>Ga0153915_10001744_pt1 | contig 20017 bp, 20 predicted proteins | sample Opewatmetagenome_2_FD_107003 | JGI IMG/M metagenome (GOLD analysis project Ga0153915, IMG submission 107003) | Freshwater wetland microbial communities from Ohio, USA - Open water 3 Core 3 Depth 3 metaG | ecosystem: Environmental > Aquatic > Freshwater > Wetlands | place: USA: Ohio, Lake Erie...
AGCCCCCGGTGGTCAGGGTGGTGCAGGTGGTGCAGGTGGTGCAGGCGGCGGTGCAGGCGGCGGAATGGGAGCCAGCGGCGCTTCAGGCAAAAACCTGGTCCTCAAACTGGAGAACGCCAATCTTATAGGTGTGATCACAGCCTCAACAGCAAAACATCAGAAGGATGCCATAGGCGCGGAAGATTATAAGCTCCTGGGCGAGGTGACAAATACACCCAGCGCTGCTGTAAACAACGGCGTGATCCTTACCATGGATAAATCAACATGGACCGTTACCGGCACATCATATCTGACAAGCCTGTCTATAGGCGAGGGCTCCAGTATTACAGCCCCCGAGGGCTCCAAGGTTACATTGACGGTCAACGGCGCTGCAAAACCGATCAAGGCCGGCGCCACTTACAAAGGCAATATAGTGCTGACGGTTACAAACGGTTAATCGGCAGATTTAAATTAACTCCATGTTTTGAAGAGATTCTAAACATGCGGAATAAGAAAGGCCGCCTCACACAGTGAAGCGGCCTTTTCTTTTGAGAGATATGATGACCGATAATCAAGATAACGACGCTGTTCATATCCCTATAGATGGAATCCTGGATCTGCATACCTTCGATCCCAGGGATGTCCCTGATCTGATAAATGAGTATATCACCGCCTGTCATGAAGCAGAGATCTTCGAGATAAGGATTATACACGGAAAAGGCAGGGGGATACTCAGGGACAGGGTCCAATCTATCCTTAAGAGACATCCCCTTGTCATGGAATTCAGCCTCGACCCCGGGCCGTCCGGCTGGGGCGCCACCCTTGTCAGACTTCGACAATTTGAAGCCTAACCTGCTGAGTTTTAAACAGTTCTTTTACCTTGACTATCCGGCACAAAAGGATTAATGAAATAGGTTCAACTTGTTAATTTAATTAGTGTTCATCCGGGGATAATTTTTTCGGAACTATATTACAGGTAAACTGTCAAAAATCTTATGTGACAATTTTTATATTGCAGCTGAAGGCTGAAAAATATTTTCAACAGGGTTGATCTTGCATATGGAAAAAACAGGTTCGGTTATTGAAGAGAGGATTAAGAAGATAGAAACTCTAAGGGAAAAGGGTGTAAATCCCTATCCCGCAGGTTACAGATATGACATAACCGCTTCAGAGGCGGTTGAACGGTTTAAAGACCTGACTGAAGAGGTATTGCCGGAAGGGGCGGAGGTCTTTTCCATGGCCGGACGCATAATGGCCATAAGAAACTTTGGAAAGGCATCCTTTATCCATGTCCAGGACGGGACAGGAAGGATACAGGCCTATGTCAGGAAGGACAAGATAGGAGAAGACCAGTACGCAATCTTTAAGCTAATGGACATCGGAGATTTTATCGGGATCAGGGGCGCCTTTTTCAAGACAAAGACAGGGGAACTGACCATACTTGCCGATGGGATAAGACTGCTCACAAAATCCATGAAACCCCTCCCAGAGAAGTGGCACGGACTTACAGATGTGGAGACAAGATACAGACAGCGTTATCTTGATCTGATCGTCAATGAGGACGTCAGGAAGGTGTTCCTTTTAAGGAGCAGGATTATCCAGTGTCTCCGTGATTTTTTCCTTCAGAAGGGTTTCCTGGAGGTGGAAACGCCCATGATGCAGCCCATCCCCGGAGGCGCTACCGCCAGACCATTCAAGACATTTCACAATACCCTGGGTATGAATCTGTATCTCAGGATTGCCCCGGAGCTTTATCTGAAGAGGCTTGTAGTGGGCGGGTTTGAGAGGGTCTTTGAGGTAAACAGGAACTTCAGGAATGAGGGTATCTCGGTGCGTCATAACCCCGAATTCACGATGGTCGAGTTCTATATGGCCTATGCCACCTATGAAGACCTGATGCTGTTTACCGAGGAGCTCTTTAATTACATGCTTGACAAGACGCTTGGCAGGAATGTCATCGAATACCAGGGAAAGACCCTGGATTTTTCATCTCCATGGAAGAGGATCTCATTCCATCAGTCTCTTAAAGAACTGGCAGGTGTGAGCGATGACGTGCTCACTAACCACGATGCGGCGGTAAAGTTCTGCGAGTCCCGTAATATCGAGGTTTCCAGGAAGGACAAGCACGGTAAGGTCCTTGCAAACATCTTTGATGAACTGGTCGAACCGAAGCTTATAAATCCCACGTTTGTTTACGGTTATCCCATAGATATTTCGCCCCTTTCAAGAAGGAATGATCAGAACCCCGAGATAGCCGACAGGTTTGAACTCTTCATAGACGGAAAGGAGATAGCCAACGCCTTCACAGAGCTGAACGATCCGGTTGATCAGCGAGAGAGATTCATGCAGCAGGTTGCCATGCGCGAGGCAGGCGATGAAGAGGCCCAGTATATGGATGAGGATTTTGTCAACGCCCTGGAGCATGGGCTTCCTCCTACGGCGGGTGAGGGGATAGGGGTTGACAGGGTAGTCATGCTCCTGACAGATTCGCCTTCCATAAGGGATGTAATCTTTTTCCCTCACATGAGGGTAAGATAGCCTTTAAACATTATAAATCGGACCACCAATGTATTTTGAACTATTTCTGGCACTGAGGTATCTGAAGGCCAAACAAAAACAGGCATTCATCTCCATTATATCCGTCATCTTGGTGGTCGGCGTGATGGTCGGGGTAATGGCCCTGATAGTCGTCCTGTCGGTAATGAACGGTTTCAGGGCGGACCTCATGTCGAAGATAATGAACGTGAACTCGCACATCCAGATAAAAAGTTATTTGGGGCCATTTAATAATTATAACGAGACACTTGAATCCGTTAAAAAGGTGGAAGGGGTCGTGGCAGTTACACCTTCCATATCCGATCAGGTATTCGTGACCGTAGGCGCAAATTCCCCGCCCGCCTTTTTCAGGGGGCTTGACACCAAAAGCGCCGGCAGTGTTATGGCAATCGATTATATGATAAAGGACGGCGGATTATCCTCCCTTGACGAGCTGTATGACGGTGTGCCGGGGATAATCATAGGCAGCGAACTGGCAAAATATTACGGCGTATCCCTGGGAGATGAAATAAAGGTGACTGCACCCCAGGGCAAGATAACTCCACTGGGACGGGTCCCCAACAGCAAGCAATTTAAGGTTACAGGTCTGTTCAGTTCCGGGATGTACGAGTACGACCTCGGGATGGTCTTTGTCTCCCTGAAAGAGGCCCAGGACCTTCTGGGTTATGATGACAACGTCTCCTATCTTGAAGTCAAGGTTGATGACCCGGATAGATCCGATATTATCGGCGAATCCATAACCAAGCTCCTGGGATACCAGTTCTATGCCCAGGACTGGAAGGCCAGCAATAAACCCCTTTTCTCTGCCATCAAAATAGAAAAATACACGATGTTTATTATCCTGGCCATGATTATACTTGTTGGCGCCCTGAATATCATCAGCGCCCTTGTTATGGTTGTAATAGAAAAGTCCCGGGAGGTGGCGATCCTGAGGGCGATGGGTGCGACCCAGAAGAATATTATGCATATCTTTATGCTCCAGGGCCTTTTTGTAGGCATCGCAGGCACGATAGGGGGCCTGATATCAGGTCTGGGGATCTGCTGGCTTATTAAAAAGATCCCGATCAGCCTGCCTTCGAGCGTCTATTATCTTGACAGGCTGCCTGTCAGGGTTGAAGGCATTGATGTGCTAGTGATCACCCTGTCAGCGGTTCTTATCGCCTTTCTGGCAACCATCTACCCGTCAAGGCATGCCTCCAGGATGAATCCTGTCGAGGCATTGAGATATGAGTGATGGAGGCCTTATTGCTCGAACTTAAAGACATCCATAAATCATTTGCGCTTAACGGCAATACCATTGAGGTATTGAGGGGCATAGACATAGCCGTAACCCCGGGAGAGACCATTGCGATAATCGGGGCCTCAGGCGCCGGTAAATCGACTCTTATGAATATAATGGGCACCCTTGAACCTCCTACAAGAGGATCTGTCTTTTTTAAAGGACAGGAAGTCGGAAAGATGGATGAGCCGGCCTTATGTAATTTAAGAAATCGTGAGATAGGCTTTGTCTTTCAATTTCATCACCTTCTCCCGGAATTCAATGCCCTTGAAAACACCATAATGCCCGCGCTGATCGCAAGAATTGATAAGAGTAAGGCTGTGGAGACCGCAACAAGGATATTAACAGAGGTAGGTCTTAAGGACAGGTTGAACCACAGGGTCGGAGAGCTTTCGGGCGGCGAACAGCAGCGGGTTGCCATTGCCAGGGCGCTGATAATGAATCCCAAGATCCTGCTGGCTGATGAACCGACAGGCAATCTGGACAGCATCACAGGCGAAGAGATAATTGAAATGCTTATTCGCATCAAAGAAGACCAGGGTTTGAGTCTTGTAATTGTTACACATAACCAGAGGCTCGCGGAAAAAATGTCAAAAGTAGTGGAGATAGTCGATGGACGTATTCAACAGTAATTATCGCGGATTCATCATAATGGAACGTTTAAATATCCTTAAGATCTTTTGCATCTCACTGTTCTTGCTCTTGACGGCCTTTACGGCCTCGGCCCAGGAACAGGGCAAGATGGCGGTATTGCCTTTTGTGATCAATGCACAGGATATGCCCGATAATCTTGCTGCAAGTCTGCAGGGGACATTAAGCACAGCCATTTCAGAAAAGGGGTATGAGGTCGTCTCCTCCGATTCGGTCAATAGACACCCCCTTGCTCTCAAGACATCCCTGGAAGCCTCTGATCTGCAAACTATTGGCAAGGACCTTGGCGCAGACCGGGTTGTTTCCGGCGCCCTTAACAAATCTGATGAAAAGTTCATTCTTACTGTGACGGTTTCAGCCTCTGACTCAGGGTTGAGCACGACCAATTTTTATACATCCGACAGCCTGGACCTGGTCCCCGAGGCATTAAAGAAGGCGGCGGAGAATATCGATTATCTCCTTTCAGGGATCAGTTTTGTGACCGACATCCAGGTAAAAGGGAACAAGCGCATCGAGAGCGCCGCCATCCTCGCCAATATCGAAACACAGAAGGGAGACAGGTTCGATCAGGACCTCCTCAATCAGGACCTCAGGACCATTATCAAGATGGGATATTTCAAGGATGTGCAGATTGAGATAGAGGATAAGTCCGATGGAAAGGGGATTGTCTTCGACGTTGTCGAATACCCGTATATCACAAAGATATTATTTGAAGGGAACAAGGAATACAAGGAAGATAAGCTCACAGAGGAGATAGGCATCAAAAGGTTTGCCGTGTTAAACCCGAGCGAGGTGAAGCAGAGCATCAACAAACTTAAGGAATACTATAAGAAGAACGGGTATTACAATGCCGCCATCACTGACAGGATCGATGAACTGCCTGACAATCAGTCTTCCCTGACCTACGTGATCGATGAGGGGAAGAAGGTATATGTCACCAAGATAGAGTTTCTTGGAAATGAGGTCTTCTCCGACAAGCAACTCCTTAAACAGATCAAGACGAATAGCAAAGGTTTTTTCTACTGGTTGACCAGTTCAGGCGTGCTGGAACAGAAAGACCTTGATGATGACGTTTCGCGTTTGACGATTTTTTATCTCAACCAGGGCTATGTAGAGGCAAAGATAGGCGAACCCGAGATCACCTATGACAAGGAAAAGGGGCTGACCATAACAATCAATATTATTGAAGGCAAAAGATACAAGGTGGGAGAGGTTCATATCGAAGGCGATCTCATAAGGCCTGAAGAAGCGTTCCTTGCCCTTATAAATACAAATAAACTGGAATATCTAAGCAATGAAGTCCTGTATGAAGATATAGATCTCATAAAAAATGCCTGCGCAGATGAGGGTTATGCATATGCCGATGTGAATAAGGTAATGAAGGAAGACGAGAAGGATCCGTCAAAGATCAACACCACCTTCATAATAAACAAGAACAAGAAGGTCCGTGTCGAGAGGATAAATATCAAAGGGAATGAAAGGACAAGGGACAAGGTCATACGCCGTGAACTGAAACTGGTAGAGGGGGATTATTTCAGCAGTTCAAAGCTTGAGAAAAGCAAGACCAACCTGAACCGGCTCAGCTATCTGGAAAACCCGGATATAAAGATAAGGGACGGCAGCACCGACGATCAGATGGTCCTTGATGTCGAGGTTACTGATGCCCAGAGAGGAACCTTTAATATCGGCGCCGGCTACAGCTCCTTTGACCGGCTTTTCTTCTCGGTTTCCGTTTCTCTTGAGAATCTGTTCGGGAGAGGCCAGAGTGCATCTGTGGATGCATCCATAGGGAGCCGCACAACGGAGTACAACCTGACATTCACCGAGCCGTGGCTGTTTGATAAAAACGTGTCAGGCACTATTAATTTATATAATCAGGAAGTGGAATACGACGATTTTACAAAGGACAGCAGGGGCCTGGCCTTGGGCACAAGTTTTCTTGTGGGCCTGGATGACTATACAAGGGCGTCATTGAGTTATGCATATGATAAGGCCTATGTTACCAGCATCTATTCGACATACTCAACTATCATGCAGGATATGATAGGTGAGAATATCAAGAGCAGTGTTACCGCAGGGATAGGCAGAGATACGAGAGACACTTTATGGGGCACCCACAAGGGTTCAGTAAACTCGATCACACTTGAATCTGCGGGAGGGGTGCTGGGGGGGACTTCTTCTTTTGATAAATTCAATGTTGTTTCAACCTGGTATTTCCCTGTCTGGTGGAACAATATCATTATGGTAAAAGGGATGGCCGGCCTGGTTGTAAAAGGCGATGGAGGGAAGCTCCCCATCTATGAGAAATTCATGCTGGGCGGCGAGGGATCGGTAAGGGGATATGACAGCCTGTCGATCAGTCCAAAGGATACAGCTACCGGCGAGTCTATCGGAGGGGACAGGATGTGGCTCGGCAATCTTGAATACAGGATACCGATTCTGGAAGACAAAGGGGTATTAGGCCTTTTATTCTTTGATGTGGGCAACGCATACAACAGAGAGAAAGGCTGGAGGCTGGGGGCAAAAAGATCCTTCGGGTTCGGCATAAAATGGCGGGCCTCCATGACGATGCCGATCAGTCTGACATATGCAATCAAGCTCGACAAAGAAAAAGGCGAAGACGCCGGTGAGTTTGAATTTAATATGTCCTATTAAATAGAAAATGAGAAAGGGAGAAGACAATGATAAGAAAAATATCCATATTGGCAGCGTTGATAGCAGGTCTCATTTTTCAGAACAGCGCCATGGCTGCTGAGGCCTCAAAGGTTGCAATCGTTGACATCCAGAGATGCATCAGCGAATCAAACGAGGGAAAGAGGGTAAGCGACACCCTTTCAAAAGAAAAGGACGCCAGACAGCAACGTTATAACACGGCACAGAAGGAACTTTCCGACCTGCAGAAAGAGATTGAAAAGCAAAGCCTCATGCTGAGTCAGGATGCCAAAACCAGCAAGCAGAGCGAATATGAAAAAAAGAACAGGGAGTTGACGTACCTGGCCCAGGACCTAGAGGAAGAACAGACGGCCTCTCAGCAGGCTGCCACCCAGAAGATCCTGAAAGAGATATATACAGTTGTTGAGAGCGTTGCAAAACAGCAGGGCTTTGATCTTGTACTTGAGAAATCCAATTCGGGCATTATTTTCACCTCTGCCGCCCTGGATATTACTGATCAGGTAATCAAGGAATATAGCAAGGTTAAACCATAGGGAGCGTCGATTTGGAAAAAAGCCTCGGGGAGATTGCCGGGATCATCAAAGGAAAGGTGATCGGAGATGAAACGATCCGTATCGGAGGGATAAATTCCCTTGATAAGGCATCAGAGGGTGAGATATCCTTTTTTGTCGACAACCGCTACAGGGATTATTTAAAAGAAACAAAGGCCTCGGCCTTGATAGTGTCGGCCCATGCTGATGCCTACAGGGGGCCGCAGATTATTGTCTCCGATCCGAAGCTGGCCTATGCCAGGGCGGCAGGGATCTTTGCCCCGCCTGTATCCAGATATGACGGCATAAGCAAAAATGCCGTGATTGAGGAGAATGTCACCCTTGGTGCCAATATCTCTATTTATCCGTTCGTGTATGTCGGGAAAGGGGCCGTTATCGGCGATGATGTGACCCTTTATCCGGGGACATTCATAGGCGACAGGGTAAGGATAGGAGACAGGACCGTTATCTATGCAAATGTATCCATCATGCGCGATTGCATCCTCGGAAAAGACGTTATCATTCATGCAGGCTGCGTTATAGGGAGCGACGGCTTCGGGTATGTCCGGGACGGGGCAGAGAACATAAAGGTTCCACAGCTGGGGATTGTGCAGATTGACGATAACGTGGAGATAGGCGCAAACACCACAATTGACCGCGCGGCCAACGGAAGGACATGGATACAGAGGGGAGTCAAGACGGATAATCTGGTACAGATCGCCCACAATGTAACGATAGGCGAGGATTCCATGCTTGTCTCACTTTGCGGTGTATCAGGGAGCGCCTTGATAGGGAAAGAGGTTATCATCGGCGGGCAGGCCGGTGTAAAGGATCATATTGAGATAGGCGACAGGGCCATAATCGGTCCCAGGGCGGGGGTCCATAAAACCATCCAGCCGGGAGAGATGGTCCTGGGCGATCCGAGCATGCCTTACAAACTCTGGATGCGTGTAAGCAGCCTGATGGCCAAATTGCCTGAAATCAATAACAGGCTTAGAAATATTGAAAATAAAATTAAAGGTGAATAACAATGGAATTACCGCTTAATTATCAGGATATCATTAAACTGCTTCCTCACCGCTACCCTTTTCTGCTGGTAGACAGGATTACGGAGCTTGAACCCTGGAAGAGGATAGTAGGATTAAAAAACGTAACCGCAAATGAACATTTTTTTCAAGGGCACTTTCCGGAAAACCCTGTCATGCCCGGCGTATTGCTGATCGAGGCAATGGCGCAGGTAGGCGGCGTTCTTGCAAGGGTATCGGTATTTGAAGGAAATGAATCAGCCGAGGCCCCGGCCGTATATTTCATGAGCATAGACAAGGTGAAATTTCGAAAGACCGTAGTCCCCGGGGACCAGCTCAGGTTTGAATTGACTCCTTTGCGCACTGGGACAAGGGTATGGAAGATGGAGGGAAAGGCCTTTGTTGAAGGCAGCCTCGTGGCAGAGGCTGAGTTTATGGCACAGATAGGCCAGTAAAGGATGGAATAGATATGGAAATACATGCCTCAGCCATAGTAAGTCCCCATGCAGAATTGGCTTCAGGGGTCAGGATCGGTCCCTACAGCATCATAGGAGACCATGTCAAGATAGGTAAAGACAGTAATGTGGGTCCCCATGTTGTTATAGAAGGCCATACCGTTATCGGTGAGCGGAACAGGATATACCCCTTTGTTTCGATCGGTTCACCCCCGCAGGATGTAGGTTATAAGGGCGAGGATACCAGGGTCCAGATCGGCAATGACAATATCTTCAGGGAATACTGCACCATCAACAGGGGTACTACAAAGCAGGATTGGATCACCATTGTCGGTAATAATAACTATTTTATGACCTCCTCCCACGTGGGCCACGATTGTGTTGTGGGCAGCCATGTAATAATGGCAAACTCTGTTGCGCTGGGCGGTCATGTGAAGGTCGATGATTATGCATCGATAGGCGGACTATCCGCGGCGCATCAGTTTGTAAGGATAGGCTCATATGCCTTTATCGGCGGAATGGTGGGGATTGCCCAGGATATTCCACCCTATATGATCGCGGCAGGCGCAAGGGCCAGACTGTATGGACCTAATCAGATAGGCCTGAGGCGGCATGGTTTCTCAGGAGAGGTTATCCAGGGGTTAAGAAAGGCCTACAGGATTATGTGGCGTGAGACCGCCGTCTTCAGCGAGGGTATAGCAAGGGTCAGGGCAGAGATGGAGCCCTTTCCTGAGCTTGAGGTCCTTCTTGAATTTGTCGGCAGCTCAAAGAGGGGCGTGGCCCGCAGCGAATGATGATAGGCCTTCGGGAAAAACAGAATGGATAGGACGGGAGAGAGAGAGAGTATAGGCATAATTGCCGGAGGAGGCCAGTTCCCAATACTGGCTGCCGGTTCAGCCAGAAAACAAGGATTTTATGTAGTGGCTGTTGCTCATCAGGGCGACACGGATCCTGCCTTGGCCGAGACAACGGACAAGATAACCTGGGTCAAGCTTGGACAACTCGGGAAGATAATCAGCGTCTTTAAAAAAGAGGGCGTTAAAAAGGCCCTGATGGCCGGTTCCATTTCCAAGAAGAACATGTTTGGAAAGGCTATGCCTGATCTGAAGGGCATGGCCCTTATATCCAGGCTGGCCATATTTCATGATGACGGGATACTGAGGGCAGTAGCGGCCGAGTTTGCAAAGGAAGGGATAGAGATCGTCAGTTCGACTCAGTATCTTCCTGAATTGATTGCGCCGGAGGGATGTCTTACAAAGAAAAGGCCGGATAAAGGTCAGGAAGAAGATATCCGTCTGGGATGGAAGGTGGCCAAGGAACTGGGCAGGCTTGATGTGGGACAGTGTGTGGTTATAAAAGACCGGACCGTCCTTGCCCTTGAGGCCATCGACGGCACAAATGAGACCATCATGCGCGGCGGAAGAATTGCCGGCAAGGGCGCCGTTGTAATAAAGGTGAGCAAGCCGGAACAGGACTTGAGGTTTGACGTGCCTTCAACAGGTCTTGAGACCCTGGAAGTCATGGCCGGGGTAAATGCATCAGTGCTTGCCATCGAGGCAGGCAAGACCCTTTTATTTGACAGAAATAAGATGATCGAATACGCGGATAAGGCCGGTATATCGATTGTGTGTTATTAAGGAGAAGGATTAATTGGAAAAGGATAAAGTTAAGATTTGTGTAATAGGAGTGGGACATCTCGGACAGTATCATGTGCAGAAATACAAGGCCCACCCCATGGTAGAACTTTTGGGGGTGGTGGATACCAATTATGATCGCGCCAGGGAGATTGGGGATAAATACGGCGTTAAGGCCTATGATAGTTATGAAAAGCTTCTTCCCATGGCGGATGCAGTCAGTCTTGCAGTACCGACCCAATCGCATTTCGAGGTTGCCAAGGATATCCTTTCAGAAGGGAAGCATCTCCTGATTGAAAAACCCATAACCTATCAGATGGGGCCCGCCGACACCCTGATAAAGATGGCGGAAGACAAGGACCTCATACTCCAGGTGGGGCTTGTTGAAAGATTCAATCCTGCCGTTGTAAAAATGGAATCATTTTTAACAAGACCTCTTTTCATCGAATCCCACAGGATGAATAATTTTACAGTAAGGGGAACGGACGTTGATGTTGTCCTGGATCTCATGATACATGATCTGGATATCATCCTCCATATCGCGCGTTCGGAGGTCAGGGATATTCATGCAGTGGGCATGTCTGTCGTGACCGGCAAGACCGATGTCGCCAACGCCAGGATAGTCTTTGAGAACGGCGCAGTAGCCAACCTTACGGCCAGCAGGGTCGCTGACAGGGTCACGAGGAAGATAAGGGTCTTTCAGCCTGACGCCTATTTGCTTGCAGATTGCGGGAAACGCGAATTTTATATGACGCGAATGAACGGCAGCGACAAGGAATCCGTAACCACATTGAGCCTTAAGTCTGTAAAGGAGACATTCCCGAACAGCGATCCCCTTGCCGATCAGATCGGATATTTTGTCAATTCCGTCATCAACGGGGCCAAGCCGGTCATGACCGAAAGGGATGAGAGAAAGGCCCTTAAGGCCGCCTTGACTATCATTGATCTGATCAAGAAGGGATGTGCAGATTTTCATCCGTAAGAACAGCCAACCATGCCTTGATAAGGCAGATCGGTTGTTTCGGGTTTTAGAGGTTATAAAATTTAATCCGTCGCAGGGCTCAGGGCATAAGGAAGAAGATTTAAAATCTCAAATTTGAAATTTCAAATTTTTATTTCTCCTTGGGCCATGTGCCGCGTGCCGTGCGCCCTTTTTCATTATGCCAGAGATAAAGAAGAAAAATATCCTGATTGTAGCGGGGGAGGCCTCCGGCGACCTCCATGGCGCTGCCTTGGTACGGGCAATTAAAGGTCTGGATCAGGATGTCACGATAACCGGCATAGGCGGCAAAAAAATGGAGGACGCCGGCGTCAATCTCATTGCCCATTCATCGGATCTGGCGGTTGTGGGTCTGACCGAGGTGTTCTCAAGACTGCAGGTTATCCTGGGCGCCCATGGGCATATGCGCTCACTGTTGAAAAATTCCAGACCCGACCTCCTTATCCTGATCGATTTTCCTGATTTCAATATCAGCCTTGCACGCACCGCAAGACGCTGCAGTGTCCCGGTTTTATATTATATAAGCCCTCAGGTATGGGCATGGCGAAGGGGCCGTGTAAAAAAGATCGCCAGGCGTGTGGATAAAATGGCCGTTATCCTTCCCTTTGAAAAGGAATTTTATCGAAAGGCGGGGGCGGATATTGATGTCGAATACGTAGGTCATCCCCTTATGGATTTCGTTCCTGACAACCTTGACAGGGATCATATATCCGGGGAACTTGGGCTTTGCAGCGGGGGGCCTGTGCTGGGGCTGGTGCCCGGCAGCAGGACGGAGGAGATAAAAAATCTCCTGCCTGACATGATAGGGGCTGCCGAGATATTATCCTCACGTTATAACGGCATGCAATGCGTGCTTCCCCTTGCGCCGACCATATCACCTGAATTGATTCAATCCTTTGTTGCAAAGACCAAGCTCAAGATCGCAATATGCAGGAATGATATCTATACCGCACTGAGGGTATGCGACCTTGCACTGGTGGCCTCAGGGACAGCTACCCTTGAGACGGCCCTTATGGGGGTCCCGATGGTAGTTGCCTATCGGATATCGCCCCTGTCATATACAATAGGCAAGATGGTTATACATGTCCCACACGTAAGCATTGTGAATCTTATTGCAGGGGAGGAGATAGTCCCGGAGATTTTACAGGATGATGTCACACCTGAGGCGCTGGCCGCAAGGGCATCAACAATCATTGACGATGAAGGCCTGAGAAATGAAATGATCATGAAGATGGGCAAGGTCAGGGATAGCCTGGGAGGGAAGGGCGCATCGGAAAGGACCGCTGTCATTGCCATGGATATGATTAACAATAACGATCGCAAGGAATGATTAAATGTCGAAGACCATCCTTATAGTTGATGATGAAAAAAGCATACTTCTTTCACTGGAAGGGATACTTGCAGATGAGGGATACGATGTGCAGTGCGAATCGAGTGGGATTGCAGCCCTTGAGCGGATAAAGGAGTCTATGCCGGACGTTGTGCTTCTTGATATCTGGATGCCGGGGATGGACGGGATAGAGACCCTTGTCAGGATTAAAGAGGCATATCCTGCGCTTCAGGTGATCATGATGTCGGGTCACGGCACTATCGAGACCGCCGTGAAGGCAACAAAGCTCGGCGCCTATGATTTTATTGAGAAGCCCCTTTCCCTGGAAAAGATCCTGCTGTCTGTCAATAAGGCCCTCCAGTATTATCAGCTTGAGGAGGAGATAACCTTTTTCAGGGAAAAAGAAAAACGCAGAAACACGATAACAGGCAACAGCAATGTGATCAGCGATTTAAAAGAGCAGATAAAAATAGTGGCCCCTACAGATGCATGTGTGCTTATAACAGGAGAAAACGGCACAGGAAAGGATATTGTCGCCCATGCAATCCACAGCATAAGCAAACGAAACCGCAGACCCATGATCGAGGTAAAATGCGCCGCCATTCCTAATGAGCTCATTGAAGGCGAACTCTTCGGCAATGAAAAGGGCGCATTTGCCGGAGCGGTTTCAATGAAAAAGGGGAAATTTGATCTTGCCAACGATGGGACTCTTTTCCTGGATGAGATAGGCGATATGAGCCTGAAGGCACAGTCCAAAACACTGAGGATCATTCAGGAACAGAAATTTGAGAGGGTTGGCGGCTCAAGGGCTGTCCATGTGGATGTGAGGATAATCGCAGCGACAACAAAAGACCTTGAGCGAGAGATCGAAAAGGATAAATTCATAGGTGAGCTTTATCACAGGCTTGACACTGTATCCATGAAGGTCCCCCCGCTCAGGGAGAGGCTTGAAGACATACCGGAACTCGTCAATTCCTTTCTCAAGGATATCCATCTAAGGACAGGCGTTGAAGAGAAAAAGATATCAGATGAGGTGATTGACGCCTTTAAAAAATACCATTGGCCGGGAAATGTGAGGGAACTGAAGAACATGGTGGAGAGGCTGGCGATTATGTCCAGGGGCGATGTAATAGGCGTCCGGGACATGCCGTTTTCCTTCAGCTGTGACAGCCCCATAAAGGATGAGATCGGTGGATTTATAAACGCCTCTTCTTTCAAAGAGGCGAAGGCCCAGTTTGAAAAGGCGTTCATCATTAAAAAACTTCAGGAGTTCGGCGGAGACATCTCACAGACGGCAGATGCCACAGGTATTGAGAGAAACAATCTCGATAAAAAGATAAAGGCATTCGGACTGACTGATCTCAAGTTGCACTAGCCTTTTCGATCTCCGTCCATATCTCATCCCTTCCCTCTCTTGTCTTGGATGAGAATATCACAGGAATCCCGTTTATGGAACCCTCCAGCTCTCCGGTTATGACCTTCGCCCTGGACAGGGCCTGTTGCCGCGAGAGCTTATCGGCCTTTGTGAGGACGATTACGGACCTTATGCCATATGTGTTCAACCATTTAAGCAGATCCCTGTCTCCTTCAGACGGGTCTCTCCTTATATCGATGATCACCACAACCGCCTTCAGATTAGGACGTGACTTAAGATATGTCTCAACCATGCCGCCCCATGACTTCTTTACCTGAAGGGGAACGCTTGCAAAGCCGTATCCGGGCAGATCTACCATGTACATATTCCTGTCTTTGATTTCAAAAAAGTTCAAGGCCTGTGTCCTCCCCGGCGTTGAGCTTGTCCTTGCCATCTTTTTTCTATTTACAAGGACATTTATCAGAGATGACTTTCCGACATTGGACTTTCCTGCAAAGGCAATCTCATGTTTGTCCGGCGGCGGATATTGCATTTCATTAAACGCACTCTTTATAAAGGAAACTTCCATAAGTAATAAACCCTGTCTGTTCAATAAATTTCCACGATTAAACCCTAAAAGAGAGTGATACGTCAAGATTCATTTGCAGGTAAATGAAATATATCTTTCCTGTAAAGACCGGCTGAATCATTTTTATGTCTGAAAAGATTATGGTAAAGGCCCGATATGGAGAGTCATACCGGGCATTGGTCTGGTCTGGAATGAATAAATTAGGGGCGTCTGTTACAGGGCGGTCCTGTTACAACGTGACTGGATAATCCTGAAAAAATTATTGAGATTATTAAAGTCCTTGTCTATGGCATCGATTTTTGTTTTCACCTTTTGATCAATATGCGTCAATGAGGCCCCGCCCAGATAATATTTATTTTTATCATGATGGACGGTCTGAATTTTTTTAACAATATCCGATATCCTCCTTCCGGAATGTTCAATTCTTTCCATATGAGAGGAAATATTTTCCCGGTTATCCCAGTCCATCTTCATCAGGCAGATGCTTCCAAGAAGGGCTGTTAGAGGCTGATTCAACTCGTGGACTGCCGACCTGTACTGCTTCACTGTTTCATTGAATCCTTCCATTTCCGCTGAGGATCCTTCAAGTTCGCTGATCTTGAGACCGGCAAGTCTTAACTCCTCCTTGAGCCTGAAGATTTCAACGGTGTACCGGATAGATCGCACAAGAGAATCTCTGTCCATAGAGTCCTTAAACAGATAATCATAGGCTCCTTCATTCAACGCTCGTATGCCTTCGTCCTCATCTTCAGGCCCTATCAGGACTATAACGGGAAGGGCGATTGCCTGTGCCTTTAATGATTTAAGGATTTCAAATCCTTTAAGGCCAGGTGAGCAGAGATCAAACAGGATGACATCTATGCCTCCCTCCAATATCTTCGCTAACACCCCTTCATGCGTTTCAGTGATATCAAAGGGTGTGTGCGTCTTGTCACAGTCAAACAGCGCCTTTTGGATTGTCTGCGCATCTTCCCTGTCGTCACTGATCAAAAGTACCTTGAACTCCGATTGCATCATTGCGTGCCCCCTTTATTGTTTGCTTGTATATTTGCAATTCGCATGCCACAGGAGGGGCTCGCAGATTAATGGTTGATTTATGGATGTTTGAACTGAAGTCTTTGTACGGAGGATTGGGTTATTCTACCCTCACGACGAGCGGTGCAACAAGATCAGGTCAGGAGGGATGTCTGGTCCTGATAAATCCCTCAATCCTGTCAAGACCTATCCTGATGTTGTCAATGGAATTGGCATAGGAGAATCTCAGGTATCCTTCGGCATTGCTGCCGAAATCGATGCCAGGGGTTACCCCCACCCCGGCCATTTCAAGTATCTCAAAGGCCAGTTTATAGGAGTCATAGGAGATGTGTTTTGCATTGACAAATACATAGAAGGCCCCCTCTGGTTCGACAGACAGGCCGAAACCCATCTCCCTCAGCCTCCCGACCATGTATCTCCTTCTCTCATCATAAACCGCCCTCATCTTTTCAACGTCTTTTTCCGCCTTGGTAAGGGCAGCTATCCCTGCCCACTGGGAGATGCTGCCTGCCGAGATGAAAAAATTCTGCTGTATCTTCTGCATTGGACGCACAAATTCGACAGGTGCGATAACATAGCCCAGTCTCCATCCGGTCATGGCGTATAACTTGGAAAACCCGTTCAATACAAAGGCCCTGTCCGTAAACTCAAGGATGGAATGTTCCCTGTCTCCATAGACCAGTCCGTGATATATCTCATCGGATATCACATATGGACCAAACCTTGCTATCTCACGGATACGCTCAGATGAAAGGAGGTTGCCTGTGGGGTTGGACGGCGAATTGATGAGGATAGCCTTTGTCCGGGATGTGATCCGTTTTTTTATCTCTTCGGGGCGGTACTGAAAACCGTCCTCTTCCCGGACATCGACAAAGGAAGGGGCTGCACCGATGAAGGATGCAATATTGGGGTAACAAGGGTAATGGGGATTGGAGATGATGATCTCCTCACCGGCAGCCAGGAGCGAGGAGAAGATCATGAATATCCCGGGCGAAGTGCCGGAGGTCACGATTACCTGATCAGGAGAAACCCTGACGCCGTATTTTTTAAGGTAATCATTGCAGATCGCCTCGCGCAATTCCGGCAGGCCGAGGCTGTGGGTATAATGGGTCCTTTCTTCCTGAAGGGCCTTAACGGCAGCCTCGCATATGCATGGAGGTGTGGGGAAGTCAGGCTCTCCGACTTCAAGGTGTATGATATGACGCCCCTCCCTTTCCAGTTCATGGGCCCTTTCAAGGACATCCATGACTATGAAGGGAGGGATGTTGAGCGCCTTTTTGGTTACCGGCGTCATTAAGGCCTTAGATCACCTTGTTCAGTGAATATTCAATAATCCCCTCTGCCCCTGCCTTTATGAGTTTTGGTATAAGTTCTCTTACAGACTTGGAGTCCACAACGGTTTCAACCGATGTCCAAGTCGACTTGTAAAGATGTGCTACCGTAGGGGCATTAAGACTGGGCAGTATGGCGATGACCCCTTCGAGTTTTTCCTCAGGGACATTCATCTTGATACCAACCATGTTCTCGGCCTTGAGGGCTCCTTTAAGGAGAAGAGATATCTGTGCTATTTTATCCCTCTTCCATTCATCCTTGTAGGCCTCCTTGTTGGCAATCAACTGTGTGTTGGACTGCATGAGTTCATGGATGATCTTCAGGCCATGGGCTCTTATCGTGCTTCCAGTTTCCGTGACCTCGACAATGGCGTCCGCAAGCCCTGACACGGCCTTTGCCTCTGTGGCGCCCCAGGAGAACTCCACGTCCACGTCGATATTTCTTTCCTTGAAATATCTTATTGTGAAGTTGACCAGTTCGGTTGAGATCTTTTTGCCCTGAAGGTCCTTAAGCTCTTTTATGCCAGAATCGGCAGGAACGGCAAGGACCCATCTTGCCGGGTTTTGGCTGACCTTGGAATAGACAAGGTCGTCGATCACTACTATGTCTGATTTGTTTTCCTCAATCCAATCCTTGCCTGTCAGGCCCACATCGATTGTGCCGTTCTCCACATAGCGCGACATCTCCTGTGCCCTGAGGATGCTGCATTCGATGGTCTTATCATTGATATCAGGGAAGTAGCTCCTGCTGTTGACGCTTATCTTCCATCCTGATTTTTCAAAAAGGGCCAGGGTTGATTTTTCCAGGCTGCCCTTTGGTATGCCAAGTTTTAATACATTCATTGTGTTACCTCACTTTTTTCCATAGACCTTATCAGGGTCAAATACCTTTTCCCCGATTATTGTAAACCCTCCGTTTTCATCCACCTTTCTGTAAAAACAGCTTTCAAAGCCGGTATGGCATGCGGCCTTGCCTATCTGTTCCACCTTGAAAAGGACCGTATCGTTGTCACAGTCCACAAAGATCTCTTTTATCTTCTGGACATTGCCTGATTGCACGCCTTTATGCCACAGTTCCTGGCGTGATCTGCTCCAGTAATGGACCTCCCCTGTCTCAAGGCATTTTGCCCAGGATTCTTTGTTAATATATGCCATCATCAGCACCTTGCCCGATTCATAGTCCTGGGCAATGGCCGGCACCAGTCCGTCTCCCTTTGAAAAATCCAGTTCAATCATTCTATTTTTGACCTCTCATAAAATTTAAACCCGGCCTTTTGCGCCGGGATTTTTTTGATAACATAACATATTGATTTCTTAAAGCAAGTTAAATTTTCTGTCGGACCGTTAATCTGTCCGCCTGCCTGCCGTTTCCCCTCTTAACTGTCCGCATGCGGCTGAGATATCCCTCCCCTTGCTTTTCCTGATAATGGCCGTAAATTTATTGTCGGCCAGGATGCCCTGAAATCTTATGATATCATCGATATCAGGCGTCTTCAGGTCAATGCCCGGGCATTCATTAAAGGGTATGAGATTTATCTTGGATCTTAGACCTGAAAGGAGCCGGCATACCCTTTTTGCATCCTCAGGCCTGTCGTTTACACCCTTCATCAGTATGTACTCAAAGGTAATCATCTTCCTGCTGGCAATGGGAAAGTCCCTGCAGGCCGAGATCAGGCTCTTGAGGTTATAGGTCTTGTTTACCGGCATCAGAAAATCCCTGGTCCTGTCGTCTGCCGCGTTTAAGGAGACGGCCAGGCTGACCTTGGTATCCGTGCCCAGCCTCCGTATCATGGGCACTATGCCGCATGTGGAAAGGGTCACCCTGCGGTGGGAATAATTCATGCCGTCCGACGCGATCAGGTTCCCTATGGCCCCTGTCACACCGAGGTAATTGGCAAGGGGTTCGCCCATGCCCATGAAGACGATGTTTGTCAGAAGCCCCGGTTCCTCCATGGACCTTTTGACCTGGATCACCTGTTCTATTATCTCTGAGGGTGTCAGGTTTCTGGTGAATCCCTGCGCCCCGGTAAGGCAGAACCTGCAGCCCATGGCGCAGCCCACCTGCGATGAAATGCAGAGGGTAAAGTGGTCCTTTTCAGGTATGAGGACCGTCTCGATGTGCTGCCCGTCGTTGAGCCTGAAGAGGAATTTTTTAGTGGTGTCCGAGGATTCCTGAATAGTGACCGTCGTAAGGTGATCCAGGTTGGCCTTTTCTCTCAAGAGTTCCTTAACCGTGGCCGAGACATTGGTCATCTCATTGAAATCGGAGATAAGCCTGTTGAATATCCAGTGCCTTATCTGTCCGGCCCGGTACTTCTCCAGGCCAAGACCTTTTACCCAGGTCTCCGTCTCATGGGCGTTAAGCCCCTTCAGATCAACCTTCATTGCCCTTACCCCTGGAAGCCTGTGGCCCTTCCTTCATGGTCCTAAGCCTTGCCAGTTCCCATACATAGTCGTAGATATGGAGACCCTTGCTTGAGACGATCATCTCCCCGTCCTCCACGCCTATGGAGGATGCCATGTATTCCTTTAAAAGCTGTATGCCGCCCAGGTTGGCCGGGAAGCCGTTCCACAGGTCCCATGACCTGAAATAGAT
>Ga0153915_10001745_pt1 | contig 20015 bp, 11 predicted proteins | sample Opewatmetagenome_2_FD_107003 | JGI IMG/M metagenome (GOLD analysis project Ga0153915, IMG submission 107003) | Freshwater wetland microbial communities from Ohio, USA - Open water 3 Core 3 Depth 3 metaG | ecosystem: Environmental > Aquatic > Freshwater > Wetlands | place: USA: Ohio, Lake Erie...
CGGTATGCTCCGCGGACAGCTGACGGCGTCGCTCCAGATCGCGATCACCGTCGAGGAACCGCTGGACCTCGTCGGCGAGTGCGCGCGCGGATGCATGGCGATCATCGCGGTTCGCCGCGGTCGCCTTCGCACACGAGGCATCGAGCTCCGGCGGAACATCCGCCACTCGCTCCGATGGCCGATAGCAGGCCGAGGCGAGCGTCACCTCGAGTGGACGATCGCGCGGGATCGCGGGCGTGCCGGCGAGGATCTCGAACAGGATGCAGCCGAGCGAGAAGATGTCGGCGCGCACGTCGACCGGCTCACCGCGCATCTGCTCGGGCGCCATGTAGCCCGGCGTGCCGAGCATCGCGCCCGCTTCGGTCTGGCCACCGTGCGAGTCATCCTTCAGATCGCTGGCCCGGATCACGCCAGCGTCGCCGCTGTCCCCGGCGATGCGAGCGAGCCCCCAGTCGAGCACGTATGCCTCGCCGTAATCGCCGAGCATGATGTTCGCCGGCTTGAGATCGCGATGGATGACACCGCGCTCGTGCGCGAACTGGATCGCGAGGCAGATGTCGACGAAGCGAGTGAGCAGCGTGCGACGCGGGATCGAGCTCTTGGCGTCGCGGGGATGGAGCACCTCGGCGAGCGTCGTCCCCGTCAACCGCTTCATCGCGAAGAACGGCGTGCCCGGCTCGGTACCGAGATCGTGGACCGGGACGACGCTCGGATGCTCCAGACGTCCTTGCACGCGCGCCTCGCGGAGGAACCGCGCGACCGAGTCGGGATCGCTCGTTCCCCGCATGAGCTTGATGGCGATCTCGCGATCGACCCGGCCGTCATGAGCGAGCCAGACCTCGCCGATCCCACCTTTGCCGAGCAGCGTCCTCAGGCCATAGCGGGGATCGGGTGTCCCTGGCGCTGCGCCGGGGAGGCTCGATCCATGAGTCGGCGCCTGGGTATCCGGAATCGTCGGCGCGCTGCCATCGTCGGTCATCGTGCCCACGATACGAGAGGTCCCGGGAGGCCGCGAGTGGCAGGATGTAGGACGACGTCACCTGCCGGAGCCGCTTACCCGGCCACTTGCCGAGGATGTACGATGGGAAATGCGCGCGCTGCGGGATGAGGGATTCCGTAGCTCGCGGCAGGAGATGTGATGACCACCAGACGTTGGGTCGAAGTCTCGTTCGCCTTCTTCATTGTCATCTCGCTTACCCGGATCGCCGGGGCCGTCGTGATCACGCCGTGTGTCGGTGCGACCTGCCCGACGACGAGCGTCAGCGTCGGCAACGTGCTGGTCGGAAGCTCGGGCACCAACTCGACCCTCTATCTGACGAGCGACACGCAGAACTACAACGTCGATCTCGCCATCTCGGGCTGTACCACCGCCAACGGCACGTTCACTGCCACGATCGGCGGCGGCTCGATGAACGTCCAGCTCAAGTCGACGCAGAACAACGTCGTCGACGTGACCTATATGCCGACGGCACGCGGCCCGCAGACGTGCACGGTCAACGTGTACACCGCAGGCACCACCACAGGTCCGCTCACGTCGTTTACGATCACCGGCGCCGGTGTCGCGCCGGTCGTCTCGGCGCCGGCCTCGGTCACGTTCGCCACGCCTGTTCGCTACAACGACGCCGCCGCGGTCCACACCGCGACGATGAACCTCACGATCTCGAACACCGGCGACACCAGCCAGGTGCTGACGGTCAACAACATCAGCCTGACCGGAGCCAACTGGGGTGGCACCCAGATCATCAGCGCAGCGCCTGCGCTGCCCGCGACCATCAACCCCGGCTCGAATGCGACGTGGGTCATCACGTTCGATCCGATCGCCGCGGGCGCGAGTCCCGCGACGGTGACCATCGATAGCAACGACCCGGTGACGCCGTCGAAGACGGTCCCGGTGAGCGGCACCGGCGGCACCGGCGTCATCAGCGTCACGACCCCGCTCAACTTCGGCACCGTCAACCAGGGCTCGACCTCGACGGCGCAGAACATCGTCGTCAGCAACGTCGGCATGGGCACGAAAGCCACGCTGACGGTGACCGGCGCGACATTCGTCAACAACACGGCCGGCTGGTTCAAGTTCGGCAACGTCGGCGCGTGCAACGGCAGCACGACGACGTGCGCGCTGAGCCTGGCGCTCATCGCGAACACCGGCACGGTTCCCGTCGTGTGCGCGCCTCCCGCGAACGCCAGCGGCACCCAGACCGCGTCGATCACGTTCACCAGCGACGCCGACGACAGCACGCTCAACACGACGAGCGTGAGCTGCACCGCCGGGCGCGCCGACATCATGGTCACGACGACGCCGCTCGACTTCGGCACCCAGCTGATCAACACGACGAGCGCGGGCCAGACGGTGATGATCGCGAACGTCGGCAACGCGACGCTCAACTACAGCGTCGCGCTCGCGGGCACGAACCCCGGCCAGTTCACCCTCGCCGGCGCCGGCGGGTGCACCTCGAACTGCGCGGTGTCGGCGGGCTCGTCCGTGATGGTCACGGTGTACTTCAGTCCGAACAACGTCGGAGCGAAGTCCGCGCTGCTTCGCGTCACGCCGATCAACGACCCCGACACGCTGACCCCGATCGACGTCACGCTCACCGGTACCTGCATCTCACCGACGGCGAGCGTGAACCCGACCTCGATGGCGTTCGGCAACATCGATGTCGGTGCGACGGCGACCGCGCAGATGCTGACGCTGACGAACACCGGCACCTCGACGCTGACGATCTCGGCGGCGTACCTGCAGCTCGGCGCGGCCGACTATGTGACGACCGGCACGACCGGCTCCGCGGTGACGATCAGCGTCCCGCCGAGCGGGACTGCGACCTGGACGATCGCGTGCAAGCCGAGCGCCGCCGGTGCGCGCAACGGCACGTTCCGGATCACGAGCGACAGCGGCAACGTCGCCGGCACGAACACGGATGTCCCGCTGACGTGCAACGGCCTCAAGGGCAACCTCGTCATCGCCGTCACGCCGTACGACTTCGGTGGCGTCCGCGAAGGCACGATGGTCTCGCAGACCTTCACGCTGACGAACAACGGCAACTCGACGGTCTCGAACATCAACTACTCGACGAGCGGCACGGGCACGGGTTACTCGATCCTCTCGCCGACGTTCCCGTACGCGTCACTCACCGCCGGCGCGAGCGTCACGGTCACGGTCCAGTTTTACCCGCTGACCGGCAACGACGGCGGGCCATACGCCTACACGTTCACGGGTACCTGGGGCGGCAACAACACGCCGACGTCGACGACGCTGAACCTCAACGGCGATGGTCTGACGACCGGCTTCGACACGTACCCGTCGTATCCGAACCCGCTCGACTTCGGCGACGTGCGGTTCGACCAGACCAAGAACATGCCGGTCAGCGCGATCAACACCGCCGGCACCGCCTACAAGATCATGTCGCTGACGATCACGCCCGGACCGACGACGATGTCGGGCGAGTTCGCCGTCGTCTCGTGCACGCACAACGGCAGCCCCGCGGTCGCGACGGGAAACGGCTGTCCGACGACGACCGTCCCGTTCAACTCGAGCGGCGTCAACGACACGATGAGCGTGATGGTCCAGTGCAATCCGAACAATCGCGTCGCGATGCTCGACGGCACGCTCACGATCACGAGCGACCTGCCGATGAACCCGACGCGCACCGTCCCGCTCAAGTGCAACTCGACGACCGCGGTGCTCGCGGTCAACCCGGGCAACGTCGTCGACTTCGGTCCGTCCGACCTCGATGCGGTCCCCGTCGCGGTGACGAAGACCGTGACGTTGACCAACACCGGTACGGCGATCATGAACATCGGCACGGTGACGAAGACCGCCTCGGGCGTGTTCGCGTTCACCGCGACGCCGACGGCGAACGTGGCCCCGGCCGGCACGTACACGTTCGACGTCACGTACACGCCGACGACAGAGAGGCCGTCGAACCAGCCCGATACCGCCACCGTCACCATTCCGCTGACCGGCGTGTTCGGCACGCCGGGATCCGCAACGGTCACGGTCAGCGGCTACGGCGTCGACCGTCACATCGCACTCGCGCCCGCGCCGATGTTCCCCGACACGTTCAAGAACCCCGGCACGAAGGCGCCGGTGATGCCGGTGACGATCACGAACAACGGCGATGCGACGCTCAGCGTCTCGGCGGTGACGCTGACGGACGATCCGATCTGGACGATCGAGAACCCGGATCCCGTCGATGTCGCGGGGCGCCAGACCTACGACTTCAACGTGAAGTTCTCGCCGATCACGATCGGCAAGGCACCGACCGGCCACATGGTCATCATCAACAACGACAACGGCCTACCGATGGCCAGCATCGACCTCAACGGCAACTGCGTCGATCGGCAGGTCGCGTTCGGCCCGCCGGTGATCGATCTCGGCTACGTCGGCATCGGCATCGAGGCAAAGCTCTCCGATACGAGTAACGGCACGACGCTGCTCGACGTCGTGAACAACGACGACATCAACCCGTTCCAGATCACGCGGATCGGTCTCGACGGCGGCAACGGTGCGTTCCAGGTCATCGACAGCGACGGCAAGCCGCCGGAGCGCCTCGATCTGTCTCCCCGCACCACCCGCGCGTTCGACGTGACGTTCACGCCGAACTTCGAGGGCGACTTCCAGGCGAACGCGTCGCTCTACCTCGACGGCGCCGACGAGCCGCACGCGACGGTCGTGCTCCGCGGCCGCGGTCTCTACGTCGACGTCCGCGGTGGTGGTGGCTGTTCGACGGGCCGCAGCGGTGGCGGTGCGATGATCCTCGTGATCGGTGCGATGCTGCTCGGCGGCCGCCGTCGTCGTCGCCATGTCGCCGGTGTCGTCGGTACGCTCGGGGTGCTGATCGGTGCGCGTGCAACGCAGGCCGAGACGCGCAACCTCGACACCACGCTGTTCGATCCGACGCCGAGCACGCAGGGACTGACGTTCCAGGCCCAGTCGGCTGACGTCGGCAATGATGGCGACTACGCGGTGACCGCGCTGATGGCGTACGCGAACGATGCGCTCGTCCTCGACACCGCGCAGAACGACTACACCGCGGTGCAGAACCGCATGATGCTGAACGTCGGCGGTGCGTACGCGTTCGGTAAGCGCTTCGAGGCAGGAGCGCGCGTGCCGTTCTACTTCCAGGGAGGCCAGACCCGCGGAGATCCGACGATGATGTTCGGCGTCGTCCCTGTGGACACGTCGGTCCGCGGCGACGCGACGCTCCACGCGAAGATGCATGCTGGCGCGACCGAGGCCGTCGGTGGTGACCTGAGCTACGGCTTCGGCGGCGCACTCACGTTGCCGACGCGCAGCGGTGGCGAGTTCGCGGGCACGAACATGCCGCAGGCCCGCTTGCTGGTCCTGGCGACGCTGACGCGCGATCGACTCGTCACGTCGCTCAACGCCGGCGGCATCATCCGCAGCAAGGAGCGCTACTCGAGCCTCGTGCAGCGCAGCGGCGCGACGTTTTCCGTCGGTGCCTCGTACCGCCTCCTCGATCAACTGTGGCTCGGAGGCGAGGTGTTCGGGAACCTGATCCCGGGCGGCAAGACCGGCCAGCCCGCGATGGGCGAGGCGTATGGCGCCCCCGAGCTCAGCACCTCGATCGAGGGACTCGCGGAGATGCGGTATCAGATCGCCCGCACGAGCTCGCTCGGGGTAGCGCTCGGGCGCGGCATCAACTCTGGCGTCGGGACGTCGAGCCTCCGGGGCGTGCTGATGTTCGCGTACACACCGGGTGCAATCGCGCTCAAGCCGCTCGAACGGCCCCATGGTCCCGCGACGCCGAAGGACGCCGACGAGGACGGCATCAAGGACTCCGCGGACGCATGTCCGAACGAGCCCGAAGACAAGGACATGTTCGACGACGGCGACGGCTGTCCGGACAACGACAACGACAACGACGGCTTCCCCGACGCGAAGGACAAGTGCCCGCTCGATCCGGAGGACAAGGATCACTTCCAGGATGACGACGGCTGTCCCGAGAAGGACAACGACAACGACGGCGTGGCTGATGACCAGGACAAGTGTCCGATCGCAGCCGAGGACAAGGACGGCTTCCAGGACATGGATGGCTGCCCCGATCCCGACAACGACGGCGATGGCATCGTCGACAGTGCCGACAAGTGCCCGCGCGAGGCCGAGACGATCAACGGCAACAACGATGATGATGGCTGCCCCGACAAGGGCGATGCGCTCGTCGTGCTGAGCCCGGATCGGCTCGAGCTCATGGAGTCGATCCAGTTCGAGGGTGGCGGCGCGAAGATCGCTCGCGCGAGCAAGAACGTGCTCGGCCAGATCGGTGCGACGCTGCGCGCGCATCCCGAGATCGTTCGCGTCCGCCTCACGGCGCACGTCCAGCCGACGAGCAACGCGACGCGCGATCAGAAGCTCTCGGAAGACCGCGCGAAGGCCGTCCGCGAGTGGCTGGTCGACTGGGGCCTCGATCCGCTGCGCATGCAGAGCAGTGGCTTCGGCGGTACCAAGCCGCTCGTCCCGCCGACACAGCGCGGCGCGCAGCAGATCAACGATCGCTTCGAGCTGATCATCCTCGAGCGCAAGTAGCCGTCACTCGGCGCGGGCAACGGAGACGCCGACCACCTTCGTCGCACCCGCGGCGAGGAGTGGTCGTGCAGCCGCGGCGAGCGTCGCACCGGTCGTCACGACATCGTCGACGAGGATGATCGACCGGCCGGCCACCGGCACGCCGGAGCGCACGGCGAACGCACCGTCGAGGTTCGCTGCGCGCTGCGCCGCGGATAGCGTCGATTGCGCGGGGGAGGCGCGGATCCGACGCAGCCACGTCGCGGGTCGCTCGATCCGCGCGTGCATGCAGGCATGCTCCGCGAGGAGCCAGGTCTGATCGAAGCCGCGCTGGAGGCGGCGCCGCCAGTGCAGCGGGACGGGCACGACGACTGCCTCGTACTCGTCGACGGCAGCCGCGAGCACGGGAGACCACAGCGGCGCGAGGGTGCGAGCGACATGCGTGGCGCCGGTGAACTTGAGACGGCGGATCGCCGATGCGAGTGCGCCACCGAAGCCCCACGCCGCGACGACGCGAGCGAGCGGGCGGACGGAGGGCGCACGGTCTGCGGGCAGGGGAACGAGCGATTCCTCGCAGCCGCGACACAGCGGCGTCATTGCGAGGGTTGCGCACGCAGCGCACTGAGGTCGGAACAACCAGGTCGCGAGCATGCCCCTCTATCGGCCGTGGGTCCGGAGTGGTTGCGCGCTATAGTGGTCGCGCTCCGCGATGGCCCAAGGCCAACCTGTCGACCGCTGTTACGTCTACGAGCCTGGATTCATCGACGCGTCCGCACGCGCCGAGATCCTGGCCTGGCTCGCGACGTTGCACCCGCTCTGGGAGCAGCGCTATTCGACGAAGCGCCCTCCCCCGGCGGGCAAGCAGCAGCGCGGCCTGCTCCGGCCGGTCTACTGGCTCGGCAACTGGCAGTTCGCCTGCCTCGGTTACTACGAGCCGCCGAAGCGAACGAAGCACGTCGCGGTCGCGGCCGAGCCGTTTCCCCCGGTCCTCGCGCGGCTGGTCGCGATGATCGAGAAGCGCGTGCGTGCGGGCTTTCCGCCGAGCACGGTGCCGCGCCGCTGGCACCTGAACACGTGCCTCGTGAACTTCTATGGCAGCCGCGAGCAGGGCGGTAAGTGGGTCGATGCCGCGCGTGTCGGCGAGCACCGCGACTTCGAGCCAGGGCCGGTCGCGTCGCTGTCGCTCGGCGAGCGTGCACGGTTCCAGTTCATGCGGCGTGGCCAGATCGGGCCGGATGCGCCGCCGGTCCGCACGCAGTGGCTCGAGGACAACTCGCTGCAGATCTTCGGTGGGCCGCGCTGGAAGGACGACCTGCTCCATCGTGTCCAGCGCGTCGACGACAAGCACGACCTCGATCTGCCCCCGCACATCCCCGGGTTCCGGACACGGCGCGTGAACTTCACGTTCCGCTACGTCCCCGACGAGCACGTGACGCCATTCGCACAGTTACCGGCGGCAGCCCGAGAGGATGTGCGGGATTACGTCGCCGAGCTTGCCCGGCACGCGCCGTTCTTCGCGAAGGCGCTGGGCACCGTGCGATAATGGCCCGGTGAGGTGGCTGCTCGGTCTGCTCGTGCTGACGGCGGGCTGCGATGTCATCTTCCGCATCGACCACGTCGAAGGCGATGCGGGAACGATCACCCCTCCGGGCGATCGCCCGCTCGACGGCACCTCGCGGTCCGAGCTCCCTGACTTCTGCGCGTCGCCCCAGATCTTCGACGCGTTCGATGCCCCCGACATCAAGTGTGCGTGGGGCTCTGCCAACAATGGCGGGCTGCTGTCAATTCACGACAGCGTGATGGACATGCAGCTCGATGGAACGCTGGCGACATTCACGGGCTGCACCGCGTTTCGCGCGCTTCCGTTCACGCCGGCGGGTGTGTTCCTCGTCGTGCCGACGACACTCGCGACGTCAACCGCGTATACGAAGCTCGGCGTACGCGAAGCGGTGGGCACCACACCGACGCTCGACGCCACGCTCGTCTCCGATGGCACGACGCTGAAGTTCGTGGTCAGCGGTCAGCAGGTCGGCCAGAGCACGACGCAGAAGTATACGTGGTGGCGGATCGATCAGGAGACGCCCGGCGTGATCGCCGCCGACGTCTCGTTCGACGGGATGAGCTGGACCAACCTCGCGACGATGAACATCGAACCACCCGTGGCGATCAACGTCGATATCGGCGCTGGCTTCACGGCGACGCAGGTGACGTCAGGGATGGCCACGTTCGCGACGTTCGGCGTCTGTAACTAGCGGCGCTCGATCTTGAACAGCGTCGGAGCCGTCGCGTGCGATGGCGGCGGTACACCGAGCAGCGCGGCGATCGTCGGTGCGACCTGCAGGAGCGACCCCTTGCCCTCCTGCGGCGCGACGCCAGGGGCCTTGAGGAGGATCGGGACACGGCGATTGTCATCGGACGGTGCATCGTGCCCGGTGCCCGCCTTGTACTCGCTGATCACCGAGCCGGCGGTCGCGACCGCATACAGCTCGCCGCTCTCGCCCTGCACGTACGACCGGCAGATCGCCTGATAGATGTCCTTCTCCGTGGTGCATCCCGGCGAGAACCGATCCGTCCGGCCCGCGACCGCGATGCCGGGGACGCCGGCGAGGCCCTTCACGGCCGCATCGAGAGCGAGGTTCTTGTCGCTGTCGCCGAGCGCCGTGAACTTCGGCGTCATGTAGATCGTGTTCGACGTCTGGCGCGCGACCCACGGTCCGCCGCCGAGCTCTGCCGCGATCGCCTTGTCGGCGGCCTGCTCGATCTCCTTCGGTGGGATGCGGCGCGCGGATCGAATGCGCGCGCGCTCGACGAGCGGCGTGGCGCCGTGATCGCTGGTGACGATGACCGCCCAGTTGTTCTCGCCGAGTCGGCCGTCGAGCGTCTCGAACAGCTGGCCGAGCTCGCCGTCGAGGCGCAGCAGCAGATCGAGCTCCTCCCACGAATCCGGTCCCCAGTTGTGCCCGGCGTAGTCATGCGCGCCGTAGCTGATCGCGAGGAAGTCGGGAGTATCGTCGCGGCCGAGCGCCATCGCATCGAGTGCGACCGCGACCGTGCGGGAGACCAGGCGATCCGCGAACGGCGTCTCGACCAGCGCCATCTCGGGGTGATCGCTCTTCTCGAGTGCGTGCGGGAACGCCCTGCCGAGGCCGTGCTCCGAGTTCTCGCCGGGAGAATCGTCGGCGATGCCGGTCGCCTTCGCGAGCAGCGCCGGATCCCGCGGGTCCCAGATCGAGGTGAAGTAGTGATCGACGGGCACGTCCTTCGCGAGCTGCACGAGCCACGCGGGTGGCTCGGCGGCGTACGCCTTGCTCGTCGTCATGCCGCCCGCCGACGGCTCGTACCAGACCGCGAGATCGGGCTTCTGACCGGCGACGAAGCACGCGGAGCGCGCCTTCAGCGCGATCGCCACCGAATGGCCCGCGCCACCGGTCGCAGCGCGCAGGGCATCGGCGACGCCGTCGACGCGGAGCGCCTTCGCGGAGGCACCCTCGTCGGGCGCCAGCGGCTTGCCGCCGAGAGGCGCTGCGATCGAGAGCACCGGCGACGCCGGATCGTACTCCGCGGGTCGCTCGCGGCTCTCGTCGCGCCGCCACCAGCTGTTGCCGACGACGCCGTTCTCGTTTGGAGTCGTCCCCGTCGCGAGCACGGCATGCCCCGGCGCCGTGAACGTGTTCGCGTACGGCAGCTCCGCCTCGGGGACGATCGCGCCTTCCTTGAGGAGTCGCGCGATCCCGCCGGTCATCAGATTTCGATGCTTCTCGAACGTCCAGCTCGGCCACTGATCGATGACGACGAGCACGACGAGCTTCGGCCTCGTCGGCGCCCCGTAGGACGGCGTCGCGCCGTGATGACATCCCGCGCTCGCGGCGATGATTGCTACAACGGCTGCAAGCACGCGTCGCACGGCGGCACTCTAACGTGCCACCGGATGGAATCGCACCATCTCGCCAGGATTCGGATTCCCGGGTCACGATCTACGTGCGGAGGCGCATTCTGCGCGGTCGTCAGGACCGTGGGAATCGCACCCACCACAGCCGCTTTGTAAGAACGGCATCACCCCTAGGTGAACTGGTCCCGATGTTTGGTGGAGAAGACGGGTAACGCTCCCGCGAAGCTCTGCTTGCAAGGCAGTGCTCCAGTCTTCTGGCTTCCCCAGGTGGCGGCCCATACGGAAATCGAATCCGTCTCACACCGTAGACAGCGGCGCTGCGACACCAGTCGCATCATGAGCCACGAAGAAGATGATGACGATGATCAGTGCTCGAAGAGGACGGTGGAGTCGAACCACCAACTTCACGTTCCAGAGACGCGTGTTCTGCCGATTGAACTAGTCCTCCAAATGACCCCCGCGGTTGCCGCCGCCGGGGTCGAGAGCGGCTCAGTCAGAACCGCCCTCCTCGTTGTCGATCTCTGCCGTCCAGTACACGTAGTCACGCCACGCGTCCGGGACGCTGCGAGCGCTGACGCGGACCTGGACCGACGGCATCCACGTGGGACGCGTCGGGACAGTCAGCAGCTTCATGCCTGCCTCCGCCGGCGTGCGGTTCGCCTTGCGGCGGTTGCACGTGTAGCAAGCAGACACGATGTTCTCCCACGTCGTGCGACCGCCCTTGGAGCGCGGTACGACGTGGTCGTACGTCAGCTCGTCGATCGTGCACTTCAGGCCACAGTACTGGCAGCGGTACTGGTCACGCGCGTAGATGTTCACGCGAGAGAACTTCACTGGCTTCGCGTGACGCCGGAACGCCTTGCGCAGACGCACGACGGCCGGAACGTTCACGACGATCGACGGCGCGCGAATGATCGTCTCGTACTCCTCGACCACCTCGACCTTGTCGAGCGCCAGGAGCGTGACAGCGCGCTGCCACGAGATGATCTGGATCGGCTCGTAGCCCTGCGTCAGCAGGAGCGTGCGAGTGCTCTCGACATGCGTCACGGCATGCCTCCCTCTTGGTGAACGGCCCGCAGAATTGCGGGCGAGACGTGCCGCCGGTCAGATTCGAACTGACACGTAGCGCGGTCTGAGCGCGCCGACTCTGCCGTTGGTCTACGGCGGCGTGGGTGGGAGTGCTGCGACTTGCACGCAGTTGTCCTCGAGGGCGACTGCTTTACAGGCAGTCCCGGTGTCTTTACCGTCAACACTCCCGTCGGGAATGGGCGCTGGGAGTTGCACCCAGATTGCCCGCGAGGGCAGCTGCGTTACGCGCAGCCTCGGCTCTGTACCGAACGCGCTCATCGGTCACCGTCGAGCAGCGGCTCGCTCGCGCGAGCAAGGAATCGTTCGACGAATGGGGTGGCCGATGGGACTCGCACCCACTTCAGCGAGGGTCACATCCTCGTGCCTCGACTACTTCGGCATCGACCACAGTCCGCGCGCAAGGAATTGAACCTTGTCCTGTCGCTTATCGGGCGACTGCACGACCTTCGTGCTACGCGCGGGTATCGGGGCAGACGGTTGGATTCGAACCAACGACCTCTCGATGGCTATCCGATAACCCTCGTCAGCGGCCCGTTTGCAGGCAAGAGGCGAAGAGGGTCTTAGCGCTCTCCCAGGCTGAGCTACGTCTGCAAGATCTGTCTTTGACGTTTTGTCTGGATAGTTGGACTCGCACCAACAACCTCACGCTCCCGAAGCGCGCGTTCTACTTTTGAACTACACCCAGATGAAAGGAGCCGTGCCTTAGGGCTGGGCACCACCCAGCGGCTCTGTTGCCACACGGCGGCCCGGTCCACTCGAGAGTGAAACGGGCGAAGCACACCGCCAAGGAGTTGAACCCTGCCGCTCTCGATTTGGAGTCGAGGCCGTGCACCAGCACGCGCGATGTAAATGGCGGGCGTAGGCCCGCGCTGCGGATGTCGCCAGTCGGAACGCATTTAGCGCGGGCTGCCCGCGAAAACGAGACCAGAACGCGCGATGCGCGATCTGCGAGACACGACGCGCGAAGAGCGCGCTAGATCTATGAAGCGAACAGAAGGCCGGAATTGCACCGGCATCAGCGGCCCCAGATAAGCATCGATCATCGGCCCACGAGCCGTGGGCAAGGAGCGACGACGCCAAGCGCTTGCGCGCAACCGCGGTCCTGCTGTTAGACGACCTCTGTTCGCCGCAATGGATCGGATTCGAACCGATCCTTCTCTCCCGGAGAGCTCGCCTCGACCCGAGGCATTGCGTATGAGGAGCGACCTCATGGTCGCAGTCGACGGAATCGAACCGTCACGCGCGCGGGTATGGGCCGCGTCGGTGCCCTGCACGGACTGCGAAACGTGGGCAAGGAGCGGCGCTCGGAATACTGAGCCTCGAGCTCAGCGGGCTTTACATGTCCGATAACCAAGCGCCTACGGCCCACGAACCTGGTACCACCGTGAGGAGTCGAACCTCAGCCAGCAACCTTCGCAGTGTTGTGTCCCATCCATGGAACGGTGGCGTGAAAGAACAGACGGTCGGATTCGAACCGACGACCTACGAGGTAAGAGAACCATCATGCGATCGGCCCGGATCGGGCAAGGGTGGTGCCGACGGTAGCCCGGTGCTCTATCCAGCTGAGCTACGTCTGTTCGTCGCAGTGGAGGGACTCGAACCCTTCGTTCGTTCGCGCCTAACGAACGGATCGAGGCACGTCTGGTGCTGTCGATCATCGTCTCACCCGAGATCACTGCGGGGTCTGTGGCGGGATTTGCACCCGCGTAGCTGGACTGAGAAACCAGCGGACTGACTTGCTGTCCGACACAGACGAGATGCGCACGCGACGTGCGCGGAGAGAACACGGACAAAGATCTAGGAGTTGGGTGGCTCTTGGGAGAGCCGGCGCTCTTACCGGTCAGTGCACGAGGCACCGCCGGCAGTGGGCACGCAATGAGCTGTAGCCGAAGCTTGTCGAGACAGCCTGCTGCTTCGCTAACTGGGTCACCCCAGGTTCGCTACCTTAGGCCCGTTATAGTTACGGTAACCAACTACCTTTCGGCCCGCGAAAGACGTGGCGGGGTGCGGTTGGAATCGAACCAACTTCCATCCGTTTAACAAACGGCCGCTCAGACCACTGAGCTACGACCCCAAATGCCGGTGTGGTGTTGCCACACCAGCAGCTGTCGCCAAGCCGCGCCTTCACATCAAGCACGTAGGGCCCTACGCGCGAGCGAAGTCGGCGATGACCGGCGGCGTCGACGTGTCGAAACCGACAACATCGAGCATGCCGGCGTCGTTCGGATCAGCAATGCTGAACCCGTTCGACGTCATTCCGACCACGACCAGCTTGGCCGGAATGCCCCGTGCGTCACGGTAAGCCCGCAGAGCCTGAGCCGGGTGCACGCTTCCCGCCCAGGTCTCGTTGTCGGTGTAGATCACGAACGTGTCCACATCGACGCGGTGCTTCTGCGCCCAGATCATGGGCAGGGCGCAGTCGGTACCACCCATGGGCAGCTTGTCGATGGAGCTGACGACATCGTCCAGCCGCTGGCGCGGCGAGATCGACAGCGTCGAGATCCCCGACTCACCACCACCCCACTGACCGCCGTAACCACCCGCCCCAGCCGTGAAGGCCACGAACGCGTGATCACGCTCCGTCGCTGCCGTCACGAGTGACATTGCTGCACTCGCGACGCGCGGCGTGAGACCGGGGACGCCGTTGACGTTGCCGCAGCCCATCGAGCCCGAGACATCAAGCGCGAGCAGCATGCGCTTGCCACTCGGCTCGACGGCATCGAAGCTCGCGTAGAACGCGGCATCGAGAGCATCCACGATCTTGGCGACCGGCTGCCACGTGCCCGAGCCGCGCATACCGCGTCCAGACTTGTAGGTCATGAGCGCGGCGAGAACGGCGATCGGGTGCACGCGTGCCTTCGACAGACGCGCCGGGTCACGCAGCTGGCCGATCACGTGGTTGGTCGCATGCGAGCTCTGGGTGAGCAAACCAACGCGCGTCATCGTGGCCAGGTTGCGGATCAGCGCCGTCATCGGCATCGCGGGCAGGAGCGCATCCCAGACCTCGGGGAACTTGAGCCACTCGGTCGGGACACACTCGCGCGGCAGCTTCTTCTCGCGAATCAGGCGTGCGCCTGCCAGAACATCGTCCAGCGTGCGCAGCTCCTGCATCGCGACGATCAGCTCGAGAGCTGGATCGTCCTTCGCGCCGTCGGGGAGCTCGCCGGTGACAGCCCACGCGAACAGTCGGTCGTGCGACGGAGATGCGGCACGCGGGTGTGCGAGACGCAGCAGGTCACGGTTCGACCAACCATCACGGGACTGGTACTTCGCGAGCTGGAACGCGAGCTCGGTGGCCGGACGAGCGTTGAACCAGGCGCCGATCGCTCGACGCATGCCACGTCCCCAGCCACCGAAGCCCTGTGCATACTCCGCGAAGTGCATCAGGTGCGTGCCGATACGGCAGACCTTCGGCAGCGCGGCGTACGCAGCGCGACGCGTGGCCTCATCGCCGAGCTTTGCGGCCATCGCGAGGGAAAAAATTGCCGGATCGTTCTTGGGCGCACGTCCCGTATCAGAGATAGCAACGATCCGGTCAACAGTACGAATACCGTCCGCGGCGATGCACCGCTGGACGACTGCAGCGTTCTCTCGGGTCAGCTTGCGCTCGCCGATGTAGAACGTGCCGCCCTCGGAACCGAGGACGAGGAAGCGATCGAGGCGAGCCCAGTCATCGAGCTCCCAGGTGAAGCCGCCGGCCGAGTTCGGGACCTGCGAGGTTCCGGGAATCGGTTCGCCCTGCGGCGTGGTCTTGGTCGAGAAGAACTTCGTGAACTTGAACATGGCAGCGGTACCTTTCCGGCCCACCACCCGGTGGACGCGACGGAGTGAGAAGAAGTGAGTGCGGCGCACGCCTTGCCTTCAGCGCTTGCCGGCTACCTGCGCGAGCGGGGTGGTGCGCGACTGTGCTCTGCCTCGCAGAACGCGCACGCACAGACACTCGAGCCCCCGAGAAGAGTCGAACTTCCACCAGGCGGTTTACGGGACCGCTACACTACCGTTGTGCTACGGGGGCACTGCGAGCTTGTCGCGTGGCGCATTTCGAGTGCGCGCTGCATCGGCTCTACATCGAGCAGGCGACCGGAGTCGGACCGGCCTGGATCAGTGTGGCGCACTGACCTGTCACCTCGACACGCCTGCTTGGTGGTACTGGCTGCCGCCAGCACCGATTGTTTCGAGTCACCGTGGGCAACCGAGCTGCGTCCGGTGACTCACGCGTGGGTCCGGTCGGATTCGAACCGACGTCTTGTCTGGGTAAGAGCCAGGTGCAATCCGGTTTTGCTACGGACCCGCCACTTGTGAGGTCCCACCCTCTGGAATCGAACCAGAACCTCTCGGGCTTCAGCCGAGCGCGCAGACCAACTACGCAAGAGTGGGATGAGTGCCGTGCCCGGGCGGGCACGACACCGCACCGATGGCCACGTGCATTTGGGGTGCACGCGATCCATCGCTACGAGTGCCGCGCGGCCTCGCTCATCGCGCACGCAGCGAGCAGGGAAGCTCGAGCGGTCGCGACGAATCCGACCAGACACGGCTCGGCTTGTGGGTCGAGTCGCGTGGTCGGACGAGGCTGGTGCGCGGCACCAGATCATCATCGTCATCATCTTCGGTTGTCAGAGAGGAGGCGGTCGGGGCGCACAAAGGGCGCACCTCGGGCCTCGATGCGATCGCCTCTTACGCGAGCGCACCATTCGCGATTCGAGATCTGCAGATCAGATATCGAGTCGCAAAATCAGTAGTGGTGTGACGCCGGATGCTCGACCCGAAACGTCGAAGGGCCGCCCGGTTTCCCGTTGGCGGCCCTTCAGCGCACTGACGTGTGTGTCACGTCATGCGTATGAAGGACCTCCGCAGGTACCCGTATCGAGCCCATACGGCGGGCAGACGACACCAAAGCGACGGAGCCACGAGGGCTTCGGCATCACCTGGATGGCGGCTGCTTCCGGCTGGCTATGTTGATTCAGTTTCCGCACGACGAGTTCCTTGGACGATGAAACGAATAACCGTGCGCGAACGATCTGTCAAACGATTTCTCGACGAGAATCACAAAGGTGCATTGCCACTCTGGTTCCGTCATCGTGGAGACTTCTCCAGTGCGAGCATCGTGATCGGCGGCGCGAGCGAGAGCTCCACATGGTTCCGCCGACCTAGCAGCTCGCCACCCGCTTCGACCGCGGTTTCCTGATCCAGGTCGATCGCGACCCGGTCGCACAGGAAGTCCGTGACGTGCTCCGAGAAGTAGTCGCCGCGGAACGCGGCCGGCGTGTTGCGCATGATCTCGAACAGACCGCCATCTCCGCAGCGCAGATGGAACTTCCCATCTCGCATATTCGCGAATGCAAACATCTTCAGTCCGAATCCGAAGAATGGAATCGTCGCGCCCGCCACGAGCGTGCACGCGCCCTTCCACAGCACCTGGCCTGCCGGCTCTTCGCGCCCCGTCGGACCCGTGCGCGCCATCTCGATCGCCCTGCCGCCGAGGTTCGTGACGACCGCGTGCGGTCTTCCACCGGTCGCGAACCGCGGAAATGATCGCAGCGCGACCGAGAGCGCGTAGCGCGATGCGCCTCCGAGCAGGCTGCGCGCGATCGGGACTCGATCGACGACCCGCCCCACCGCTTCCTGATCCTCGAGGAGCAACGCATCCACGCCCATGCCGACGAATGGCGCACGCACGCCGAGCACCTCGATCAGCGGGACGGTACGGCGCTGACCGCCACCGCGCGCGAGTCGCTCGAGATCCTCGACCACATCGTCACCCGCCCCGACCGTGTCCGCGATGGCATTGCCGGAGCCGAGCCGGAGGATGCCGATCGCCGGCTCCTTGCGGCCTGCCCCGCGACACGCCTCGCCGAGCAGCGTCAGGCCCATCACGATCGTGCCGTCGCCACCGCCGAGCACGACGAGATCCGCTCCGCGCTTCACCTCGGCACGGATCGCGGTACGCGCCTCGTCGAGCGACTCCGTGAACACGACGCGACCCGGCAGCACGCGCTCGAGCTTCGAGCGCACGCGTGCTCGTAACCGGCGGGCGTTGCCGTTCACGATCGCGACGGCTCTCACGAACAAACGATACCGCGGCGACCGCGCTCAGCGAGAGAAGTGGAGCGCAAACACGGCGCCGAACGAGACGTCTCTGCGTTCGAGGAGATCGGTGCTCGCCACGGCGCCCAGCGTCGCGCTCCGTGTGAGCCAGAAATCCGCCCGGCTCCGGACCTCGAGCAGGGTCTCGTCCTTGCGGCCCGCGACGTCCATACCCGCGTCGCTCGACACCCACGTGTCGCGCACGCCGGTCGCGAGATCCGCGCCGAACATGAAGAGACCGGCCCTCACGTGTCCACCGGCAAACATCTTGAGCCCTAGCATGTTGCCATCGAGCGGGCCCTGCACCGGTTGCTCCGTCGTGGTGCGCGCGACCGCTCCATCCGGCAGGCCTGTCGAGCCCGCGAGGTGTGCTTCCTCCGCCTCGGCCCCGAAGTAGAAGTAGCGGCCACTCGACACGCTGATCGCGAAGCGACCCATGTCACCGCCGATCGTCGTCTGATCGGTCACCGCGACGCGGTTGCGCAGGTAGCCGAAGTCGAACGAGACCCCGGTATCGGCGTGGGCAGCAGGTGTGGCCGCGGCGAGAACGAGCAGGGAGAGCGCGATCCGCATCCCACCATGATAGCGGCGCTCGACGAGAGTGCTCGTGGCAGCCCCTGGCAATGCGGAGCGCTCGCTCCGCTATGATTGCCGCATGCCGCGGCAGCACCGCGTTTCGCACGGACGTCGCGCCGCCGGCACGCGGGGCGTGTCGACGACGCGACGCGATGGCCGCTGGTTACGCCGAGTTCGCCTCGCGGCAGAGATCGTGGTCGTCGGCGCCGCGTCTTGCCTGCTCGTGCTGTGGTGCTCGATTCCCGACACCTCGCGCCTCGCGTCGAGGAATCCGACATCGACCGCATTCATCGATCTGCGCCGGGAGCAGGCCGCTGCCGATGGCAAGCCATGGAAGCTCGACTGGCGGTGGAAGCCGCTCGGCAAGATCTCGCGCTACCTGCGCGCCGCCGTCATCTATGCCGAGGACGCCCGGTTCTACTCACACGAGGGTGTCGACTGGGACGCGATCGAGTCGGCGCTCGACAAGAACCTCGCGACCGGCGGTTTCAGCGTCGGCGGGAGCACGATCACGCAGCAGCTCGCCAAGAACCTCTACCTCTCGCCGAGCCGCAGCCTGATCCGCAAGGCGCGCGAGATGCTGATCGCGTTCTCTCTCGAGGATCACCTGACGAAGCAGCGCATCCTCGAGCTCTATCTCAACATCGCGGAGTGGGGCGACGGCGTGTTCGGTGCCGAGGCAGCCTCGCAGAAGTGGTTCGGGCACTCCGCCCAGTCGCTCTCGCCGTCCGAGGCTGCTCGCCTCGCGATCGCGCTGCCGAATCCATTCACCCGCAATCCGACCGTCCACACCGAGGAGCTGCGCAAGAAGGCGGTCCGGATCATCCGGCTCTACCGCATGCAGGGGCTCATCACCGCGTCGCAGGAGCGCCAGGCCCTCGACGATGTCGGCGCGCAGTCGGCGGTGGTCCGTCCCGACAAGTCGATGCCGCCACCGAGCCAGCCTCCTCCCGAGGTGGGTCCTCCGCCCGCTCCGGCGCCGGAAGGTCCCGTGACGAGCCCGTCGCAGCAGGACCCGATGCCACCGGAGCAGTGAGCTACGGCGTGCCGAGCGTCGCCGCCGCTCTCCGAATCGCCACTCGCATCAGAGCGCGTTCGCGCCCGGCGTGCTCAGCGCAGAAAGCGCGCGAGCTCGTCGACGAATCGATCTAGCTGGTCGAGATAGACCCAGTGACCCGCGGGCTCGATCCCGACCCACCGGACCTCGTGCTCCGTCAGTTGCCGTCTCGTCTCGGCGCACACGCCATCTGGAACGCCCGCGACGAACAGCACCGGGACGTGCAGCGCCGCGAGCCGTGGCGCGAGGGTGTTGGTCGTGCTGAGCTCGAGCAGATCTGCCGCGTGGCGGTGGAACACGTCCGGCGACGCGAAGCACATCGCCGCGTGATACGTGCGCAGCTCCGGTCGCGTCGCGCCATCCACGTAGACCTGCGCCCGCATCGCCGCGAAGCCGTGCGCGCGAAACTCGTCGAGCGAGTAGCCGTGCGCCGTCGCGCTGAACGTGCAGTCGCCGCGCGAGATGTTGCCGTCGATGTCGACGATGCCGTGGACGGTCGTCCGCTCCGCCACGAGCTGCGCCAGCACGCCACCCATCGAGTGACCGATCAGCGTCGCCGGCGGTCCCTCCGCGAGCCACGCCGCGAGGTGATCGGCGAGCACCGGCAGTCCCGTCGCGACCTCCGGCCACGGCGAGCGGCCGTAGCCCGGCAGATCGACGAGCACGTGCGCGAACCCGGGCAACTTCGCGACGACCGGTTCGAAGCTGACCGACGATTCACCGAGCCCGTGGATCCAGACGATGCGATGGCCCGAGCCGGTCCGGCGAACGACCATGCCGTGCTCGAGCGACCA
>Ga0153915_10001746_pt1 | contig 20014 bp, 14 predicted proteins | sample Opewatmetagenome_2_FD_107003 | JGI IMG/M metagenome (GOLD analysis project Ga0153915, IMG submission 107003) | Freshwater wetland microbial communities from Ohio, USA - Open water 3 Core 3 Depth 3 metaG | ecosystem: Environmental > Aquatic > Freshwater > Wetlands | place: USA: Ohio, Lake Erie...
CGGGGAAAAGTAACCCTCCGCAGGCGGGCAGGCAAAAGAACATGCGCCCGCCACAAAGACGGTGGGTAAACTGATAAAATAATTGCTAAAACCTCACTCCGCAGAAGAAGAGAAAATAAAGTCCGCCCCGCGAATTTAAAAAAAGGTTGCGGTGCGGACAATTTTCTCTTTTATCTTCTGCTTCGTCTGGTTTTTTAACGCAATTATTTTAAAGGCGCGGAATTAAAAAAGTAAATATTTTTTAGCCCGCCGCGGTGTACCGTGGCGCTTGGTTTAATATGCCCGTGCTGCCCTGAAAAGACTCAACTCTGCCCGGAATGACTGATCATTATTACCAGAATAAGTTAATTTATGTTGTTCTGCAACCTGCATACTTTAATTTGTGTCTAATATAAAACGACAAAAATATCAGGAGAAAAACATGAAGAAGCTGCTTTCAATTTTACTGCTTGTCCCTTTCTTGTTCTCGTTTTCAAATTATCAGGATGATGAAGCGATTAAAAAAGAATTGCTTGCCGACCTTGCCAAAAGCGCCGAATACTGGAATAAAGGGGATGTTGACGCATATATGAACATTTGTTATCCGCAGAGGGAAGATATACTTATGCAGTCAACAAATGCCCGGATGTACGGTTATAAAAAAATATACAATATGTATGTTAAACTGTTCCCCGATGCCGATAAAAGAGGCGTACTTTCTTTTTCCGAGGCTGAGATAACGGTAATAAATTTTGATACGGCGATGGAGATAGGAAAATATACGCTAGAATATAAAGACGGTAAAAAAAGGAGCGGCTATTTTACCTGCCTGCTTAAGAAATTTCCCGATGGCTGGAAAATAGTTCACGATCATTCGTAATTGTCCATTATCGCCGGATTAATGTTTTCTGCCTCTACGGTCGGGGTATGCAACCCTGGCCGTAGAACGGGTTGTATTGCTCACACACAGTAATAGATAAAAACCTTATATTTCACAAGAAAAATGTTCACTCTTAAGAAACAAAGATGAATTAAAAATGTCTGAAGTGCATCCTGCAAACAGGCATAATTTTCGGATTGATTTATAGAATTGTACAGTGATAAAAGGGAACAAAATATGGAAAGAACGGAATTACGCTGTTATTCGACAGAACGTTTAAATATGATTGCATCTGATTTAGAGCTGATAACAGCGGAACTGGAATCGCCGGGATTGTTCTCAGAAAAACTGAATGCAGTTGTAAGCTCCGGCTGGCCTCCCGGTGAATATGACCGCGAAGCAATGGAATTTCTCAGGGGTAAAATGATTGAAGGAGGGGATGAATCAGCCGGGTGGTACGGATGGTATGCTGTAAAAAGGGGGATTGAAAATGAGCCGGATGAATTAGTCGCAGCGGGAGGTTTTTTCGGCCCTCCGGATGAAAACGGTTCGATTGAGATAGGTTATTCTGTTGTAGAACAATTCCGGGGAAAAGGATACGCAGGCGAAATGGTCTCTGCATTAATAAAAATTGCATCCGAAAACCCTAAAGTAAAACAGATTTGCGCGCATACGGTCATAGACAATCAAGCGTCAATTAAAGTATTACTTAAGAATGGATTCCGGCGGTCGGGAGAACCCGATACTGAAGGAGTAATTCTATTTGTACTTGCTTTATAAATTTCCTGCGGCGGTATTATTTATAACTACCGCCGAACAAATATTTCTGTAAAACGTTTTATATGTATCTTATTGCACAGAAAAACAAACCGCCGGAATGTTCAACAGTTTTGCTGATGAACCCGGCGGTCTGGTTTATGGGGTGAATCGTCAGTTCAATCTGAAATAACAATCAATCAGGCTTTTGGTTTTTCAGTACGCTTCTCACAATAGATAGGCATTCGTCAATCTCTGCCATTGTAACTGTTAGAGGGGGGCGGAACCGAACCGAACGGCTGCCGTTGCCGAGCATTATGAGCCTGTTATTGTATAATTCTTTTAGGAAGTTATTTCTTGTTTCGGTATCAGGCATATTGAACGAACACATCAGTCCGAGTCCGCGGGGCTGCGAAACCATATTCGGAAACTCAATCTGTATCTGTTCAAGATTTTTAAGAAGGTATTTACCTAAATTAGCAGAATTATCAACCAGTTTATCTTCTTCAATAATTTCAAGATATTTTGCAGCTCGGACCATATCGGTAAGGTTAGCGCCCCAGGTCGAGTTGATTCTGCTTGATTTCCTGAAGCAATGTTCTTCAACATCGTCAATTCTGCCGCTTACCATAATGCCGCAAGCCTGAACTTTCTTTCCGAATGACATTATATCGGGTTGGACATAATGCTGGTGCGCCCACATTTTTCCGGTAAGGCCTACTCCGGTCTGCACTTCATCAAACATAAGGAGAATTTCATTCTCATCGGCAATTTCCCTTAGTTTAAGGAAAAATTCTTTTCTGAAGAAGTTATCTCCTCCTTCTCCCTGTATAGGTTCAATGATAATAACTGCAATATCATCCTTGTTGTTTTTTATTGCAGTATAAATTTCATTCACCGCCTGCTCTTCAAGTTTAACAACCTGCCCGATATTTTCTTCGAGAGGGAAGGTGATTTTCGGATTTATAATTCTGGGCCAGTTAAATTTCGGATAATGGAGAATCTTATTCGGATCGGTATTCGTTAAAGACATTGTATAGCCTGTCCTTCCGTGAAACGCTTCTTTAAAATGAATTACCTGATGCCCTTTCTCTTCTTTGTATCCTTTAGCGAAGTTTTTTCTTACTTTCCAGTCGAAAGCCACTTTAAGCCCGTTTTCGACTGCAAGAGCTCCTCCGTCAATAAAGAACATATACTTGAAATAGTCCGGTTTTGCCGTGCGGGTCATTATATCTACAAAACCGGCCATTTCTGAAGTATAGATATCGGAATTGGAGGGTTTGTTAATTGCCGCGCAGGCAAGTTTTTCTTTAAATTCAGGAGTATTCAATTTGGGATGATTCATTCCTACCGGAGAAGAAGCGAAAAAGGAGAAAAAATCGAAATATTCTATTCCGGTTTTTGCGTCAACGAGTCTTAATCCATGGCTTTTCTTAAGATCAAGCACTAATTCAAATCCGTCAACCAGCATAACTTTACGCAGAACATTATGCACATTCTCCGGTTCAATTCCGTTTTTTGAAATGCTTTTGTTCTCGAAGATAACACTATTCATAAAATCCCCGACAAATAATAATAAAATGTAAAAAAACTTGTTAGTTAGTTTTTGCTTAAAGAAATCGGGACTGGAAAGAAACGGCGGGGTTTAAAACACTTGTTCGAATCGGGAGACGAGATAGCTTCTTAAATTTTTGAAGCCTTTTATTTTGTAGAAAAGAATAAATTTTTTCATATTTGATAGACTCTTAATAAACAAAAATATATTTTAGAATAATTTTTTCCAAAAAGAATTTTATGAGCAGAAATAAAGCTTTAAATTTTATCCTTCTCTTTTCTCTTTTTGGGTGCTTTCTGTGCCTTAATTCGTGCAAACCGAAGAATAACGGGGAATTTGAAGAAATATCGATTTCAGTCGATTCAAGCAGGATTGGTAATGAATTTGTGGAAATGAACCTTAAATTCACATTTTCGCCCCCTAAAGGGTGGACGCTTAAACCTTCCGAATTGACTGAAAAAATTATTTCGCGGCAGAACGCCGATAAGGAAACAGGGGATGGTTTTATTTATAAGCCGCTTTATATTTTCTTCAGCGATTCTACAAAAGGCATTCTTACAATAGGCCAAATCAATAGAAACGATACATTAAAAGTTCCTCTCCAGATTCAGCGTTATCAGGATGAGCTGATTGCGCGCTTCGGAAGGGAGAATGTTACTATAAAAAATTATATCAAAGATAAGATTATGATTTCGCAGCTTACAATTGCCAAACAATCGATCTTAAACCGCAAAATGATTTTTAAAAATATAGACGGGCAGTACGTTCAGTTTGATTACACTCTTCAAAAAGATGTCTTCGGGATGGAGGAAAAAGCAATTGAATCTTCTCTCGGAACTCTTAAACTTGTTAAATAACCGGATATGAAAAGTAAAATCAAAGAAGAATTTTCCACTCTTGCATCAATTGTCAAATCCCTTAACAAGAAAACCGTCATAATTCTTTTATCGGTGGCTGTCATTCAGACATTCTCGTGGTATGTAACATCGCGCACTTTCTTTAGGAATAATTTCTATTATTCTTTTGCACCCGATAATCCCAATACTGAATTGTATGAATTTATTTATTGGCTTGCAGGAGATTTCTTTTCATTTTTTGTCTTAGCGTCTTTAATTATAAAATTTATTTTTAAAGAAAATCTTACCGATTATGGAATAAATATTAAAAATTCCGGTTTAGGTTTTACAGCAGTTATTTTATCCCTTATAATAATGGTTCCGGTAATATGGTTCATATCGGCATATCCTTCGTTTACCGAACAATACCCGATATTTCAAGGAGCAAGAAACAACTGGCAGTATTTTATTATTTTCCAGATATTCCTTCTTCTGTTTCTGTTTGCATGGGAATTTTTCTGGCGGGGGTATATGATTTTCGGGCTTAAAGGGGAATTTGGTTATTATGCAGTATTAATACAAATGATTCCTTTTGTAATTCTGCATAACGGAAAACCCTTTGCAGAGACTTCAGGCGCAATATTCGGGGCGCTTGCTCTCGGCATTCTTGCTTATAGGACTGGTTCTTTTATTTACGGTTTTTTAATCCATTACGGAGTCATGTTCTCAATTGAGTTCATATCGGTTTTGAGGTTCAGGGCGGGGAGTTCCGGAACCGGGCTGGATTCGCTCTTTCAGATTGTTTCAAAAATGTTTTAAATTTATTGTGCAAAAAAAATAATGTGAGGATATTATGCGTTTTTGTTTGAATGTTGACCATGTAGCTGTTTTAAGAAATGCAAGGGGGGAAGCGCAGCCGGACCCAATAACTTTTGCTTTGATGGCTGAACAATTCGGCGTTGACGGAATAGTAGTTCATCTGCGTGAAGACCGCAGGCATATAAATGACAGAGACCTTCGCCTTTTGAGAGAATTGATTAATACTAAACTCGATCTTGAAATGGCTGCCAATGAAGAAATAATAAAAATTGCCTGCGATGTTGTTCCTGAACTTGCGACCCTTGTGCCTGAAAAAAGGCAGGAACTTACAACTGAAGGGGGATTGAATGTTATTGACAATATTGAACATCTGAGAAAGACAATTACTCGCCTTCACGATGCCGATATTGCAGTTTCCCTCTTTATTGAGCCTGATATTAACCATATTGACGCTGCGGCAGAAATTGGAGCCGATATTATTGAAATTCATACAGGCACATTTGCAAATGCCGTAGGCGAAGATAATATTTTTGAAGAGCTTGATAAAATACGCATTGCTGCAAAGCATGCTAAAAAACTTGGGCTTGGCGTAAACGCCGGGCATGGGCTTAACTATTTGAATATAAAAGAATTTGCCGCCGTTAAAGAGATTGATGAGGTAAGTATTGGGCAGGCGGTTATTGCAAGGGCTGTTTTTGTAGGACTTGAAAAAGCGGTTAAGGAAATGATTGATCTGGTTAAGGATATCTGATATACCGAAATAGAGCTATTTTTGAACCCGATCTGTTTTAGACCGGGTTTTTTTTATTCTCTGCTACCATTTTTTACCTTGTTTTTGTCTTTTTTTACAGTATAATTTACATCAGCATTAAAAAGGAGGTTTTATGAAGAATCTTTACTTTGTATTGGCGATAATCCTTCTTTTAATTCCGGAGCGCTGTTTTTCTCAGAAATATTTAAAACAAACCGATGCAATACAAGAAATTGTCAGCGAAATTAATGCCGACAGTGTTAAAAGCGTTATACAAAAACTACAGAATTTTACGACGCGTTATATGGGGACTAATAGAAAGCAGATATATACATGGATCAAGAATAAATTTATTTCTTATGGTTATACCGATGTTACAGTCGATTCTTTTGATTGTTATACGAATGGCCTTGGTTATACAAAGCAATATAACGTTATTGCAAAACTTGCAGGTTCGGCAAATCCGCTGAATTATTACATAATCGGGGGACATTATGATTCCTATTCAAAGACGAATGTAAATTTTGCTCCGGGGGCAGACGACAATGCATCGGGTACAGCCGCAGTGCTTGAATCGGCAAGAGCAATTAAAAAGAAGAATTATAATCCTTCATCTACTCTTCTGTTTATAACTTTCGGAGCCGAGGAGCTTATGTTGTACGGAGATTCAGGAAGTGAATATTATGCGCGTACGGCGGCAAACTCAGGAATGAATATAAAACTCATGATCAATAATGATATGATAGCTTATTCCTCTTATTCTGCCGAAAACAGCTCGGTAAGTATAAATTATTATACCGGTTTTACAGATTTATTAAATTATGCCGCCGGTATTACTAAAATGTATTCAAAAGTTGAACCCGTTTCAGGAGCGCTGAACCAGTATTCCGACAGCCAGCCTTTTGCAGCGTCCAACTTTCCGGCAATTTATTTTGAGGAACTCCAATTCAGCCCGTATTATCATTCTTCTTCGGATGTTGTAGATAATTATAACATGCCCTATTGCGCCGAAATTATTAAAGCTTCTTGTGCTATGCTGCTCTCATATTCGGAAGGGCTTCCGGTCTCGATTGATAAAAATGGGAAAGAACAAGTTCCTACGGAGTATAGTTTATGTCAGAATTATCCCAATCCGTTTAATCCTTCAACAAAAATAAAATATAGTATTCCCGAAAGCGGGCGTGTAATAATAAAAGTATTCGATATGCTCGGAAGGGAAATAGAAACGCTTGTTAATGAAGAGAAATCAGCAGGAAATTATGAGGCGGTATTTAACGCAAAAAACTTAGCAAGCGGAACATACATATACAGGATATTTGCAGGAAAGTTCAGCCGGTCGAAAAAATTTATTCTGGTAAAATAAAGGGTGTTTTTTATTCCCCGCATTTTGTTTATTATTAATTTATGCTAAAAAAATAAATGAGAAAAAGATGAAAAGGCTGGTTATTGGCTGCATAGTAGCGGTGCTATTGCAATGCGGGTTTCTATATGCGCAATGGGAAACTCAGGCGGCAGGGGCTGCGGGAGCGCTTACACTTCCTTCTTTTGCAGATTCTAATTATGGATGGCTTTATTATAAGGGCATATACAATTTGCTAAAGACCACAAACGGGGGAAGTTCATGGCAGTACAGATATATCAGCGGATATATATTGGTTAAAATAAAATTTGTAACCCAGAATACAGGTTATTCAATAGCCAATTCCAGGGAGAATACAGCTCAGTGGTGGATACTCAAAACAACAGACGGGGGGCAAAACTGGTCGCAATTGAAGCAGATACTAGGATATACCGGAATGTCAGAGGATAAATGTAATTTGTTTGTATTGGGAAATGATTTAATCTGGTGCTCTTCACAAATTACGTTGTATAGTTCGTTTGACGGTGGAACGACCTGGCAGAACAGTTCGTTAGCACAGAAAATCGATGCTTCCAAAACATTGATAAACAACATATTCTTCATAAATCAGCTTACCGGGTGGGTAGTTTTTTCGAATAGTGTTTATTATACAAAAGACGGCGGAACAACATGGAGCGATGGAAATTTAAGCTCGGCCGATGAAGTATATTTTAATGACGCAGATAACGGATTTGCCGTTTCGGGTAAAGAAATATATGGAACGGTCGATGGGGGGCAGACGTGGTCAAAGTTATATACCTTTTCTCAAAGTGTATCAAAATTAAAATTTGTAAACAGCGCAACCGGATATGTGTTCAATACTGCCGCTTTATATAAAACAACAGATGCGGGCGTTAGCTGGAGCAGTATAAAGTGGGATAACCTGTATTTAGGTTCTTCGGCAGTTACTGATTATTACTGTTCCGATGAGAATAATATCTGGCTTACCGGAACATCGGGTCTTATAGCAAAGAGTTCTTCGGGTAAAAGTATAAATATTATAAAGCCTGAAGGGGGTGTTTCGGTTTATACAAATTACAAAACGACCATAGCCTGGAGCCATTCCAATTTGCAGGGATGTTATGCAAAACTCGAATATAGCACGGATGCAGGAGCGAACTGGAATTTCGCAAAAGATTCAATCTCGTTATCTGCATTAAGTTATGAATGGCAGACGAAAGGCATCCCTGTCTCCAGTGCCTGCATGATTAGATTAACCGAATACAATGAAAGTATAAATGCCGTTTCGGAAAGTTTTAAAGTTATCAAGGATAGCCGGGAGATCAATATTACATATCCCGATATTTCAAGCTGTGTTATAGGGGGCGATACAGTTAAAGTAATTTATAGCTCAAATTATACGACCGGATATATTGAAGGAACATTGTACTTATATACTGATACTACAAAAGAGTATTCGGAATATCATAGTGTATATTCCGGCAGTGTTGAAATTCCTGATTTTTACGGATACGGCAAGATTTATCTTTGGGAAACAAATTCTCCGCAGATTAATGCAGAAACCGGATTTTTTAAAGTAAGATATACTCCGGTAATAACAAGCTCGATGCTTAATGCTAAAATGGTCGTAAAAAATGACACAACCTATACAATAAGTTTCACTTCTAAGGGGAATACTTCTCTTGATATAAAATTTTCAACTGATTCGGGAAACTCCTGGGCTGACATAACGGGCTCTTTAACGATTGAACCTATGACAGAAAAGGAATATTCTTTCCAGCTTCAGACTCCCTCTGCTCTATCATTTTCGAATATGCTACGATTTACGAGTCCGGAAAAAACTTATGATTATCAGGTAATTGTTAATGATAAAGATAAGATGGGAGTGTTTCCATTAAAGATAGGCAATAAATGGTTTTATAAAAATTATACATTATATTACGGGGATTATGACGGAAAAGCGGATACTTCCGGCATAAGTACAATAATAGCAGCCGCAGATACTGTTTTAATGAATGACGGCAAATATTATTACAAGCTGGATTATTATCTTTCGAGAAACATCAATTCAGATACATCTACTTTTCAACCTTCTTCGTCAAAGTATATACGGCAGGAGAAAAACAAAGTTTATGAATACGTAGAAGGGGGTTCTATTAAGGAATTATGCGATTTTTCAACTACTCTATATTGGTGGAAAGTTTTAGATAGAAATATCAGGCAATACTATTATACACTAAGCGGTTTTCTTAATTATAATTGCTATGATTACCGTATATCAGACAGCTTGGGAATTACTATTCAAAACCATATTGCAGGGACGAAATACGGTGAAACATATACTTATTTAACCGGATGTATTTTAGATGGAAAAGTATATGGGACAGTCCGTAGTAATTATGTGGTTTCCGTTGATGAAAATCCGGTGAACCAGCTTCCCACAGAATACAGTTTGTATCAGAATTATCCCAATCCGTTTAATCCTTCGACAAAAATAAAATATAGTATTCCCGAAAGCGGGCGTGTAATAATAAAAGTATTCGATATGCTCGGAAGGGAAATAGAAACGCTTGTTAATGAAGAGAAATCAGCAGGAAGTTATGAAGCGGTATTTAACGCAAAAAACTTAGCAAGCGGAACATACATATACAGGATATTTGCAGGAAAGTTCAGCCGGTCGAAAAAATTTGTTTTAGTAAAATAAAAAAAGGGAAGAGGGTAAATTCCTCTTCCCTGTATAGAATGCCTGCCGGTTTTTAGTCGCTTGCCATAATGAATAAAGGTTTCGATTCAAAGCTTTTGTAATGAGGCCTAAGGCGGTCGATATTATAATATTTATCAACATCAACGGTCTTCTTAAAACTTGTAACAATCTCAAGCGGGGCGTTATCATAACGTCCGTTTTTAAGAATAACAAGCCTTCCTGATGTCCCTTCCATAATTAAATCCAATGCTAGGTTTCCGTAAGCCATAGGAACAATAGAATCGATAGCGTCGGGATCGCCGCATCTTACAAGGTAACCAAGTCTTTGATTAATTACTTCAATTTTTTTGCCGTCATTGTACTTAGGGGAAATTTCTTTCAGCTTAAGTGAAATTTCATCTCCAATGCCGCCGAGTTTTTTATGCCCGTAAGCGTCGGCTTCTTCTCCCGAGAAAACCATTTCGCCCCCGGCAATCATAGCTCCTTCCGAAACCAGCACTACAGAATAAGAGCTTGGGTTTGTATGTTTATCGGCAACCATTAAATCCGTAAGCCTGTCGATATTAAATTTATACTCGGGTATAACGCATCTGTTGGCGGCGCCGGCCATAGTAGGCAGCAGAGCCGTAAAACCTGCATAACGGCCGAAGACTTCAATAACAAGAAATCTTTCGTGGCTTCCGGCAGAAGTTCTAAGCATATGGGTCATTTCAATTGTTCTTGTAACGCATGTGCTGAAACCGATACAGTAATCGGTGCCCGGAACGTCGTTATCCATAGTTTTTGGTATTGCAATTACTTTGAATCCCGCTTTATGGAGATGCACGCCGTAGCTTAAAGTATCATCCCCCCCGATAGGAATGAGGCAATCGATGCCGAGCCAGTCTAAATTTTTAAGCACTTCATCAGTCAGGTCGTTATCTTTTTCCTTAAACTTATCTTTAAGATGGTCAGGAACCCTGCTTTGGGAAACACGGCTTGGCCTGGTTCTCGAAGAATGGAGGAATGTTCCCCCTGTTCTTCCGATTTTATTAACGGTTTCTTCGTTTAAATGAATGAAATTTCGTGAATTATCAAAATCTTTTTCTCTTACCATGTCAATCATCCCCGCCCATCCTCTTCTGATGCCGATAACCTCGTAACCTTCCCTGATGGCGCGTATTGTAACCGCACGAATAGCGGGATTTAAGCCTGGAACGTCTCCGCCCCCTGTAAGAATACCGATTCTTCCTTTGATTTTCTTAATTTCTGCCATAAAATGCCCTTGATTGATAAATTATAAAATGTTCTATTCAAAAATATAATAGTTAAGGAGAATTACAAAAAATGCCTAAGAAATTCTAAAAAAACAGAGATTGTATCCTAAATCACATTTGTTGCTTTTTGAATAAAAAAACAATTAATTTAATAATAAAATCTTGACAAAAAGTGAGAAGACTGATATATTAACATAGTAGTCCAGCCGAGAAATTGGGAGATAGACTATTTTATGTGTCTCCCAGTGTTTTTTAATTTTTTAATTTTTCCTGTTCCAGCCGAATATGGAAAAGTTTTTTCAAATAACAAGAGGGTGCTATGAAACGACTTCTACTCAAAGTAAGTCTGTTGTTTCTTTTATTAACTGTAGTTGTTAATGCTCAGGTATTAACACCTGCAAATAATGCAACAGGCGTCTCAATTTTACCAACTTATACTTGGACGGCTTCGACCCCGAATTACACAATTCAGGTTTATTCCGATGCTTCTTATACTTCTTTAGTGTATCAGGCAACTGGACTTACAAGCGAAACTTATACACCGAGTACTGAATTAGCTTATAATACTCAATACTGGTGGAAAGTTACCGATAGCGCAGTAACTCCGGTTGAAGTTACCGGTACATTTACTACTAAAGATTTTCTGGTTTCGCCATTAAGCACTATTACTGGTGTTCCTTTACAGCCGAGGCTGGATTGGACTGCAATAACCGGAGCCACAAGTTATAACGTCTATATTTCAACAAGTAATACTTTTCCGGCAGATTCCACAACCGATACTCTTACTACAGCTACAAACTATGTAATTGTTCCGGAAGTGAAAATCTTAACCGCAAGCACAATTTATTACTGGAAAGTTGAAGCTGTCGGAGCAACTGGAGTTTCTTCTACCTGGTCGTTCCAGACATCAGCGGGAGTAACCATAACAGGAAATAATCCTGTAAGCCCGGTTGCTTATCTTTCACCTTATCTTTCCTGGTATTCAACTCCTTCAACAGGAATCAGATACAGGCTTCAGCTTGTTCAGCAGACAACACAGCCCGATACTACCCAGTGGGTTTCGGGCGTTAACACTCTGATTGCCAATTATCAATATGGTTATACTGCTTCGAGTCTTGTAGGCGGAAAAACATATTGGTGGAGAGTTATTGCATTAAAATCGTATAACGGAAATTACAGAGTTTACGGTTATTCCGACGCTTATTCGTTTACAACAGCAGGAGGAACAAGCGTTGTATGTACGCCTTCCTATCCTACCGACGGTTTAACTGTTTTATATTCTCCTTTTACTGCTTACTGGTATGTCGATCAGTATCAGACAGGATTGAAGTATCAGATTAACTATTCAACTTCAAGCACTGTTGACGGCGACGGTATGCTGAGTTCAAGTAATACTTTGTATCCGACTACGGCAAACATTTCCACTGCAACTACAAATTTATTCGTACAATTCCCGACAGTATCAAACGGTTCTACATACTACTGGCAGGTTAGAGTTTACGATCCGACAACCGCAACATACGGCAACTGGTCGGCTGTTGCCAGTTTCTATATGCAGGGACCAGGCACATTATTGCAGCCGATTCTTGCTTATCCTACTGACGGTATCGTAATTTACACAACGAGCCCTTATTTATCCTGGTATCTTGATCAGGGTTATTCGGGATTGACTTTTAGAGTTTATTACAGAAAATTGGGCGCTGGTTCATGGACTGGCCCTCTTTCTGCTACATATACTTCCTATAATCTTTCCGGTTTAGATGCCGGCACAGATTACGAATGGTATGTTACTTCTTACAACGGCACAGGGGAATCTACTCCTTCCGCTATCGATACATTCTCTGTTGCAGGCGGTTCATCAAGCTATGCTGTTGCTACAAATCCTTTGGACGACCTGACTGTTTACACAAACACTCCTACAGTAAACTGGTATCTGGAAGGCTCAAGCCTCGGATTAACCGGATATATCGTTCAATATAAACTGCAAAGCAGCACAACATGGATTACCGCCGGTTCTACGCCGACTGTAAGCTCTGTATATACTACTTATTATGAATTCACTACTGCTCTGGATTGGGGCGGAGCATACGACTGGCGCGTTGGAACCTATAACGGTTCATCGGCGACTTATAATACGCTCGGCGAAGGTTCTTTCATAGTAACTGGCGGCTCTACAAATCCTCCTGTACTAAGCAATCCTACCGATGGAAGCACGGTTTATTCAACCACAGCGTATCTAAGCTGGTATGTTAACGGTTCTTATACCGGTATTCAGAATTTTATACTTGAATACTCTCCATCGCCTAATTTTGCAAATTCAGCTCTTACGACAGTTGAAACATTCAGCGGTTCAACCACTTTAAGCAAAAGCCTTTCAGGATTAACTGCAGGCGCAACTTATTGGTGGAGAATAGGCGCTGATTACGGAACAAGCGGAATCGTTTATTCGGATACTTATTCGTTTACGGTTGATCTTGGTTCGTTAAGCGTTGTTCAGCCGAAGGTCGGAGGCCCGAATAATGTTACTATCGCGATTTCAAGTCCGGTGCTTTCTTGGTACACTCCAATTCAGGCTGCAAGCAATCAGAAATATGAACTCGAAGTTTCTTCAAGCCAGTCTTTCACCGGTTCTACAATATACAGCGATTTAACTACGACTCAACAGACCATTTCAGGTTTGGAAAGCGGCGATTATTACTGGAGAGTAAGAGGCAAATCTTCTTCGGGAGATTATTCCTATTATTCATCAGTAGGTAAATTTACAGTAAGTTCTTCAGCTCTTGGGGTTGACGATGAATCAAGCATTCCTGTATCTTACGATTTGATGCAGAATTATCCTAATCCTTTCAACCCTACAACGGCAATTAAATTCTCCTTGCCGGAAGCGTCATTTGTTTCATTAAAAGTATTTGATGTTCTCGGAAGGGAAGTTAAAACTTTAGTTTCTGAAAACTTGTCTGCCGGTTCGCATATGATTAATTGGAACGGCGACGATGAATCAGGCAGAAAAGTTGCCAGCGGACACTATATTTACAGAATTTCTGCAGGTAAATTTAATCAAGCTAAAAAAATGACATTGCTTAAGTAATTTTTTCCGGGCATAGTTTTTTACTATGCCCTACTTTGTTAGCAAGGAGAATTAAAATGAAGAGATTTGGAATTACAGTTATGGTCTTTATGGTGATTCTTGTCTTGGCTTTAGCTTTATATGCTTGTCACCAGACCTACTTTACATAAAACTATTTTGAAAGGCCGCTTCAGCGGCCTTTCTTTTTTATTCTATGCAGATTAAATTTTTTCATTTTACTTTACAGCTTAAACACACCTTTACAATTTCTACTTATTCGAGAAATTTTACTCCCGCTTTATTAATTGAAGTTGAAGACGGAGGGCTTACCGGTTTCGGCGAAATATCTATGCCGCAGTACCTTGAAGAAACTCCTGAAAGCGCTGAGGCTTTTCTAAACAAGGTAAATTTATCGCGGTTTTCAATTAATGAAGGGATAAACGAAATTCTGGATTATATCAATTCCTTAAGCGAAGGGGAGAGAGCCGTAAAAGCCGGGCTCGATATCGCTCTGCACGATCTGTACGGGAAATATCTTTCAATTCCCGTAAGAAAAATTTATAATATTGAGGGAACGGAGAGCCCGCGGATTTCTTTTACTCTCGGTATTGATTCCGCAGATGTATTGCTACAAAAAATGGATGAAGCGGAAAGATTTACATACCTTAAATTAAAACTCGGTTCGAAAAATGATGTTGAAATAATAGAAACAATAAGAAAAGTTACTGATAAAAAAATAATTGCCGATATTAATCAGGGATGGAAAGAAAAGGATTATGCGCTCGAAATGCTCTATTATCTTAAAGAGAAAGGAGTTGTTGCAGTTGAACAGCCCTTAAATAAGAACATGAAAAAAGAACAGGAATGGCTTATTGCAAGAAGCCCGATTCCTGTTTTTGCCGACGAATCTTTTCAGGAGTATAAGGATCTAGAGGAAATTACAAATCTTTACAACGGGGTAAATATTAAGCTTATGAAATGCGGAGGCATAAGGGAGGCTTATTCTATTATTATGAAGGCAAAGGAGAATAAAATGCAGATTATGCTTGGGTGTATGACGGAGACTTCCTGCGCCATATCGGCGGCGGCTCAATTATCGCCCCTTGCCGATTATGCCGATCTCGACGGGAACCTTCTTATTGCTAATGACCCGTTTGAAGGGCTAAAATATTTTAATGGAAAAATAAAATTGAGTGGCTTACCAGGCCTTGGAGTGAAAAAAATTATTTAAATTTACTCTGACAAAATGTAGGTATATGAAAAATCTATTAAAAGCTTTTCCGGCGCTTTTCCTTCTGCTCAATTGCGTGAGTTCTTCCGAATCTGTTGGGCAGATTTATATAAGATTTAATCAGATGGGATACCTGCCTTCAGATCAGAAATCGGCGATTGTTCTTTCAAAAGATCAATTGAAAAATACTAATTATGCAATTATGGATGCGGCTGAGAACAAAACAATTATAGAAGGTTCTCTTATTTTGTCCGCCGGGGAATATGCCTCGTTCGATTATACCTACAAAGTTGATTTTTCCCGTTTAAGCAATCCCGGTAAATATTATTTCTCTATAAATGGATTCAGGTCTTATACATTTTCCGTTGGAGAAAAGATTTTTGCCCCGCTGGTGGATTCGCTTCTTGCATTTTATAAGATTCAAAGATGCGGTTATACTAATCCTGTTATGCATAATGTATGCCATATTGCAGATGCGACTTCTGTAATTGACGTAAAGGCGGTATTGAATAAAAAAACAGATTTGACCGGAGGCTGGCACGATGCAGGGGATTATGTTAAGTTCCTTAATACAACAGCCGTTACAACATATACTCTTTTGTTTTCATACGAGTTTGATCCCGATAAATTCGGTTTTGATAATAATAAAAATAACATTCCCGATATACTTGAAGAGGCTAAAGTAGGGTTGGACTGGCTGCTGAGATGTTATTATCCTTCGGGTAAATTGGTAACTCAGGTGCAGGATCTCAGGGACCACGATGTAGGCTGGAGAATGCCGGAACAGGATGCTCTTCAGTATGACAGGCCGGCTTACCTCGGTCTGGGAAAGAATCTGATAGGCATATATACGGCAGCTCTTGCTCTTGCTTCGAAAATATGGAAAGAAAAAATTAATTATCCTGAATTTGCCGATAAATGTCTGACGGCTGCCGAAGTGGCTTTTTCGCTTAGAAATAAAGCTCCGGATGTCGATTCAAGCGGCACCGGCAGTTATATAGATAAAGTTTTTGAAGGGAAACTTGCGCTTGGGGCTTATGAGCTTTATTCAGCCACAGGCAGAAGGGAATACCTTAATCAGGCTTTTGTTTTAGCCGACAGGGCAGGCTCCGATTACTGGTGGAGCTGGGGAAATATGAATGCTTTTGTTCATTATAAATTAGCCCGGTTCGATAAAAAATATATGACGTTTATTGAAAGAAACCTTAATCAGTTTTACAATACATCGCTTAAGAATATTTTTGAACTTGGCGCCGACGCCGCGTGGGGAATAAATAATACTCTTCTCGGAATTTCACTTCAAAATATTCTTCTGAAAAAATTGAACGGCAGCAGCCGGTATGACAGGCTTGCCGTTTTACAAAGGGATTTTATTCTCGGGCGTAATCCATGGGGCATAAGTTTCATATCCCGTTTCGGGTCAAATTATGTACAAAATATACATCATCAAGTTGCATATTTAAACGGCGGGAAATTAACCGGCGGCTTTGCCGCAGGGCCGGCAAAGAAAGCTTTTGCAACTGACAAAATAAAGTATGAAAAAAACGATCCCTATTCAGGTTTTCAAACAGATGAGTTGTATTACAGAGACGACAGAATGGATTATATTACAAACGAACCGACTATAGTTGCTAATGCCACTGCAATTTTTGTTTTCGGATTTTATTCAAAATAATCGTGTATCAATATGGTACATAAAATTTGATGTTTCTCATAACATCAAATTTGAAGGAAAATAAAGTTGATTTTTTAAGAAAAATTGTAAGATTTGTATGGCATATAATTTGATTCTTGTTTTTGTTAATTCTATGAGGTAGAAATGAGCAATTCAATACGACTGATACCTTCCGGCTTTCCCTTTTTAGACCAGAATTGGGGAGGGATATACAGAGGTGGAAGTTATCTTCTCGTTGGTCCCAGAAAATCAGGGAGGACTTTATTGGGATTGCAATTTGCCCTCGAATCGGCAAAATCTTCCGAGGTCTGTTTATATTTTACAAATATGCGTCCGAAAGATTTAATGATTCAGGCGGCATCTTTGAATTTTGATATTCAGGCTTATATGAACCAGAATCTTATTATTGTTGTAAGGGTGGCTCCTCCAAATGATATCTATGAAATGTATAACCCCGATGATTATCTGATTGAATATCTTAATGATATAATTACAGTTGTAAACCAATATAACCCAAGCAGAATAATTTTTGATGAATTGACTCCTTATGTGGGTTTCAGAAATCTGGAATTGCTGAAGGAAGCCTTCCTCGGGACTCTTGAAACGATAGAAGAAAAGAATATTACAAGTTTATTTGTGGTGGGCGAACCTGCTACTCAGAAAACCAACTCTATTATTGAGATATTGGCAAGTTATGTAACAGGAGTGATCTATCTGCAGAAAATAGCAAATAAATTTGAGACAAGATACGACGGCGGGCAGGTGACTATTACTCCAAATGTCGGCCATACCGAAGGGCAGTTTTCAGCGCGGTATAAAATTGAACCATTTAAAGGGGTTACAGTCGATTCATCGCCTCAGGATGCTCCGGTTCAAAAAACAGAACAGAGAAATGTTACAAAAGAGTTTACTTCTCAGCAGGCGCAGGATTTTACTAATCAGCATTTAAGAATGAGCTATTCAATGCCGTCGGAGCCTTATTCATTTTCTAATGTTTATAATCAGAATGACTTTATTCTTCTCCTGAATAATCAAATAGCTCTATATAAAAGCACAGGGCAATCTTTTAACCTGATTTCGTTTAAACTGGATCCCGCTTCTCAGATTAAAGGGCTTTTATCTATTAACCAGCTTCAGAATGCAGTCCGCCAATCAACAAATAAAAAAGATAAAATTTGCGTTGTTGATAATAAAGTATTAGTATTGTTGATTAAAGGCAATCTTAAAAGCGCTATAGACCTGATGAGCGGTGTGCAAAAGAATCTGCCCAGCCAGGATGCCAATTATGTTCAGGCAGTTCTTGAGTATATCTCTATTTTCAATGTTGAAGTTGATGAGAGAATTGAAAATGCCGAAAGAATGATGGAAATCATTTCTTCTGCCGAAAATTCTCAGTTCCAGTCCTATATGCCGATTAGTAAATATATCGGGTGATGAGAAATTGTAAATACATAATTCTTTTAATATTATTTTTTCAGGTGGTCTCTTCTGATATGCTTTACTGCCAGGTAAAAGTTGAGGAGACTAAAAGGAAAGGTCTGCGCTTTTTTCAATCAGGAAAGGTTGATGAAGCCATTATTCAATTCAACAGATACATTTCGGTAAAACAGGGAGGGGGAGAAGGGTACAATTTAAGAGGGCTCTGCTACGAACAGAAAAAACAGTACCAGAAAGCGGCTGAAGATTTCAAGACTGCTTATTATCTTTCCCCTTCCGAAACGGATTTCAAGAAAAACCTAGACCGTGTTAAACAATTATGGAATAATGAACTTTACCGGGTAATTGAGCGCAACAAACAAGTGATTTCATCAGGCGCCGGGCTTTCAAATAATTATCTTGAAATAGGGAGATCGTACAAACAGCTTGAGTTGTGGGAATTTGCCGAGAAGTGGTATGACGAATATTTAATAAGGGATGAGAAGGCGTCGCCGGAGGTTGTAATTGAATATTCGGAAGCACTTGCCAAAACAGGGTCGATAATTAAAGGGGAAAAAGCTTTAAAACAGTTTATTGAAATTTATCCGCAGGATTGGGGAATATGGAGCCGGTTCGGTTATTTTAATTATTGGCTTGGTAAAAATAAGCCCGCTGAAGATGCTTTTACAAAGGCTTTATCGTTGAAACCGAATTTCAGGGAAGCAGAGGAAGGGCTTAATTTAACAAGGAGCAAAGACTACGGTTCTGTTTTTCAACCGCGTTCTTTCGAAAGAAGTTACAAAATTGATAAATACTACGAAACTTTAAAAGAGAATCCGGGGAATGATAATACGCGCTTTCTTCTTGTTGAAGAACTTCTAAAAGCCGAAAGATTCGACGAAGCCGGGCAACAGATTCAGTATTTACAGCCGAATTATGAAAATGACGCTAATTTTAAACGGCTCAATTCATTATTGAACACAACTAAAGAAGCTTCTTATTCGGGTAAAACAGATGAATTTAAAGCCTATATGAATGAAAATCCCGATGACAGGGAAGCGCTTAAAAAATTCGCCTCTTATTGTTTTAATCTCTCCCGCTTTTCCGAGGCGGAAGAACTTCTTAGCGGTTATGTTTCCCGCGTTCCTTCTGATAATGAATTGAGATATATTTTTGCTCAGACATTAACTTCCGAAAGAAAACTTGACGATGCATATTCGGAAATATTGAAAGTTATAGAAAATGACAGCTTGAATTTAAATTATAAATTGTTGGCCGGACAGCTCGGAGTCTGGTTATCGAAAGATTCGGCCTCTTCCGAAGCGTTTCTTGAGAAAGTTCTCGCATCGGAGCCCGGCAATATAAATGCCCTTACTTCAATGGGTATTTACCATTTTCAGAAATCGGATTTAGAAAACGCGCAGGTTTATGCCGATAAAGCAAAACTGATTAACCCTGAAGACCCGAACCTGATTCAGCTTATTTCGATGATTGAAACGCAGAAATACAGGAATGAGAAAGAAAGACTTTTAAAAAGATTAGAAGAAGCGCAGTTTCTTATTAAAGAAGAGAAATATTCCGAGGCAAAACCATATTTTGAAGAGGCCATTGCTTTTGGGCAGGTTCCCGATGAAGTTCTTGAGCAATATGCCGGAATACAGATGAAGCTGAACAATTATCCTGCGGCTATAACTTTGTACGATACTCTTGTTGCAAAAACCGGCAATTC
>Ga0153915_10001747_pt1 | contig 20009 bp, 18 predicted proteins | sample Opewatmetagenome_2_FD_107003 | JGI IMG/M metagenome (GOLD analysis project Ga0153915, IMG submission 107003) | Freshwater wetland microbial communities from Ohio, USA - Open water 3 Core 3 Depth 3 metaG | ecosystem: Environmental > Aquatic > Freshwater > Wetlands | place: USA: Ohio, Lake Erie...
CCATGCGTCCCCGGCGCGCCTCAGTTTCAGGTGAAGGGCCCCGCGGCCGTCCACGAAGACCGATTCGGATGCGTTCGAGAAGAAGTTGTCACCGGGCGCGGTGCGGACGGGGGAGTTCTTCACGTTCCATTCATAGCCGGAAAACTGGATGCGCCGGCGGAAATCCGGCTGCTGGGCCGGCGTGCGGGGCGCCGTCAAGGCGCAGAGGAGGCATGCGAGAAGCGTGAGGGGCGCGGTCCTCATGGGGCTCACGGGAAGCGGATGTCCGCGACGACAGTATGGGCCGTCTTGTTCCAGTCCCTGTCGCCGAGGAAATGCTCAAGGCGGTACTTGAACGCAACCGTCTCCATGGGCCGCAGGTCCAGACCCGCGATCAGGGAACCGGAGATTCCCTGAGTCCTCGTCGTGATGGGGTCCTCGTAATGGAACGTGGCTGCCGTCCCGCCCAGGATGAAGCCCAGGATCGGAGCGGGATCGATCTGTACATAGGCCCAGAGGGCATGGTCCACCCCGACCCCGTTTTCCCACACAAGGGTGTAGGAGAGCCAGAGCGCTGGCCACCCGGTTGGGGTGAACTTGGCGAAGGCCGAGCCGTATAGGGTGAAGGCCGCCGCATTGAACCGGGTCCGTCCCCGCAGGCCGGCGTAGATCAGGGCATCCTCGTACTGGAGGCACGTCTCGGCCTCGCTGGAAAAAGTCGCGGTGTCCGCATCCCAAAGACCGGAATACAGCAGATCCGCGTAAAGGCCGGGAAGGAACACGTACGTGATGCCCCCTCCAAGGTAGCCCGCGGAAGTCGAAGCGGCGTCGGATACGTAGGGCATGGCGCCCTGTCCCTTCACCGTGAGGGAGAACGACGGGCCCAAGGTGAGGATGGCGGTCTCCTCCAGGGACCAGCCCCAATGGGCGACGTCCCCGGAGAGCAGGACGGACCAGTTCTCCAGCCTGGCCGTCGTGATCGTCCTCACGGGCAGGGCGAAGGCGGAAACCGCGAGCAGCGTCATCCCGACCGCGGCGAATCCCCGCCTGTTCATTCGACGAGCTCGAGGATCTTGAGGCCGCCCGTGCCGGCCGCGGCGACGACGAGGCCGTTCTTGGCCGCGACGTAGTTGACCGATTGCCCCGAACCGAACCGGATGGTGCCTGCCACTCCATGCCCGGGCACGCCGTCCGTTTTCAGGACGCCGTCGCCGTCCCCGACCCAGAGCCCGGCCTCGCCATTGGCGATGAAGAAGAGCGTCTTGCTGTTGGCAAAGCCCGCGGAGACCGCATTGGAGGACTGGTTTGCGGACGGGACGGCAGCGGGGTCAAGGTCGGGTGGCGGAATGGTGGCGACGAGCGTTTTCGCCGCCGGATCAACGACCGCGACGCCGCTGCGGTTCGAGGCGACATAGAGATAGGATCCGATGAACTCCATGCGGGACTTGGCCTCCGCCTGGAGGCTGAAAGCCGGCATGGGCAGGTCCACGGAATTCGAGAGCGTCGCCCCGTCGTAGAAGCGGAGCTTCGCGGCGCTTGTCGGCGTCTCCACGGGCCACTGTCCGGTGAACGCGGCGACGGCCCCTCCGTCCGTCGCGACGGAGCGCAGGTCGTCAAGGCCCGTCGTATCGCTGGCCGAGACCACGGACAGGTCGTTCGCGTCGAGGACGTACAGGCCTGCCGCGACGCCTCCGGAGGATGTGCCGGTGGCCACCAAAAGTGCATCCCCCTGGACGGCGATGTCGGCGGCGAAATACCCGGGAAGATGCGTCTCCCTGTAGGCGCCGATCACGATATCGTTGCCCCGGAAGGGAACCGAGACCACCCAGGCGTTTCCGGCCCCGTTCTCCTTCGAACCGGCCAGGTAGACCGTGTTGGAGGCGAAGGCCACGGCGGAAAGATCCGCATCGGGAAATTTATGATGGGAAAGCAGCCGGGGCGAGGCCGCACTCGAGACGTCGAACACGTCGAGCGCCCCGAAGCGGGCCTCCCCCCGCAGCATGTAGGTCACGAAAGCGGTCTTTCCGTCAGGGGACAACGCGATATGGGAGGCTTGGAGAGCCGTCCCGTCGGAGGCCGTGGGCGGCGCGACTTCCGCCCGCAACAGGATTCGAAGGTCTCCGGGAACGGGCTTCCCGCGCGGCCGTGCCAGGAATCCTTTCGCGCCCTCGATGGCCAGGGAATACGAGTCGGCATCCGCGGTATCGAGGAGGACCAGTTCGGTCCCCGGCCATGACATCCTCGAGGCCTGACCGGCATCCTCGAAGATGGTGCATGCAGCCAGGACGGTTACCAGGCAGGCAAGTGTAAAGAGGCCCATCCCTGCGGAGACCGGTCTACACATACTGACAATATATGGTTTTCCAGATTCGATTCCAACGGGTTCGCCTGACGCATTCCCCGGGCGCGCTACGGCGCGGCCCCTGGCGCGCTACGGCGCGGCCCCTGGCGCGCTACGGCGCGGCCCCGGGCGCGCTACAGTGCGGCCCCGGGCGCCACCACGACCTCCTCGGTCTCCAGGGCGATCATCAGCTCCTCATTGGTGGGCACCACGAGGACAACGACGGACGAATCCTCCGCGGAGATCACCGCCTCCTTGCCGCGCACGGTGTTGCGCGCATCGTCCAGGCGGATGCCCAGGAGGGCCAGGCGCCGGCAGATGGCCGTTCGCATGCGGGAGGAGTTCTCCCCCATGCCGGCGGTGAACACGACGGCATCCAGCCTTCCCTCCAGGCTGAGGGCCGTGGAGGCGACGTAGCGGGAGGCATGATGGGCGAACATGTCGAAGGCGAGGCGGGCGCGGGGGTTTCCATCGTCGGCGGCCCGTTCGACGTCCCGCAGGTCATTGGAGACCCCGCTGACGCCCTTGAGCCCCGACTCGCGGTACAGGACGCGCCGCACGTCCTCCACGCCCATCTTCAGGCCTTCCATCATGTACAGGAGGATGTCCGGGTCCACGTCGCCGGAGCGGGTGCCCATCATGAGCCCCGCCACGGTGCCGAAGCCCAGAGAGGTGTCCACGGGGCTGCCGTCCTTCACGGCCAGGATGGAACAGCCATTGCCCAGATGGCAGGTGACGCAGCGGAAATCGGACGGGTCCCGGCCCAGGAACTCCGCGGCGCGGCGCGCGACGTACTTGTGCGACGTTCCGTGGTAGCTGAAGCGGCGGATCCCGTAGTTCTCGTACAGCTCATAGGGGATGGGATACACGTGCACCGTGGCCGGGAGTCCGGCCGTGAAGGCGGTGTCGAAGACCCCGACATGCGGCACGTCGGGCAGGAGGGACGAGGCCGCCCGGAAGCCCGTGAGGGTGGGCGGGTTGTGGAGGGGCGCCAGTTTCACGTATTCCTCGACCAGTTTCACCACGGCCTCGTCGATCCGGACGGCCTTCCTGATGGTGGGTCCCCCGAGGACCATGCGGTGGCCGACCGCGCCGATGGAGGAAAGCTCGGGGATCACCCCGATGGACCGGTCCGTCAGGGCATCGAGGGTCCGGGTGATCGCCGCCTTGTGGTCGGGAAAGTCCATCTTCCGCTCCAGCGCCTCCCTGCCGGCGGCCTCATAGCGCAGGAGCCCGCAGGGGACGCCGATGCGTTCCACGAGGCCCCTGGCCAGGACCGCGCGACCGGCCATCTCGATGAGCTGGAACTTCACGGAGGAGCTCCCGCTGTTGAGGACCAGGATCTTCATGGTATCAGCGTTCCGCACCGGCCTGGTGCGCCCGCACGTCCCGGCAGCAGGGCAGTCCGCCCAGCGGCTCCGCATGCAGCACCGCATTGACGATGGCGTGCGCCATGCAGTCCATGGCCATGGCGCCGATGGCGGCCACCTCGGTGTCGGACGCATCCGCCGCCGCGGCACCCACGTGCCCCGCGCCGCCCGTGGCCAGGCAGAACACGGTGTCCCCGTCCCACGGGGTGTGCACGGGCACGATGGCGCGCGCCAGTCCGTCCTGCGCCATGATCGCCACCCGATGGGCCTGCCCCTTGGTGAGGCGCGCGTTGGTGGCCACCACCCCGATGGTGGTATTGCCGCCGGAGAACACGTTCTTCGCCCCGGGCGTGGCGATCAGGAGATCGAGGGAGGGGCAGAAGCCGTCCCCGGCCTCGTTCAGGGTGCCGGCCACCACGGATCCCGTCGCCGGATCCACCACGTCCCCGAAGCAGTTGACCGCCACGATGGCGCCGACGACAAGGGATCCGGAAATGCGACTGGCGGTCCCCAGCCCGCCCTTCATCATCCGCCCCGGCCCGGCCGCCTTGCCCACGGAGGCCCCGGTGCCCGCCCCGACATTGCCCTGGGCCACCCTTCCCGCGGCCGCGTTCCGACAGGCCTCGTAGCCCATGGCCTCGTCCGGCCGGGCACGGGGACTGCCGACGGCCAGATCGAACAGGCAGGCTCCGGGCACGATGGGCACGCGGGCCACCCCCGCGTCGAATCCGATGCCCCGTTCCTCCAGCCAGCGCACCACCCCCGTGGCGCCGGCGAGGCCGAAGGCGCTGCCGCCGCCCAGGTAGACCGCATGGACCTCGCGGACCACGTTGGCGGGATTCATGGTGTCGATCTCCCGGGTGGCCGGCCCGCCGCCGCGTACGTCGGCCGCCCCGACGGCCCCGGGGCCGCAAAGCACGACGGTGCAGCCCGTACAGCCCGCCGGATCCTGCGCGTGCCCTACCTGGATGCCGGGTACGTCCGTGATCGAATCGTGCACTGGGATTGCCTCCGGTCGACCAGCCTAGCGGAGATGCGCGGTGCTGTCAACGCATACCCGTTTCCCGCCTTGCCTCCCCGGGGGCATTTGGGTAAAGTAGGGTCCGTAACAAGGAGAATGCCGCATGGCCGAAACCAAGGAAATCAAGAAACTGATGATCCCCGACATCCAGGAAATGAAGAAGAAGGGGACGAAGATCACCATGATCACGGCCTACACGTATCCGCAGGCCCTGATCGTCGACGAGGCGGGAATCGACATCGTACTGGTGGGCGACAGCCTCGGCATGGTGGAGCTGGGCTACAAGGACACGGTGCCCGTGACCATGGACGAGATGCTGTCCCATACCAAGGCCACGATGCGGGGCATCAGGCGGGCCCACGTGGTGGGGGACATGCCCTTCATGTCCTACAACATCTCCCGGGAGCAGGCCATCACGAACGCCGGCATCCTCTACAAGGACGGCGGATGCGATTCCGTGAAGCTGGAGGGCGGCCAGGACATGGCGGACAAGGTGGAGGCCATCGTGAAGGCCGGCATCCCGGTGTTCGGCCACATCGGCCTCACGCCGCAGACGGCCAACATGCTGGGCGGATTCAAGGTCCAGGGCAAGTCGATCGACCAGGCCAGGAAGGTGGTGGACGACGCCCTCGCCGTCGAGGCGGCGGGCGCCTTCGCGATCGTCCTGGAGGCCATCCCCAGGCAGCTGGCGGCCATCATCACGGAGAAGCTGAGGATCCCGACCATCGGCATCGGCGGCGGCCTGGACTGCGACGGCCAGGTGCTGGTGCTGCACGACCTGGTCGGCCTGTTCCGCCGCTTCACGCCCAAGTTCGTGAAGGTCTACGCGGACCTCTACACCCAGCAGGTGAACGCGGTGAAACAGTTCATCGGCGAGGTGCAGGAGAGGAAATTCCCGGCCGCGGAGCACACGTTCACCATGAAGGAAGACGCTATCGCGGAGCTGCGCAAGGCCCTCGGCCTGTAGGCTCCATTTTTTCTTTATCTAACCAGGGAGGATACCGATGCCGGCACAGGCGAAAAAATTACGTTATTGCGTCGACGGGGAATGGCGCGAGTCGAAGACCGCCAAGTACATGGACTGCTACGATCCGTCCACCGGGGAAGTGATCGCGCAGGCCCCCCAATGCACCCAGGCGGAGGTGGAATCCGCCGTGGCCGCGGCCAAGGCCGCGTTCCCGGCATGGTCCGCCACCCCGCCCAACAAGCGGGTGCAGATCCTGTTCAAGGTGAAGGCTCTTCTGGACAAGAACCTGGAGGAGCTGACCCAGCTCTGCGCCAGGGAAAACGGGAAGGTCTGGGACGAGGCCATGGGCGACGTGCTGAAGGCCACGGAGGTGACGGAGTTCGCCTGCGGCATCCCGCACCTGCTGAAGGGCCCGGCCATCATGAACTGCACCACGGGCTACGACACGACGCAGTACATGGAGCCTCTGGGAGTTTTCGCGGGCATCGCGCCCTGGAACTTCCCGGCCATGATCCCCATGGGCTGGATGGCGCCCCTCTGCGTGGCCACGGGCAACACGATCGTGCTCAAGGCGGCCAGCTTCACGCCGGAGACCTCCATGCGGATCCTGGAGCTGTGGTACGAGGCGGGCCTGCCCAAGGGCGTGATCAACCTGGTCACCTGCTCCCGCAATGAGGCGGAGATCCTCCTGAAGCACCCCGACGTGAAGGGCGTCTGCTTCGTCGGCTCCACCACAGTGGGCCGGCACATCTACGCCACGGCGGCGGCCAACGGAAAGCGCGTGCAGTGCCTCACGGAGGCCAAGAACCACGCGTTGGTGCTCAAGGACGCCGCCCTGGAGCGGACCGCCCGGGGCATCGTGAACTCCGCCTGCGGCTGCGCCGGGGAGCGGTGCATGGCCCTGCCGGCCATCGTGGTCGAGGAGGAGGTGGCCGACAAGCTGGTGGCCATCCTCGCCAAGATGATGAAGGAGCTGAAGGTCGGCCCCGCCTACGACAAGACGAGCCAGCTGGGGCCCGTCGTCAACGCGGACCACAGGAAGTTCGTTACGGACTGGATCCAGAAGGGCATCGAAGAAGGCGCCCAGGTCGTGCTGGACGGCCGCGGCGTCACGGTGAAGGGGCACGAGAAGGGATTCTACGTGGGCCCCACCCTGCTGGACCACGTGAAACCCGGCATGACGGTGGGCGACAGGGAGATCTTCGGGCCCGTGCTGTGCGTGAAGCGCGTGAAGAGCTTCGAGGAGGGCCTGGCGCTCATGAACTCCAACGAGTTCGCCAACGGCTCCGTGATCTACACGCAGAGCGGCTACTACGCCCGCGAGTTCGCCAAGAGGACCCACGGCGGCATGGTGGGCGTGAACGTCGGCATCCCCGTGCCCCTTTCGGTCTTCGGCTTCACGGGCCACAAGCACTCCTTCTTCGGGGACCTGCACATGATGGGCACGGACGGCGTGCGTTTCTTCACGGAACTGAAGAGCGTGACCGCCCACTGGTTCTCCGAGGAGGAGGCGCGGGAGGCCAAGGTGCTGAACAGCTGGGACGGCATGATCAGCATGCCGGACAGGAAATAGAACGGAACAGGAAGGAAGAGGACAGATGACGGTACAGGAGAAATACCAGAAATACGTGAACACCTCCTTCGTGAAGGCGGTGGAGCCCGTCGTGATCGCGTCGGCCAAGGGCGCCAAGGTGACGGGCGACGACGGCAAGGTCTACACGGACCTGTTTGCCGGGATTTCCGTGGTGAACGCGGGGCACTGCAACCCGGAGGTGATCGCGGCGGCCAAGGCGCAGATGGACAAACTGGTCCACTGCTGCTCCTACTCCTACCACGCCCCCACGGTGGCGGACCTGGCGGAGAAGCTGGCCCAGATCACCCCCGGACGCCTGCAGAAGAGCTTCTTCGGCAACGGCGGCGCCGAGGCCATCGAGGGCGGCCTGCGGCTGGCCAAGCAGTTCACCAAGAAGCAGGAGTTCATCTCCCTGCAGGGCTGCTTCCACGGCCGGAGCCTGGCGACCCTTTCCATCACGGGCAACATGGCACGCAAACGCGGCGGCGGGCCCTACATGACCGGCTGCACGTTCCACCCGGCGGCCTACTGCTACCGCTGCCCCTACAAGATGAGCTACCCCGCCTGCGACCTGCACTGCGCCCACGAGCTGGAGCGCACCATCCAGTTCAACACCAGCGACAATGTGGCCGCCTTCATCGCGGAGGGCGTGATGGGCGAGGGCGGGATCATCGCGCCGCCCAAGGAGTGGTTCCAGGAGATCAAGAAGATCCTCGACGCGCACGGCATTCTGCTGTTCATCGACGAGGTCCAGTCGGGCTTCGGCCGCACCGGCAAGATGTTCGCCATCGAGCACTACGGCGTGGAGCCGGACATCATGACCATGGCCAAGGGCATCGCGGACGGCTTCCCCCTGTCCGCCTTCATCGCCAGGCCCGAGATCGCCGATTCCTTCAGGCCGGGGGACCACCTGTCCACCTTCGGCGGCAACCCCGTCTCCTGCGCCGCCGCGCTGGCCAACATCGCCTTCTTCGAGCGCGAGAAGCTGCTCGAGAAGTCCACGGCCAAGGGCGAGGCCGTCCGGGCGGAACTGAAGGCGCTGGCCAAAAAGCAGCCCCTCATCGGGGACGTGCGCGGCCTGGGCCTGATGATCGGCATCGAACTCGTGAAGGACAAGGCCAAGGCCCCGGCCACGGACGAGGCCGGAAAGCTGAAGTCCATGATGCGGGAGAAGGGCTTCCTCATCGGCGTGGGCGGCACCTGGGGCAACGTGCTGCGCTGGCAGCCGCCATTGGTGGTGGAGGCATCGGACCTCTCCGCCGCAGTCCGGGCGCTGGAAGAGTGCATCAAGGCCCTGTAGGACGGAATACGGCCCGCGCTCCGGCGCGGGCCTTTTTTTGGAGGCAAGACCCATGAGGATCGCGATCATCGGTTCGGGGGCCATGGGCTCCCTGTTCGGCGGCAGGCTGGCCCAGGCGGGCGCTTCCGTCCTGCTGTACGACGTGTACAAGGAGCACGTGGAGGCCGTGGCGAAAAACGGCCTTGCCATCGAGGAGGCGGCCACGGGGGCGGTCACCGTGGCAAGACCGGAAGCCAGCGCGGATCCCGAATCCGTGCGGGGCGCGGAGGTGCTGATCGTGTTCGTGAAGTCCACCTCCACCGAGGCGGCCGCCGCCCAGTTCGCGCCCCTGGCCGGGGGGAACGCGGTGGTCCTCACGCTCCAGAACGGCCTGGGCAACGAGGCCATATTGAGGAAGCACTTCGGCGCGGAGCGCACGGCCGCGGGCGTCACGTCGCAGGGCGCCACGTTCCTCGGGCCCGGGAAGATCCGCCACGCGGGCAAGGGGCCGACGCACATCTGCATGGCCGACGGGCGCAATGAGCGCCTGACGGACCTCGCGGCGCTTCTGCAACGGGCGGGCTTCGAGACGCACGTGGAAAAGGACGTGGCGGGACTCGTGTGGAGCAAGCTGGTGGTCAACGTGGGCATCAACGCCCTCACGGCCCTCCTCAACGTGACCAACGGCCGCCTGGCGGATTTCCCGGAGACGCGGGTCCTGATGGCGGACCTGGTGGCGGAGGCCGTGGCCGTGGCCAATGCGCGCGCCGTCCGCCTGAACTACGCGGACCCCCTCCAGGCGGTTCTGGACGTGGCCAGGAAGACGGGGGCCAACCGGTCCTCCATGCTCCAGGACTTCGACAGGAAGCGGGAGACGGAGATCGATTTCATCAACGGCGCCATCGTGCGGGAGGCCGAGACGCTCGGGATCCCGGTGCCTGTCAACGCGGCGGTGACGCGCCTCATCAAGACGCTGGACGCGGTCCATGCGGAGCCTGCGGGGAAATAGGACATGACAAGCAACCAGGAAAAAAAGCTCATTGCGGCCATCGACCCGGAGGAACTGGTGCGCCTGACGGCGGATCTGGTGCGCATCGACTCCGTCATCAGGCCGGAGACGGGGAACACGGAGAGCCGGGCCGTCCGGTTCCTGGCCGACTGGATCCGGCGCGAACTGGGCGTGGAGCCCCTCGTGCAGGAAGTGGAGCCCGGCCGGGAGAACATCATCCTCACGCTGGATTCAGGGAAACCGGGACCCTGCCTGATGCTGGAGGGCCACACCGACGTGGTGAGCGAGGGTGCGCGGGAGCGCTGGACCAGGGACCCCTTCGGCGGCGAGGTGGCCGACGGCAGGATCTGGGGACGCGGGTCCTGCGACATGAAGGCGGGGGTGGCCCTGAACCTCCTGGTGGCCAAGGCCTTCCTCAAGGCGGGAGTCCCCTGGAAGGGGAAACTCCGCCTGGGCCTTGTCTGCGACGAGGAAGGCATGATGATCGGCATCAAGGACTTCATCCGCCGCGGGCACGCCGACGGCGTGGACGCCTGCCTGGTCTCCGAACCCGAGGAGAACGAGCTGTGCCTCAGCATGAAGGGGGCCATCCGCGCGCGCCTCCTGGTGCACGGGAAGATGGCCCACGGCGCCATGCCCCTCACGGGGATCAATCCGAACACGCGCATGGCGCGCATCGTCCTGGCCTTCGAGGCCTACGAGGCGGAGGAGAAGGAGCGCTGCGGCAGGGACCCCTACCTGGGCCTGCCCTCCGTCACCTTCACCGTCCTCCAGTCCCCCCCGCCCGGAAGCCCCCCGCAGCTGAACGTCATGCCCGGTGAGTCCCTCGCCTACGTCGACATCCGCACGGTCCCCAAGCAGGACCACGACGCGGTGCGCGCCCGCCTGAAGGCCATCCTCGCGGAGCTGGCCGTGGTGGACAAGGACTTCAAGGCGGACATCGAGTTCCTCGAGGACAGACCCGTGGTGGCTATCGGCAGGGACGAGAGGATCGCCGTGGTGGCGGCCAAGGCCTACGAGGACCTCACCGGGAAGAAGGCCTCCTACAACGGCGTGCCCGGCGCCACGGACGGCACGTTCCTCAGCGCCTGGAAGAAGATTCCGTGCCTCGTCAACGGCCCCGGCCCGAAGTACGTCCCCCATCAGGCCGACGAGTACGTCGGGATCGAACAGTTGATCGAAGCGGCGCGGTGGTACGCCGTCACGGCGCACCGGTTCCTGACGGGGGCGTAGGCGGCCGCAGGGCAGCGCGCCGCCCTTTCGCGCTCAAGGTCCAGAGATGCCGTGGACTGCCAGCACGGCATCCCTCCGCGGAGGGGCAGCCGCTGCATGCGCCCGATTTGACCCCATCCTCCCGGCAGGCAAGATCCTGGAGATATCCCAGTTCCGCCAATTCCCCCAGCATCGCCTGCACCTCGGGCGGGTTCACCCCCAGCGCCCGGGCGAGCTCCGACAGGGTCATCGGCTCGCCGCCCGCCATCTCCGCGAGGAGCTTCCGCATCATCTTCAGAACAGCCTTCCCACCTGGTAGATGCCCACGCTGACGGCGAACGACAGCAGCATCATGAGAACCACGCTGAACAGGGTCCAGCCGATGGACCGCGTTTCCTGGCGGATGGCCGCGATGGTGCCGACGCAGGGCACGAAGAGCATCTGGAAGGCCAGCAGCCCGAGCCCGGCGGCCGTGGAGACGACGGAAGGCAGCACGGCCGGGACGTTCCCGTACAGGACGGAAAGGGTCGCGACCGTGTTCTCCTTGGCCGCGAAGCTCGTGAGCAGCGCGATCAGCACCTGCCAGGGCAGCCCCATGAGCGTGCCGACGGGCTGCAGCCATTTTCCGACCATCCCGAGATAGCTCGTGGTGATCTCTCCGGTGGGGAAGTAGGAGAAGGCCCAGACGACGAGCGAGGCGATCAGGATGACCGATCCCGCCTTGCGGAGGAAACCGACGAGGTTCTGCCATACGTAGATCCCGATGGTCTTCCCGTTCGGCAGATGGTACAGGGGAAGCTCCATGATGAAGGCGACGTGCTCGTCCTCGAAGGCGAAACGATGGAGGACGAATCCGAGGACGGCCAGGACCGCCAGGTTGCCTCCCACCAGGCCCCAGGTCACCCAGAAGGCAGAGGAGCCGAAGAACAGGGGCGCCAGGATGGCCACCACGGCCATGCGGGCGGTGCACGGAACGAAGGGCACCAGGAGGATCGTGTGCACGCGGGCCCGCTTCGACTCGATGATGCGCGTGCCGAGAACGGCGGGCACATTGCAGCCGAATCCCAGCAGGATCGGCAGGAAGCTTTTCCCGTGCAGGCCCATGACGTGCATGAGCCGGTCCGTGAGGTAGGCGGCGCGCGCCATGTAGCCGGTGTCTTCCAGAAGGCCCAGCACCAGGTAGAAGACCGTCAGGATGGGGAGGAAGGTCAGCACCATTCCCAAGCCGCCCAGGATGCCGTTTGCAAGCAGCGCGACCGTCCACGGCGGCCAGGCGCCCATCCAGAGGCGCAGCGCGTCGCCCAGGCGTTGGAGAAGACCGCCCAGCAGGGCTTGGATCGGCCCCCCGATGGAAAAGGTCAGGAAGAAAACCCCGCCCAAAAGAAGGACCAGGGCCAGGGTGCCCCACAGGGGATGGGTCAGGAAGCGGTCCAGGCGCGTCGTAAGGCCCATGCGCGAGATGGGAGGCTCCACGACGGCGGCCCGGATCATCCGTCCGATCCATTGGTAGCGGGCTCCGGCGATATCGAGGACGGCATCCTCGTGCCGGTACAGCAGGGCGCCCACGGCCTTCCATGTCCCGGCGGGCATGCGCCGCTGCATCAGCGCGGAAAGCTCCTCGTCGCCCTCGAGGAGCTTCAGCGCGACCCAGTCGGGCGGGTACGCCTCCGGAGCGTACCCGGCCACCCTCCGCTGCAGGTCCTCCAGTACCGCCTTGTGGGCGGGCAGGATGGCGGGCGATTGGGGGTGGTAGTCGACCGCTCGATGGATCATGGCGTCGATGGCCGCCTTGAGCTCCTCGATGCCCTTCCCACGGGAGGCGGCCATGGGAACCACGGGGATGCCCAGGGCAGTCTCGAGCACCTTGGGTTCGACAGTGATCCCTTCCTTCTCCGCCACGTCCATCATGTTGAGCGCGAGCACGACCGGCGTCGGCAGGAGAAGCAGCTCGGCGACCAGGTAGAGATTGCGTTCCAGGGTGGCCGCGTCGACGACGGCGACGACCAGGCTCGGCTTCGTGCGAAGGAGGAAATCCCTGGCGATCAGCTCCTCCTCGGAGTTGGCGGAAAGGGAATAGGTGCCGGGCAGGTCGACGACAGTATAGGAGCCCTGGTTGTACGAAAAAACGCCGCTTTTCTGCTCGACGGTCTTGCCCGTCCAGTTGCCGACGTGCTGGTTCATGCCCGTAAGCAGGTTGAAGACCGTCGATTTCCCGACGTTGGGCTGGCCGGCGAGCGCGATGGTCTGTCCGCCCGTCCGGACCTGCGGGACCCTTTCTTCCGCCGTCGTCCGTCTGACGGACACCCGGGCGGCCTCCCCGTAGCCCAGGGCGATCGCGGTGCCTCTCAGGCTTACAAGCAGGGGCCCGTGGACGTTTTTCCGCACCAATTTGACGGGCGCACCGACCGTGAAGCCGAGGGCCGCGAGACGGGCGATGAAACTGCGCCCGCCTTCCAGCCCCCGCACCTGGGCGGTCTCCCCCGGCCTCAAATCGACAAGAGACTGTTCCATGCGGGGTCCCCTTCGCATCCCCCAAATGCCCGCGCCCCGCGCAGAGCGCGGAGTTTGACGGGTCGTCCGAGCAGAAAAATACGGAAACATCCTCCCCGGGTCAACCAGGGGCGACGGTCGAAGCGCAGTCCTCCTTCAGCGCCAGCGGGAAAGGATCGCGGCGGCCATCCGTGCCATGGCCGCGCGCGAGACCAGGTAGTCCCCCCGAAGGCGATCAACGCCCGTGAGGGCGTGACCATCCGCCGGGGAAAAGACCCTGCCGGCCTCGGCGCGGAAATACGCGCGGCCGAGAAGAAGCTCCTCGACGGTGAGCCGCGGCGCGTCCCCGCGCGTGATGTACTGGAAGAAGCGGAGCAGCTCCCGCAGGACCGCGTCGCCTTCCGCATCCGCCTCGGAGGGACGGTTCTCGAGGTCGATCGCGCCCGCATTGAGCCGCGTAATGAAGGCATCCGAGAAACGGAAGGGATAGAAAAGCGCCTCGCAATCGACGACGATTCGGGCCGTGCGGGCGTTTCCGTCCCGCATGCCGGCCAGGGCGTAACAATCGGATGCCAGCTTGAGGTTTCCCTTCGCGAACAGGGCGTCCGCCGCCTTCAGGACGCCTTCCCGGTTTCCCGCCCTGGCGTACCATTCCGCCGCGTCGGCGGACCGCCCGCGTCCCGCCAGGAGGTCCGCCACGCGGTTCTCGGGGGCCGCGACGCCTGCCTGCCCGTAGGCGGCCACCGCCTTGTCGAAGAGGCCGTCTTCCACGAGCAGGTCCCCGGCCGCGATCAGGATGTCCGCGGCCTCGGGACGTCGTTCCTCCTGCAAGGCGGGCGATTTCGCGGCAGGCGGCGCCTCCGCGGCCGCGGACGTTTCCACGGCCGGGGCGGGAACCGTCCCGACGGCCTGGGCCGGGTCCTCCCTGGCCGTCTGCGCAGAGGCCTGCGCGGAAGGAGCCGACGCGGGGACGGAAGCGCAGCCCGCGGATAGGATGGACGCGAATGCCAGAAGAACCGCCAGACGGTGGTGCGCTGCGTTCCTGCTCATGATTGCGGGAGAGGATAGCGGAGGCATAGCGGGGAGTCAACGGAACGGAACGGAAGCGCGGCGGGAAAACGATTGATGAGTGGAACAGATCCTCACCCCGGCTGTCAAACGGCTCAATGACCTCGACTTCGAGCGGTGGTTCTTCGGCCTGGATGCTGACGGCACGATCAGCAACCGGCCGTCGCGCGGCGTCCTGGGCCTGACAATACGGAAGGAGTTCTCATACCGCCGCTGTCGGCCAACGGGCTGCTGTTCAACTGCCGGAAGGACGGATGATCGAATGTCGCGCTTTGCGCATCGATGTATCCCGGCCTGCTCTTCATCCGGGAACGAGTCATCGGCAGGTTCCTCACCGGCTTCGCGGCCGCTTCGATCCTCCAAACCGGTCATGTCGCGTATGCGTTATTCGGGCTGACATCCGGCCTGTTCTATGCGGCCCTCATCCACATGGGCAGCATGTGGATCGCGCCGGAAGCCCGCGTTGCCGCCTTCCCCATCATCGCGTGCGGATACACGGCCGTGGAGTACGGTTTGATGATCCTCTCGCGGCGCCTGGGCTTTGCCACGTCGTTCCTCCTCGTCCAGATGCTGCCGGCGGCGGTGATCCTGCTGTATCGTGGCTGCAAGCCCCCTTACCAGGCGTTCCAGAAGGAGGCCGGGCGGCCTCCGTTCCCGGCCAGGCTCATTGCCGCCAGTTCCCTCGCCGTGTTCGCCGGCTGTTTCGTCACCTACTTCAACCAGAACGGATTGGGGGTGCAGGATTTCGGGTTCGGGAACCCCGTGATGGCGTGGACGGGATTCCTTGTGCGCTGTGCGGCGTGCGCCTTCTTCATCTTCATGGGAAGGAGGATCCGGATCATCCATCTCCTCTATCTGAGCCAGGGATGCACGGCGTTCATGTTCGTGCTGTTCCTGTTCGGCAATGCGATGGATTTCCCGGCCTGGATCGCCAGCAGCTTCACAAACATCGTGTGCAACATCGCCGCTTACGCCCTTCTCTCCGCGGTCATCGCCAAATATCCGCACAGGCTCGGGGTCTTCTCCCTTCTGGCGTTGTCGCCCGGCATCGGCATCGTTCTGGGGAAGCTCTCCGGCGCGTACGCGCACCGCGTGCTGCATGACTATGGCACGCTCATGTACACCATCCCCCCGGCCATCTGCTGCGCGTTCTTCTTCGTGCTGCCATTCGTCATCCGTTCCATCCAGAGGGAGGTCGATCTGGACCACGGAGATTTTCCGGCTTCCACGATTCCATCGTGGCGCTGAACGTCTCCTTCGACGGGGAGTATCGGCTGACGGCGCGGGAAAGGGAGATCGCCTCCTACCTCGTGGAGCGCTGCGATTACCGGACCATCGCCCTCAAGCTTTTCATCTCCGTGAACACCCTCAAGGTCCACATCAAGAACATCTTCAGAAAATACGACGTCTCCGGCCGCAAGGCCCTCACCGGGCTGATCCAGGACCAGCTCCGGAACAAGACCGCGAGTTGACGGAACCCGCCCCGGTTCCGGGCTCGACGTCAGGACGGGCGGCGTGATCGACGCCCCGGGCACGTCCGAGAAGCCCATCACCTTCACCTCGGTCAAGAATGGCAGCGGCATGACGCCCGCCCGCAGGGATTGGGGCGGCATCGGCCTGTATAAGGGAGAGGAAATCGACGGATGCACCTTCTCCTACTCGGGCAATGGGGACGGCGCGGCCCTGGCTCTGGGCACCACGACCAACACGACGGTCACCAACTGCACCTTCGCCCACAACGTGTACGGAATCGACGCCAGCGGCATAGGAACGGGAACCGTCGTATCCGGCAGCACGTTCTCCGACAATTCATCCGGCGATTCCTACGCCCCCTGCCCCCCCAGGCGCGCAGGTCCGCGGTCCATCAGACCGGGAATCACGGATGAGTCCGCCCATCCGTGATGCCGCATCCGGGAAATCCGTCGGGAATCGCGACGCGCGGCAACGCATTCCCGTCATCTGTCATGGAACGGCATTTTCCTTCATACTGCGGGGGAACGCGCGGCAGGAGGAAATCATGGACGTGAAGACCGTTACCCTCTCGGAGTGGCAGGAGATCGACCGCTTCCAGCGGCACGGTTGGATCTTCCGCGGGCAGAGCGACGCCTCCCGGCCGCTGCGCACCTCCCTGGAGATCTGTTTCGAACGCCACCGCATTCCGGCGGAGGCCCGAAGCATCGTGGAGAAGGAGCTGCTGCGGGAGTTCAAGCGCGCCTACCAGCAGTACTCCACGCACCTGCCGCCCGAGCATTGCACGCTCGAGTGGCTCTCCCTCATGCGCCACCACGCCGCGCCCACCCGCCTCCTGGACTGGAGCTACTCGATCTACGTCGCCACCTACTTCGCCCTGGAGGACGCGGAGGGCACCTGCGCGGTCTGGGCCGCGAACCTTCCCTGGGCCTACGGCGGGACCCTGCGCCTCCTGAAGGAGGCCCGCAGGGAATGCCGGATCCTGGAGATCGAGCGCCTGCAGGAACAGGACGAGGCGCTGTTCGCGCCGACCTTCCTCGAACCGCCCTTCCTCCCCTGCGCCTGTCCGCTCAACCCGTTCCGCCTCAACGAACGGCTGCGCCTGCAGAAGGGGCTTTTCATGATCCCCGGGGATATCACCATCCCCTTCGAAGCGAACCTCAAGGCCCTTCCGGGACACGACAGCGCATCGAACATCCTGCGCATCGAGATCCCGCGGGCCCTGCAGGAGGAGGCGATCGAACGGCTCTACAACATGAACATCACGCGCACGACCCTCTTCCCGGGACTGGACGGCTATGCCAAGGCGCTGCGCACCTATCATCCCATCTTCAACCCCCTCGAATGGCGGAGGCTCGACGAACGCACGCGGGCGCTGCGGGAAGAAGGAACGGCCGGCCGGCGGAATTTGAATTGACATCCGATATTCCATGATCTACACTGCCGTTCATCCTAATCCAGGAAAGGGCTCATGCTACGGGTCAAAGGACTTAGCAAATCGTTCGGTGCCATTCAGGCCCTCGATGCCGTGGACATCGAAGTCGCCAAGGGAAGGATCCACGGCATCATCGGGCCCAACGGATCCGGGAAAACCACGCTCTTCAACTGCATCACGGGGATGCTCAAGCCGGACGCCGGCACGGTCCTCCTGGACGACCTGGACATCACCCCCCTGAAACCGGAAACCATAGCCAACCGGGGCATCCGACGCACCTTCCAGGCCGGAAAGCTGATCCCCTCCCTCACCGTGACGGAGAACGTCATGGTGGGGATCAACGACGGCGTGGGCAAGGCGGCGCTCGACACGCTGCTGCACCTGCCCTTTCGCGCATCCCGCAAGGAGACCGAGATCGGGGAACGGACCCGGCGCGCGCTGGAAATGGTGGACATGGCGGGCTCCGCGGACCGGTGGGCCGGGGATCTGGTCTGGACGGAACGGCAGATGGTGCAGATCGCCCGCGCCCTGGTGTCGGACCCCCTTCTGCTCCTCCTCGACGAACCGGCCTCCGGCATGGGCGTGAAGGAGATGGAGAAGGTGGAGGAGATCATCCGCCGGATCCGGGACAAGGGCGTGACCGTGGTCGTGGTCAGCCACGACGTGAAGATGCTCATGAACCTCTCGGACCTCGTGACGGTGCTCAACTTCGGGAAAAAGATCGCGGAAGGGGTCCCGGCGGACATCCAGCGGGACCCGAAGGTCCAGGAGGCCTACCTTGGCGCCCAGTGACGTGAAACCGGCCGTCCCGGGGGAGAGCCTGCTCGCGGTGGAGAACCTCTCCATGTCCTACGGACACATCAACGCGCTGAAAGGCGTGAGCATCGAGGTGCACCCCGGGGAGATCGTGGTCCTCATCGGCGCCAACGGGGCCGGAAAGACATCCCTCCTGGAAACCATCCTGGGCATCTACGCGCCGGCGGCCGGAACGGTCAGGTTCCGGGGGAACGCCATCGGCGGCATCAGCGCGGACAGGAACGTGCGCGGCGGCCTCTGCCTGGTGCCGGAGGGCCGCGGAGTCTTTGCCGGCATGAGCGTGCTGGACAACCTCCTCCTGGGGGCGCATCACAACATGCGCAACGTGAAGAAAAACCTCCAGCGCGTCTACGGATGGTTCCCGATCCTGGAACAGAGGGGCGCCCAGATCGCGCGGACGCTCTCCGGCGGGGAGCGGCAGATGCTGGCCATCGCGCGCGCCCTCATGTCCAACCCGTCCCTGATCATGGTGGACGAGCCGTCCATCGGCCTTGCCCCCATCGTAGTGAACGGCATCTTCGAGATCCTCAGCATGCTGAACCGGGAAGGCTACGCCATCCTGCTCTCCGAGCAGAACGCGTACAAGGCGCTCCATTGCGCCCACCGGGGCTACGTGCTGGAGACCGGTGCCGTCACCCTCCAGGGCAGCGCGAAGGAGCTGCTCGCCGACCCGGCCGTCCGGGAAGCGTATCTGGGAGCGTAGCGCATGCAGGTATTCATCGCCCAGGTCATCAACGGACTCTCCCTGGGGAGCATCTACGTGCTCCTGGTCACGGGATTCAACCTCCTCCTCCTGGTGGCCATGATCATCCATTTCTCGTATCCCCAGGTGGTGGTCTTCTCCATGTACATCGCCTGGCTGGCCATGAAGTTCACGGGCGGCAATGTCGTGGTGGGCATCCTGGCGGCCGTCGCCTCCTCGATCCTGCTCAACCTGCTGTCCGCGCCCCTGTTCCAGAAGGTGATGAAGAAGCGGGACGAGGTGGACATCAACAGCACCATGGTGCTGTCCATGGGCATCGGCATGATCATCACGGACGTCCTGTCCCACTCCTTCAACAAGGGGTTCCCCATCTCCTTCGCGGGGACCCTGGAAGGCAACGGGACCCTGTTCGGCTCCGGCCTCATCAGCGTGAGCGGCGGCCAGGCGGTCTCCCTGGCGGTGGGCATCATCGTGGTCTCCGCGCTGTTCCTCCTTCTTTACAAGAGCCGGGCGGGCCGCGCCTTCCGCGCCATCGCGGAGGACCCGAACGGGGCGCGCCTCGTGGGCATCCCGATCGTATCGACGGGGTTCGCCAGCTACGCCCTCACGGGCGTGCTGGGCGGGGTGATCGCCGTGCTCCTCGCCATGCTCCTGGGCTCCGCCTCCCCGGGACTCGGGGAGCAGGTGGCCCACAAGGTGCTGGCCGTCTCCATCATCGCGGGCCTCGGCAACCTGGTGGGCGGGCTCGTGGTCGGCCTGGCGCTTGGCATCCTGGAGGCCGTGTGCCAGGGATACATCTCCGGATCCTGGTCGAACGCCATCGCGTTCGTGATCATGCTCGTGGTGATCCTGGTTAAGCCCAAGGGGCTTTTCGGGATCAAGCTGTAGGGGGGACGGGGTGTCGCTTTCGCTGTATTACTACCTGGCCATCACGGCCGTGAACATCCTGATGAGCTGGGCGCTGTACCTGCCCTACCGGGTGGCGCACCTGCACTTCCTGACCATCGCCATCATGGCCATCTCGGGCTACTCGGCCGGCTGGATGGTGATGAGCCTCCATATGCCCTTCTGGTGGGCGCTGCTCGCGGGCCTCGCCCTGGGCGGCCTGATCGGCTTCCTGGTCGCCCAGTTCATCGGGGACGCCCCCACCTTCGCCGTGGTCATCGTGGGCTTCACCTTCATCTACATCACCCGGACGGTGATCGAGAACACGCCGGCCGTCGGCGGGACCCTCGGGATGTTCGGCCTGCCCGGCATCGTCCCGGATCCCGCCCTC
>Ga0153915_10001748_pt1 | contig 20009 bp, 14 predicted proteins | sample Opewatmetagenome_2_FD_107003 | JGI IMG/M metagenome (GOLD analysis project Ga0153915, IMG submission 107003) | Freshwater wetland microbial communities from Ohio, USA - Open water 3 Core 3 Depth 3 metaG | ecosystem: Environmental > Aquatic > Freshwater > Wetlands | place: USA: Ohio, Lake Erie...
GACGACGATGCTCAGCACGACGAGCTGGAAGAGTGCCAGGATCGCGAAATAGGCCATGCTCCCGGCCAGCTGCGGCCCCTGGTGCTCCCCGAACCCGACTAACGCCCGGCGGGCGATGCGCGTGACGCGGAACCGACCGATCCATCGGTTCAGCGCCGCGAGGAGCCGCTCCCATCGGTCGATCATGCGGGTGAGAGGCTACCCTGTTGCGGTGGCTGACGAATCGGTCCTGGTCGAGGCGGACGGGGTTGCCGTCCCGATCAGCAACCCGGGGAAGCTCTTCTTCCCCGACGTGGGGCTGACCAAGCTCGACCTGGTGCGCTACTACTTGGCGGTGGCCGATGGGGCGCTGCGCGGCGTTCGCGACCGGCCGATGGCGCTGAAGCGCTTCCCGAATGGTGCTGCCGGCGAGTATTTCTTCCAGAAGCGCGCCCCCGCCTCGCTCCCGCCGTTCGTGCGCACCGTGGAGCTGTCATTCCCGTCGGGGCGTACCGCGGATGAAGTCGTGATCTCAAACGCCGCCGCCCTGGCCTGGGTGGCGAACCTGGGCTGCATCGACCTCAACCCGCACCCGGTTCGCGACGACGACCTGGAGCACCCCGATGAGCTGCGCGTCGACCTCGACCCCGGTCCCGGGGTGCCCTGGAATGACGTGCGCGCGGTCGCTCTCGTGGTGAGAGACGTGCTCGCCGACCACGGGCTGACCGGCTGGCCGAAGACTTCCGGGTCGCGCGGCATCCACATCTACGCCCGCATCTCGCGGCACTGGGGGTTCTCGGAGGTTCGCCGCGCCGCACTGGCGCTCGCGCGCGAGGTGGAGCGTCGCGTCCCTGACCTGGCCACCAGCAAGTGGTGGAAGGAGGAGCGCCACGGCGTCTTCATCGATTACAACCAGAACGCCAAGGACAAGACGGTCGCCTCGGCGTATTCGGTGCGCCCGGTGCCTGATGCCCGGGTCTCGGCGCCGCTGACCTGGTCGGAGGTCCCCAATGCCGAGCTCGGCGACTTCACGATGGTCACCATGCTGGACCGATACGCGCGCCTCGGCGACGTCGGAGCCGGCATCGACGAGGCGGTCGGCTCCCTGGACGCCCTTCTCGAGCTGTCGGCGCGCGACGAATCTCGCGGTCTCGGCGACGCGCCCTGGCCGCCGCACTACGCAAAGCAGCCGGGCGAGCCACCGCGGGTCCAGCCATCCAAGCGCCGCATGGCCGATCCCCGACCGGCGACCGATCCCTCCGCGCCGCGGGGTCGCGCCGGCTCGGTCCCGCCGGCCTGGCCCTCCGTCTCGATGCGGCGAGCCGATGGCACGGTCGCGCCCACCGGGCGCCGCCGCTCCACCCAGCCGCTGATCGTCATCTCGCAGGCAAAGGCACGTGATGATGCGCTGGCCGGCTTCCAGCGCTGGAAGGAACGCCACCCCGAGGCGGCGCAGCACCTCGCCGAGGATGATCTGCTGGTCGATGGCATGCGCGGTCGCTCGAGCCTCTGGTACCGCGTCCGCGTCAACCTGCGCCACGTCCCGGAAGACCTCCGCCCGACCGAGGAGCCACCTGACCCCGACTACGACCCGGCGGTCGAGTGGCGGAGCGGCCCCGGGTAGATCAGGGCTTCGACAGGAGCTCCTCGAGGCGCGCCTTCACGGCCGGCCACTCCTCGGCGAGAATCGAGAAGTAGACCGTGTCGCGGATGTAGCCGTCGGGCAGGCGGATGTGGCGGCGCAGCGTGCCTTCGCGAACCGCGCCGAGCCGCTCGATGGCCGCCTGTGAGCGCAGGTTGCGGCCATCGGTCTTGAGGGCGACCCGGGTGGCCCCCAGCTCGTCGAAGGCATAGGCGAGCTGGAGCAGCTTCGCCTCGGTGTTGACGGCAGTCCGCTGGTGCGACGGAGCGATCCAGGTCCAGCCAATCTCCACCCGTCCGTGCTCGGGGGCGATGTCGCCAAAGCGCGATGACCCGACCGCGCGCCCACTGGCGGCATCGACCGTGGCCCAGGTCACGAATTCCGGCCGCACGGCGTCGGCCAGGTACGCCGGCCACGCCTGCGCCCCCGCCGAGAGGTCCGACGACATGTAGCGGAACGTTTCCGGGTCCTGGGCCGCTGCGACCAGCAGGTCGTCGCGGTGGCGCTCCGAGATCGGCTCGAGCCGGACGAAGCGTCCTTCGAGCGGGACGCGCTGCGGAGGCTTCAGCGCACCGGCGCGCCTTCGCGCGCCGCGACGGCCGTCTCGACCCAGCCGGGGATCTCTCGCCGCAGTGTCGCCAGGGGCAGCGAGCCATGTGCGAGCAGCTCGTCATGGAAGGCGCGGAGATCGAATCGGTCCCCCATCAGCTCGCTGACCTCGCGTCGCGCACGCTCGATCTCCCGCTGCCCGATCTTGTAGGCGAGGGCCTGGCCTGGCCAGATGGTGTAGCGGTCGACCTCGATCTCGGCGTCGACGAGGGGCATCGAGCCGCGCTCGTGCATCAGCTCGATCGCCCGTTCGCGGCTCCAGCCGAAAGCGTGGATCCCGGAGTCCACCACGAGGCGGGCGGCACGGAAGCCCTGCATGTCGAGCATCCCGAAGCGTTCCTCGTCAGACAGGTAGAGGCCCATCTCATCGGCCAGGCGTTCGCAATAGAGGCCCCAGCCCTCGACGTATGCCACGCCGGCCATCCGCGAGCCGAAGATGCGGAAGCGCGGCAGGCCGGTCAGCTCCATCTCGAGCGCCAGCTGGAAATGGTGGCCGGGGATTGCCTCGTGGAAGGTGATCGAGGCGATCTTGTGGAGCTGTCGCTCCTCCGGCTGGTAGGTGTTGATGTAGAAGCGGCCGGGGCGCGAGCCGTCCATCGACGGCGGCATGTAGAAGGCCGGAGGCACCTCGCGCTCGCGGTACTCCTCCACGGCCGCGACCTCGCAGCCGGCCTGCGGCAATCGCCCGAAGTAGGTGGGGGCTGCGGCAAACGCACGGGACATCTGCTGCGATGCCAGCTCGACGATCTGCTCGCGGGCGGTCGGTCGGTTGGCGAGATCCTCCGAGAGTGCTCTGGTCAGGGCCACCCGGTCGCGCTTGCCCAGCCGGCGCGCGATCTCGTCCTTCTCCGCCTCGATGTGCGCAAGGTCCTCCAGCCCGAACCGATGCACCTCGTCGGGGTCCGGCGAGACGGTCGTGTTCATGCGAATCGCGAGCCGATACGCCTCCTCGCCCCCCGGGGTGGCGCTGATGCCAGGCTGCCGGCGGGCCTGCGACTCGTACTCATCGACCAGGAAGTCGCGCAGCTCCTGGAGCGCGGGGTAGATCTGCGCTTCAGTCGCCGCACGAACGCGCTCGCGGGCATCGTCATCGGCCACCTGCACCATGGTCACCGCGGGGAAATCAGGGGTGGGAAGAGCCAGCATCCGCTCGATCTGCCCGATCAGCTTGCGGACCGGCGCCGCGGCCCCCGTGCGGCCGTCGGCCATCCCCTCGCGAAGGGTGGCGATCTCCTGCGAGATGGCGGTCGGGTAGGCGGCGAAGCGAGTCAGCAGCCGCTCAAGGCGCTCGGGGGTATCGGCCTGCTGGTATTGCGCGATCCGCACCGGCATGGTCTGGACGCCGAAGATGTGGTTGATCGCCAGCTGGTACTGCTTGAGCTCCAGCGCCTCCAGGTGCGTCTGGGCCACCAGCATCAGCATGTCGCGGGTGATCACCTGCTCCGGGTCGAGCCCGTCCGCCCCGATCGCCTCCGCGTCGGCCAGCGTCTCGTGGAACGCGGCCGCGTCGGCGGCACGACCAGCATCCCCGAGGTCCGGCAGGCGGTCGTCGTAGCGCTCGTCCCCCAGGATCGTGGCCGAGAGCGGATCGCGCTCCAGGACTCCCTCCCAGAATCGTTCGGCGAGGTCGTTGACGGCGGCGTTGGGATCGTGGTGGCTCACGGGCGCGACCTCTCGTTTGGGTGGGCTATCGAGGCGCGGTCGAGTGTAGCGCGCGCTCTGCCGCTCAGTCGGCCGTGCCAGGACACTCGCCATCCTTCTGGTGGCGCCGTGCGGCCCCGCAAGGTCCCAAGGGCGTCTTGATAGTTGCCGTGCCTTCGGCGCGCGTCATTTCGGCCACTGGGGGGCCGTGGTGGCGGCCTGCGGCGTCATTTCAGCCACTGACCGGTCGTTGGGGCTCAATGAGTGCGCATGGAGGGGACGAGCGGGGCGAACCTCCTCCTGTGAGCTGCGCCCGGTCAGCGCCCGCCGAACAGGTCAGCCAGGAGGGCGGGAGGCGTCTCCTCGAGCTGGTCGTAACGGCAGTCGGCGGGCGACTTGTCCGGGCGCCAGCGCTTGAAGGTGGTGGCGTGGCGGAAGCGGTCACCCTGCAGGTGGTCGAAGGCCACCTCGCAGACCAGCTCCGGCCGCAACGGCTCCCAGGAGAGGTCCTTGCCGCGGTTCCAGCGAGAACTGGCGCCGGGCATGCGCCGGCCCTCCCACTCCGCCTCGAACTCTTTCCACTCGCGCCACGGGTGCCCGTCGAGCGCATTGCGTCGGTACGGCTCAAGGAAGCTCGCCAGCTCACGGCGCCGCTCCTCGGTGAACGACGAGGTGACGCCGGTGTGCTGCAGCTGGCCGGCGTCATTCCACAGGCCGAGGAGCAGCGAGCCGACCATCGTGCCCGGCCCGTTCTTGTGCCAGCGGAAGCCGGCCACCACGCAGTCGGCGGTGCGCAGGTGCTTGACCTTGGCCATCTCGCGCTTGCCCGGCGTGTACCGCTGCTCGGCCCGCTTGGCGACCACGCCGTCCAGCCCAGCTCCCTCGAAGACCTCGAACCAGCGACGGGCCACGGCCGGATCGGCGGTGGCCGGCGTCAGCAGAACCGAGGCGGGAGGATCATGCAGCAGCCGCTCGAGGCGGACCCGCCGCTCGTCCAGCGGGGCTTCCCGCAGGTCGTCCTGGCCTTCGGCCAGGCAGTCGAACGCCACGAAGGCGGCGGGCGTCTCGGCGGCCAGCATCGCCACGCGCGAGGCGGCGGGGTGGATCCGCAGCAGGAGCGCCTCGAAATCGAGCCAGCCGTCGCGGGCGATGACGATCTCCCCGTCGAGCACAAAGCGCGCGCGTGGGCCCCCCACCGCGCGCAAGGGCCCGAGCAGCTCCGGGAAGTATCGGTCCAGGGGCTTGAGATCGCGCGACTGGAGATACAGCTGTGCCCCGTCCCGGTAGACGAGGGCCCGGAAGCCGTCCCACTTCGGCTCGTAGCGCCAGCCGTCGCCGATCGGCAGCTCGGGGGTCAGCTTGGCCAGCATCGGCTCGACCGGCGGCTCGATCAGAAAGGGCATTGGACCGATCATACCCGCGACAGGTTTTCGGCCATACTCGTGCCCATGAGCATCTCGATTCAGTTCCTGGGGGCGGTCGGAACGGTCACCGGTTCACAGTTCCTGGTCACCGTCGGCGAGCGGCGCGTCCTCGTGGACTGCGGCATGTTCCAGGGCGCGCCCGAGGAGGTGAGCCGGAACCGGATGGCCTTCGCCTGCGACCCGAAGTCCATCGACGCGCTGCTGCTGACCCATGCCCACCTGGACCACTGCGGCCGGATCCCGGCCCTGGTCAAGGAAGGTTTCAGCGGTCCGATCCACGCCACCGACGGCACCGTCGACCTCGCCGCGATCGTGCTGCGTGACGCGGCCAAGCTCCAGGAAGAGTCCGAGGCACGCTGGCGCCGCCGCCATCCCGACGAGGCGGCCGCGCTGGACGCCGAGCTTGTTGCCGAGGACGCGGCCATGGAGACCGCCGAGATGCCGGCCAAGCTGCGCGCCGCGCCTCCCGAAGGAATGACCATGACCCGCGCGGCCCTCTATTCGATGGCCGATGTCGAGCGCACCGTGCAGCTCTTCCGGCCGGTCGCCTATGACACCGAGCTTGCCGTCATCGATGGGATCAGCGCGATCTTCCGCGACGCCGGGCACATCCTCGGCTCGGCCATCATTGAGCTGCGGGTGACCGATGGAGCAGCGGCCACCACGATCGTCTTCTCCGGGGACCTCGGCCGCTGCGACACCCCGATCCTGCGCGACCCGACGCCGATCAGCCACGCCGATTTCGTGCTGGTCGAGTCCACGTACGGCAACCGCGAGCACGCGCCCCACGAGCAGGCGATCGAGGAGCTGGCCAAGGCGATCAACGAGGTGTCGAACGACCGCGGCGTCCTGCTCGTCCCGAGCTTCGCCATCGGGCGCACCCAGGAGCTGGTGTGGGTGCTCGACGAGCTGTATCGCGACCAGCGAATCCCGCGGCTGCCGCTCTACCTGGATTCACCCATGGCCAGCCGAGCGAGTGACGTCTACATGCGGCACACCGAGGACTACGACGAGGAGACGGTTGCTCTCCTGCGATCCGGGACCTCGCCACTCATCTACCCGGGCGAGACCTACACCAACGACGTCGAGCAGTCGAAGGGGATCCGCACCCAGCCGCGTCCATTGATGGTTGTGGCCAGCTCGGGGATGCTCACCGGCGGGCGGATCATGCACCACCTCAAGGACTTCCTTCCCGACCCCGCCTGCACGCTCCTGTTCATCGGCTACCAGGGCGAGGGAACCCTGGGGAACCACATCCAGTCCGGGGCCAAGGTGGCCAAGATCGACGGGGTCGAGTACCCGGTCCGCTGCCGGGTGCGCGTGATCTCCGGCTTTTCGGCGCATGCCGATGAGCACGAGCTCGACGACTGGCTGGGCAACTTCGCTCGCGCCGGCGGCACCAATGGCGGCGACGGCAATCCGAAGCGCGTCTTCGTGGTTCATGGCGACCCCGACGCGGCCGAGGCCTTCGCCAAGCGGATCCGCGACGACTTCAAGCTGGACGCGCACCTGCCCGCCTACCTGGAGACGGTGCAGCTGCGCTGAGCCCGGGTCGCTTCGGTAGCATGCGCGCCATGACCGATCGCCCCTTCATCTCGTTCATCACCGATTTCGGCGTCACCGCCACCGCCCCGGCGGTCTGTCGCGGGGTCATGCTGGGCATTGCGCCTGAGGCGCGCCTGGTCGACATCACGCACGCCGTGCGCCAATTCGCGGTGCGGGATGGCGCATTCCTGCTCGCTCGCAGCGTCCCCTACTTCCCGGTGGGTGTGCACGTCGCGGTGGTCGATCCGGGGGTCGGCACCGCGCGACGCCCGATCGCGCTGCGCACCGGTCGCGGCGACTTCCTGGTGGGCCCGGACAACGGGCTCTTGTTGCCTGCCGCGGAGAAGCTCGGCGGGCTGATGGAGGCGCGCTCGCTGGAGAACCGGGGCCTGTGGCTGCCGGTCGTGTCGCAAACCTTCCATGGGCGCGACATCTTCTCCCCGGTGGCTGCCCACCTGGCCACCGGCACGCTATTCGCCGAGCTCGGACCTGTGCTGCGTCGCGAGGACCTGGTGGACCTCGTGCTTCCCGCCGCAACTCCGCGCAACGGTGGCCTCGACACCGCCATTCTCTTCATCGATGGCTTCGGCAATTGCCGGCTGGCCGGTGAGACCTCGGATGTGACCGGCCTGGTCGGAGGCGCTCGACGGGGCGTCTCCTTCAACCTGATGCTGCCGGACCGGCTCGGCCGCCCGGCCGAGCGGGTTACCGTCCCGTGGGCGGCCACCTTCGGCGAGGTGGCGCTCGGCGCGCCACTCCTCTTCGAGGACGCTGACTTCGCGGGTCCTGCCCTGGCTGTCAACCAGGGATCGGCGGCCGACCGCTTCGCCCTGGTGCTCGACACCCCGGTTCGCCTCGAGCCGGCCTGAGCCGATGCCCGGCGGGCCACTGCTGGAGATCGACTCGCTCACCTTCCGCTACCGCCGCGCTTCCGAGCCGGCGATCCGTGACCTTTCCCTGCGGCTCGATTCCGGCGAGGTGCTGCTGGTAGCCGGGCCGTCGGGCTGTGGCAAATCGACGCTCATTCGTGCCATCAACGGCCTCATTCCACATGCCTATGGCGGCGAGCTGGCCGGCGAGATTCGACTCCTCGGCCAGCCGACAGGCGGGATGCGCCTGCGCGAGATCGCGCTGACGGTCGGGACCTTGCTCCAGGACCCGGCCAAGCAGATCGTGGGCTCGACGACCGAGGCAGAGCTGGCCTTCGGCCCGGAGAACCTGGGCTGGTCGCCGGCGGAGATCCGGGCGCGCATCGCCGAGGTGGTTCCCGAGGCGGGCATTACGCCGCTGGTCGGCCGCGAGACGTTCGCGCTCTCCGGCGGCGAGCGCCAGCTGCTGGCGATGGCAGGAGCGTTGATGCTGCGACCGAAGCTGTACGTGGTCGATGAGCCGCTCGCCAACCTCGATCCAGCGACCGCTGACCGCCTGCTCGCCGTCCTGCGCGCGCTCGCCGATGCCGGCCATGCCGTGGTCATCGTCGAGCACCGGGTGGAGGAGGCGCTCGACCTGCGCCCGGACAGGGTCCTCTACCTCGACGAAGGCCGGGTGGGCTACCTGGGGCCGGTTGCGGGCTTCCTCGAGGTCGCCGACCCCGCAGCTGTCAAGCTTCCCTTCCGGGTGGTGCTGGAGCGCGAGCGACGCCGTCCGAGCCATTCCCCTGCCATGCCGCACCGCGCGTCGGGCAGCGCCGCGGCGGCGCCCCGCCTGGAATTCAGGGACGTCCGGGTCCAGCTTGGCGATCGAGAGGTGCTCAGCGGCCTCACGACTGCCCTTGGTGCGGGCGAAGTGGTGGCCGTCCTTGGCCCCAACGGTGCGGGCAAGACCACGATGTTTCGAGCGGGCATGGGCCTGATCAGGCCCGCATCGGGCTCCATCGAGGTCGACGGCCGATCGTCAGCCAAGCGAACCGTCGCCGACCTGGCGCGGATCTTCGGCTATGTCTTCCAGAGCCCCAGCCAGATGCTGTTCTCACGCACCGTCCGCGAGGAGCTTCTGTTCGGGCCGCGCAACCTTGGCCATCAGATCGGCGACCCGGACGCGTTCAGCCATGCGGTGCTCGGTCGGACTTCGCTCGACTCGATTGAAGGCATCCTCGAGCGGCCGCCGATGACCCTCTCCTTCGGCCAGCAGAAGCGGCTCGCGCTGGCCATTGCGTTGGCTCTCGAGCCATCGACGCTCATCCTCGACGAGCCCTCCGCCGGACAGGATCACCGCACCGCCAACCAGTTCCTCGACGAGGTGCAGGCGATGGAACGGCTGGAGAGCATCTACCTGGTCACCCACGACGTGGATCTTGCGTTGACGCGATCGGACCGTATTCTTGTGATCCGCGATGGTCGGGTCGTCGCAGACGGCCCACCGCTCAGGGTGATCGAGGACGAGGAACGGTGGCAGGCATGCAATCTCCATCGCACCTCGCTGATGCAGGCCAACCTCGCGCTGTGGCCTCCGGCCGAGCGGTTCCTGGATGCCACCTCGCTGGCGCGGCGCATGATCGCCGCAGAGGGCGCCGCGTCACCGCGCGGCGGGGAGGGCTGACGATCGACCGACCGCACTGATCGCCACGCGTTGATCCAAGGGATCTAGGAGGAGAGAGACTCGCAATGACCACCATGACCGGAACCTCGAGCGGTTCGATGTGGGAGGTCACGACACGAACGATCGTGTACGCGGCCATCGGCGCCGCGCTGTATGCGGTCGCCGCCCAGTTCAGCTGGCTTCTCCCCGGCACGGCGAATGTCTCGCTGCGACCGGGCTTTGCCCTCGTCACCTTCTTCGGATTCGCCTTTGGCCCCGTGGCCGGCGCCTTTGTTGGCCTGGTGGGGAACGCCCTCGCCGACCAGATCAGCGGCTGGGGCCTGCTGACCAGTTGGAACTGGAGTGTTGCCAACGGCCTCGCCGGCCTGCTGGCTGGCTGGTGGGCGATGAGCATGATGCGCGGCTCCAACCGCCTCGTATCGGCGGCCATCGCCTCGGCGGTGGGGATCGTCATCGGTTTCCTGTTCGTCTTCACCGACCTTTGGCTCGGCACGGCCGACAGCTTCAGCGTCGCGCTCAGCGACAACTACATCCCGGTCGTCATCAGCAACCTGATCGTGTCGGTCATCCTGACCCCAATCCTGGTTGCCGCCTGGGAGCCGATGCGCGCTTCGATGGGCCGGTAGCCAAAGCGTTCCATCGAAGGATCGCCGCGTGAACGTCACGCCGCGCTACCTGGGACGGGGGTCGTGGCTTTCACGCCGCGACCCCCGTCTGATCGTCCTGGTGCTGGTCTGCTACGTCTTTGCCGTCATCCAGGTCTGGGACCTGCGGATCCTGGCGCCTATGGCCCTCCTGGCGGTGGCCTACTACCGCTCGGCCCGCATCCCATGGCGAGCTGTGCGTGCCAACTGGGCCTACGTGGCCTTCTTCATCAGCTTCATCGTGATCGTGAACACGCTCATCACCGGTGGCGAGCTGCGCGGCTTCGTCGAAGCGGATCTCCACATCTACTTCCGGCTGCCGCTCCTCAACACGCCGGTATCGGCTGAGATGGTCTCCTACGCCGGCGCGCAGCTGCTGCGCTTTGGGTCGATGGCGGCGATGGGCTTCCCGATCGCCTTCGCCATCGCGCCAGGCGACATCGGTCCGACCTTCGCCCGCCTGGGGGTCCCGTACAAGTTCGCCTATGCCCTGGACCTGACCTTCCGCTTTGTGCCGTCGATGGCAGCCGATATGCGAACGACGATGGATGCGCAGCGGATACGCGGCTACGAGTGGGACCGGGTGCCGGGCGGCCCGATCGGCCGCATGCGGAGGCTTGGCCCGCTGCTGGTGCCGGTGACGGTGAACGCGATCGTGGGGGCCGAGGACACCATCGACGCCATGGACCTGCGCGGCTTCGGCACCGGCAAGCGGACGTGGATGCGGGAGCTGGCCTACGGCCGGACCGACTGGATCGTCCTGGCGGGAGCGGTGGTCCTGCTGGTGACCGTCACCGCGCTCAGCATGACTGGCCACACCCGTCTGTGGGTCTCCGACCTCCTCATCTCCTTGGCGCATTGAAAAGCACGCCGCTGAGCGTGGGGCCTGCGCGTCGGTGTGGACAGGCGGTGGATAAGTCGGGCGGGTTGCCCGGAAAGTCGTGGAGAAGTCCCTAGGCAGCCCGTCACCGACCCCCTACAGTTCTGGTTGTCCCGGAGGAGCCGGGCCCCGGTCCCGAGATTGCATCAAGGGGTCGAGGCGTAGGTTCCTTCGGGACACTTCGTTGCCCCGGCGTTTTCGCCGTCCCTCGCGATCACGGCCGCAGCAGCCAGGACCGATACGATGGCCGAAAGCCGAGCTCGCGCAGCCGGGCGGCCAAGGATGACTCTCCCGGCGGCAGCCGATCCACCCGCTCCAGCCGAAGCTCCCGCAGCGGGCCCGCCGGCGCCGCCAATCCGATCACCGCGGACATGGCCGCGTCGGCGACCGCGGGGTCGCTGAAGGCCGGCAGAGTGAGCCATCCGCGACCGCCACGCTCCAGGTAGAGCGCCGGCGCCCCGTCGACCAGCACCAGGTGGGCCCCTGGCGCGCGCTGGAGCGGCAGGCGTTCCGTCTCGTCAGAACGGGGCCATGGCAGGCTGGCACCATAGGGCTGGGCCGGGTCAGCCGCCGCCAGGACGATGGCGCGCGGGCCGCCCTCCGCATCGGCATCGCGCTCGGCCCGCAACCGATCGACCGCGCCGGGGAGCGCAAACTGCGCGGCGCCGAGCCCGGCCACGAAGTAGCCGCGTCGTGCTCGTCCGGCCTCCTCCATGGCCTTGAGGACCGGGTACACCGAGGCGAATCCGCCGGCGAGCCCCTCGGCCAGCACCGCTTCACGGGTCACGACCCCGTGTCGCTCCAGCAGGGCGAGCGCCTGCGCGTGCGAACGCTCGGTTGGAGAGCGACCCTCCCCCACCAGGTCAGCGACCAGCGACCAGCGGCCAGCGGCGCGAGGCGGGCCAGTGCCGGCCGGGCGGCCGGGTCGCACCGAGTGCGAGCGTGATCGAGGCAGTGACAGCGCCCGCAGCGCCCCGAACGTATCGTTGGTGACCTCGCCCGACCAGACGAGGTCCCACAGCGCGTCGAGGAGCACGTCGTCGGTCCTGGCATCCCGCAGCGTGGCTCGCATCGCGCCGAAGAAGCTGGCGCCGCGGCGGGTCAGGTGAGCGCGGATGGAGTCGTGGAGTGCGCCGTCCGGCCGCGCACCGGGCTCGAAGGCACCGGCCGAGGCCAGCAGCTCGGCGCGGTCACGACGGAAGAGGGCCACGCGCCCGTCGTCCCGCCCAATCGACCCCCTCCCCACCCAGACCACCTCCCCGGCGGCCCCCAGCTCGTCGAGCAGGCGGGGGAGATACCCTGCCACCCTGGCGGCCAGCACATCCCGCTCGAGGATCGAGGCCGCGATCGGGTAGCCCTCTAGCTGGATCACCACCTCCAGCAGTCGATCGGCCCCGCCGGCCGGTCCGCCGACCCCGTGCCAGGCGGGCAGGAAGCGCGCCAGCGCCTCCGGCGCCACCGGCTCAACCTCGCGACGCAGTCGCGCCAGCGAGCGACGACGGATGGAGCGCAGTACGTCGGGATCGGCGAATTCGCGTTCCGTGCCCCCGGAGCGGAAGCTCCCTTCGACCAGGGATCCGGCGAGGACCAGCTGATGGAGCCGATCCAGCACCCGATCGTGGGCAACGCCCCAGCGTGTCGCTGGCCCCTCGGCGGTGAAGGGTCCATGGGTCCGCGCCCAGCGCTGGAGCAGGGCATCGAACGGCTCAGGACCCGCCTCGTCTACGGCCAGCCAGGTCTCGGCGACGCCCGGCGGAGGGCTGATCCCCAGCGCCTCCCGGTAGCGGGCCACCTCCTCGACCGCGATCCAGCGCTCCTCGCCGGCGATGCGGACCTGGACAGCGCGGCGATCCCGTTCCAACGCCCGCAGCGCGGCGGCGGCATCCAGCCCATCGGCCCGGGCTCCCGCCTCGTCAGCGCGCAGATCGCCGATCCGCCGCAGCAGGTCGTGGACGCCATCGACGGTCCTTGCCCGCGGCCCTCCGGCAAGCGCCTGGAGCTGCAGTTCGAGGTCGGTCACGGCGCCGGAATCGAGCAGCTCGCGGAGCTCATCGGTGCCGAGCAGCTCGCTCAACAGCTCACGGTCGAGGGCCAGTGCCTGTGCGCGCCGCTCGGCCATCGGCGCGTCGCCCTCGTACATGTAGGTGCCCACGTAGTCGAAGAGCAGCCCCGAGGCGAACGGCGAGGCGGAGCGGGTCTCCACGCTGGCGACGCGCACCTGTCGGGAGCGGATGGCGCCCAGCAGCTCGCGCAGAGCGGGCAGGTCGAAGACGTCGCGCAGGACCTCGCGATACGTCTCCAGGATGATCGGGAACGATCCGTAGCGGCTCGCCACGGTCAGGAGGTCAGATGAGCGCTGGCGCTGCATCCACAGGGGAGTCCGCTGTCCGGGCCGTCGCCGAGGAAGCAGGAGTGCCCGTGCGGCATTCTCGCGGAAGCGCGACGCGAAGAGCGCGGAGCCTCCCAGGGCGTCCATGAGCAACCGTTCCATCTCATCGGGCTCGAGGATGAACAGGTCGTCGGGGGGCGGCTCGCTCGCCTCCGGCAGGCGCAGGGCGATGCCGTCATCGGTCCAGATCGCCTGACCCGTCTGGCCGCGCTCGGCGAGGCGTGCCTCGATCGCCATCGCCCACGGGGCGTGGACACGGCCGCCGAACGGCGAGAGGAGGCAGACCCGCCAATCGCCCAGCTCGTCACGGAAGCGCTCGACGACCAGCTGGCGGTCGGTCGGCAGCGACCCGGTTGCCTCGCGCTGCTCGGCGAGGTAGCTGACCAGGTTGCGAGCGGCCCGGACATCGAGCGCGTGGTCCGTATGCAGGCGTCCTTCGGCGGCCTCGTCGGTCATCGGCTCCAGCTCGCGCAGGAAGGCACCGATGGCGCGCCCCAGCTCGATCGGCCGACCGATCCCGTCGCCCTTCCAGAACGGCATCTTGCCGGGCTCGCCGGGTGCCGGGCTGACCACCACTCGATCGGCGCGAATCTCCTCGATCCGCCAGGACGAGGCTCCCAGCAGGAAGACCTCGCCGACCCGGCTCTCGTAGACCATCTCCTCGTCAAGCTCGCCCACGCGACGCCCCTTGCCACCCTCCTCACCGGCCAGGAAGACTCCGAACAGGCCGCGATCCGGGATCGTCCCGCCGGAGGTGATCGCCACCACGCGTGCGTCGTTGCGGCTCTGGACCGTGTCCGCCGTGCGATCCCAGACGACGCGCGGCCGCAGCTCTGCGAACTCGTCGGAGGGGTATCGGCCCGAGAGCATGTCGAGGACCCCCTCCAGCTGCGCCCGTGACAGGTCGCGGAACGGGTCGGCGCGGGTCACCATGGCGAACAGGGCCTGGACTGTCCAGATGTCCATGGCACAGGCCGCCACGATCTGCTGGGCAAGCACGTCGAGCGGGTTGCGCGGCACGCGGGTCTCCTCGATCGCCCCGTCGAGCATGCGACGAACCACCACCGCCGCCTCGAGCAGGTCCCCGCGGTACTTGGGGAAGATCTTGCCGACCGACGGCTCGCCGACCTGGTGCCCCGCCCGGCCGATCCGCTGCAGCCCGGACGCCACGCTGGGCGGCGCCTCGACCTGGATCACCAGGTCGATCGCACCCATGTCGATCCCCAGCTCAAGGCTTGAGGTCGCCACAAGCGCCGGCAGGCGCCCGGCCTTCAGCTCCTCCTCGATCTGCAGCCGCTGCTCGCGGGCGATGCTGCCGTGGTGCGCCCGCACCAGCTCCTCTCCGGCCAGCTCGTTGAGACGAGCCGCCAGCCGCTCGGCCAGGCGCCGGGAGTTCACGAAGACCAGGGTTGACCGATGCGCCCGGATCAGCTCCAGCAGGCGCGGATGCACCGAGGGCCAGATCGAGTGGCGCTCCCCGGGCCCGGCCCCCTCAGCCGCGTCATCGGCCAGGTGGGCCATGTCCTCGACCGGCACGATGACTTCGAGATCCAGCGGCTTCCGTGACCCTGCGTCGGCGATCTCCACCGACCTGCCCACGCCGCCCAGAAAGTCCGCGATGGCTGACAGCGGCCGCTGCGTAGCTGACAGCCCGATCCGCTGCGGCTCTTTCCCGGTCAGCGCGCTGAGCCGCTCGAGCGAGAGGGCCAGGTGCGAGCCGCGCTTGGTGCCGGCAAGGGCGTGCACCTCGTCGACGATGACATATTCGACCCCGCGCAATGCCTCGCGCGCCTGGCTGGTGAGCAGCAGGTAGAGGCTCTCCGGGGTGGTGACCAGGATCTCCGGCGGGTCCTTGGCCAGCTGTCGGCGCACCTCCGCCGGCGTGTCTCCCGTGCGGGACGCGACTCTGACCTCCGGCAGCTGCAGGCCGAGTTGTTCCGCCGTGCGTCGGATGCCGGCCAGCGGCGCGCGGAGGTTGCGTTCCACGTCGTAGGTGAGGGCCTTCAGCGGCGAGACGTACAGCACCCGCAGGCGCCTGTCGCGCGGTCGAGGATCTGCATCGGCGAAGAGCCGGTCCAGGCACCACAGGAAGGCAGCCAGCGTCTTGCCGCTTCCGGTTGGCGCATGCAGCAGTGTGTGCCGACCTGCCGAGATCGCCTTCCAGCCCAGGACCTGCGCCCGGGTCGGCTCAGCGAACGACTCGGCAAACCAGGCGCGGGTGGCGGCGGAGAACGGTGCGAGAGGATCGGCCTGGGACACGATCGCGTCAGTCTAGCGCCGAGATCGGATCGAACATCTGTTCTGTCTCGGCTCCCGTCATGCGGCCTGAAACAGTCCCAACAGCGAGTGACTGGCCAGGTTGACGCATCAGTAAGGCATTTCGGGGGCTGCGCCAGCTCAGTGGTCGCTTCCCGACGGCATTCGGCAATTCAGAGGCCGTTGGGATCTCGCCGGTCGACACGGTGTCCCGGTCTGGTCGTCGCTGTATACTTGGTTGTATGAGCAACTACTCCGGCTTCGGCATGGCCGAGGGCGAGCAGGTCGTCAAGGCCCTCGCGCGAGGTCACACCATCGACATCACCACCACCGGGCGCCGAACGGGCATGCCACGGCGAATCGAAACGGTCTTCCACAATATCGACGGCCGAATCGTGCTGAGCGGCATGCCGGGTCGACGGAGCTGGTACGCCAACCTGCTCGCCAACCCGCACTTGACCTTCCACCTCAAGAAGACCGTCCAGGCCGATCTGCCGGCCATCGCCCGCCCGGTGACCGAGCCGGCCGAGCGACGGGCACTGATGGCCCGCGTGGCGGCCAACTGGGGTCGCACCGATCTCGAGGCGATGATGGTGCACAGCCCGCTGGTCGAGGTCACCTTCGCCGAGGAGCCCGCGGAGTAGACGGCGAGGGAATGCGAAACGGGGCCGTCCCCTTGCGGGGGCGACCCCGTCTGCCGGCGCAGCGGCTCCGAGCCACCGCTGGGCCGATCGGCCGCTCTCAGTTCAGAGGATCGCCGTCCCCTGACTGGATGAGCCCCAGGGCTCCGCGGCCGACGAAGTTGAAGGCGTGGGTCACCATCGGGTAGAGACCGTCCTCGGCGGTCTGAAACTCGATCATGGCCCCCTGTGCCGGAGAGAGATCAACGGCCTGGGAAGCCCAGCTCCCGTCGTTGAAACGCTTCAGCCAGATGCCCTCCTTGATGACCGTGTCGAAGATCGTCCCAACGATATGGAAGGACGAATCGATGTTCGGGCCGGCGTCCAGCAGGAAGATGCGAACTCGCTCGCCGGTCCCCACCTTGATGTGGTTGTCCGAGTACTGGTTGGCCACGCCGTTGAACATCACGAAGTCGGGAGCCGGGTTGCCCGTGGCCGCCTTGGCCAGGTCGGTCGGCTGGCCTTGCGCACCCAGGTACCACTCGGACTGCACGATGGCGAACTCCTTGTCGACCTTCGGCAGGCCGGCCGCCGGCTCGACGATCACCATCCCGTACATCCCGTTGGCGATGTGATGGAGGACGGGCGCGGTGCCGCAGTGGTACATCCACACGCCCGCGTAGTCGGCCGTCCACACGTACAGCTTCTCCTCGCCGGGCTTGATCGAGGTCATCTCGTCGTTCCAGGCGACCTGGCTGGCGTGGAAGTCGACCGAGTGGGAGAGGGTATTGGTGGCCGGGTTCTTCAGGTGGACCCGGATGGTGTCGCCCACCTTGACGCGGATCACCGGACCCGGGACGCTGCCGTTGAAAGTCCAGACCATCTGCGAGTAGCCCTTGGCCACCGTCATGAGCTTCTCTTCGACCGTCAGGGTGATGTCGTGCACCTTCCCGGGGAGGATCTTCGGAGCGGTTGGATCGCGGAGGATGTAGGCAGGGGCGTTCGGATCCTCCGGCACATTGGTGCTCGGCGCAGGTCCGCCATGGCTCTCGCCACTGGGCGAAGGGGTTGCCCCGGCGACCGTCACCGTCCCGGTCATGCCGGCCGCGGCGTGGCCGGGGATCGTGCAGCTGAAGGTCGTCCCGCCAGCCGGAATCGTCACCGTGCCGGTGGCCGCCTGCCCGGCGTCCGCGGTGAGGACCGTGCCGTCCGCGAAGGTCAGGTTGTGGAGAATCGCCCCGGTGTTGTGGAACATCACCGTGTACACGCCCGCGGCCCCGACGTCGACCGTCTTGGGGTCAAAGCCGAGATCGAAGGCCTTGATCTCGATGGTGCCGATCGGCGCTGAGCTGCCGGCCGGGGAGGTCCCCGGCGTGGGTGACGCGCTTGCGCCCGGCGAGGCGTTGCCCCCTCCCGCCGCGATGGCGTAGATGAGGGTGAGCAGCAGCACGGTGGCCACTGCGGTGGCGTACATGAAGATGCGGCCCATGGTTCCTTTCCTGCGCCCGGCTCGGGGGCGTGCGTGGTCCGACGCAGCGCATTGAGCCAGAGCGAGGCCATTGGGACCCGTGCCATTTGTCCCGTCTGCACCTGCGCGATGTCACATGTGGCCCAGCGGGCGGCTAGGCTAGCGCTGATGACCGATGCATGGCGCGTACGCGCCGAGCGTGCCGAGGCACATCTTGCCGCGCTGGACGCCGCCATTCGCGCCATTTCGGGCGTCCTGACGCTCGACCGGGTGCTGCAGCTGATCGTGGATGCGGTCCGCGAGCTGGCCGGCGCCGAGTACGCGGCGCTGGGAATCGCCGACGCCGAGGGGCGGATCGAGCGCTTCCTGACCAGCGGCATCAGTCGCGCTGACCGCGAGCGGATCGGCGCCCTCCCGCAAGGTCACGGGCTGCTGGGGCTGATCATCCGTGAGGGTCAGACCTTCAGGATTCCCGACCTGGCCACCGATCCGCGCCGGCACGGCTTTCCGCCGCAACATCCAGAGATGCATGCCTTCCTCGGTATGCCGGTGACGTTCAAGGGAAGGCCGATCGGCGACCTTTATCTGACCAACAAGCGCGGCGCGCCCGAGTTCAGCGAGGACGACCAGCTGCTGGTCGAGCGGTTCGCGCTGCACGCCGGCCTGGCAATCCAGAACGCCCGGCTCAGCGAGCGCGTGCAGGCGCTGGCCGTGGTGGAGGAGCGCGAGCGCATCGGCCGCGACCTGCATGACGGGATCATCGGGCGCATCTACGCCGTGGCTCTTTCGCTCGACGACCTTCCAGAGGTGATGGCCAGTGCGCCGGATGAGGCCGCCGCACGGGTCGACCGGGCGATCGACGCGCTCAACGCCACCATCGGCGAGATCCGGAACTTCATCTTCGGGCTGCGCCCCGGGTCGTCCGACGCGGGCGGGCTGACCGCCGCCCTGGAGACACTTGCCGATGAGATCCGCATGACCGCGCCGGTCGATGTCGTCGTCGAAGCTGACGAGCTGCCGGTTCTCTCCGATGACGTGGCCGACGAGCTGCTCAACGTGGCGCGCGAGGCCCTGAACAACGCTTCGCGGCATGCCGGAGCGAATCGAGACTCCATACGGCTCAGCACGACCGACCACGAGCTCCGCCTCGAGGTCAGCGACGACGGGCGCGGCTTCGACCCCACCGCGGCACGCTCAGCCGAGCACCGTGGCCTGGTGAACATGCGCCGACGGGCCGAGCAGATGCACGGGCGGCTCGAGGTGACGAGCGGGGCGGGGCGCGGGACCCGTATCATCCTGCTGCTGCCGCTCGCTCGTTGAGCGTGTCGACGGCAATCGAGGGAATGGGCAGGGCATGAACGACGCCGCGGCACCGCCACGACGGCCGCTCCGGCTCCTGGTGGTCGATGACCACGAGGTGGTCCGCGAGGGTCTGGTGGCACTTCTCTCGCGACGCGAGGACTTCCAGGTGGTGGCCGAGGCCGGGACCGTCGCCGAGGCGCTCACCGCTGCGCGCCGCTTCGAGCCGGACCTGGTCGTCATGGACGTGCGCCTGCCTGATGGATCCGGCATCGAGGCCTGCCGCGAGATCCGCGCAGAGCTGCCGGCCACCCGGATCGTGATGCTGACGTCCTACCCCGATGAGGAGGCTGTCCTGTCCGCCATCCTGGCCGGAGCGAGCGGATATCTGCTCAAGCAGGTGCGCGGGCGGGACCTGGTGAGTGCGCTGGAGGCGGTGGGGCGCGGTGACTCATTGCTCGACCCGGCAGTAACCGAACGGGTTCTCGAACGGGTGCGCCGCGTAGCCAACGGCGATGAGAAAGATGAGCTGTCTGACCTGACCGCGCAGGAGCGCAAGATCCTGCTCCTGGTCGCCGACGGCAAGACCAACAAGGAGATCGCCACCGAGGTCTTCCTGTCGGACAAGACGGTGAAGAACTACGTGAGCAGCATCCTCTCCAAGCTCAACCTTCAGCGCAGGGCACAGGCGGCAGCCTTCGTCGCCAAGCGACGCATGGGCGAGGACCGCTCCTAGCTTCGACCGATGCGCCCCAGGCGCAGGATGACGCTGACCGCCATGCCGCTCAGGCTATCTGTTTTGGCCGCCCCGGATCGCCAGCGCGCGGATGAGCAGCCCGAGCGAGGCCAGCAGCGTCATACCCACCAGCACCATGCCAGCGCTGTCCAGCGATTCGGCGCCGAACGCGCCTGCCGCGACCATCGCCGTGCCCGCATTCCAGCCGATCAGCCGCGTGGCGGCCCAGCGGCCCAGCTCGTTGCGCTGCGCGGCGTGCCGTCCGGCATCACCTGGCCCGACGGAGGGCAGGAGATGGCTCCACGAGCCGATAAGCGCCTGCAGGGCCCATCCGATGAC
>Ga0153915_10001749_pt1 | contig 20007 bp, 15 predicted proteins | sample Opewatmetagenome_2_FD_107003 | JGI IMG/M metagenome (GOLD analysis project Ga0153915, IMG submission 107003) | Freshwater wetland microbial communities from Ohio, USA - Open water 3 Core 3 Depth 3 metaG | ecosystem: Environmental > Aquatic > Freshwater > Wetlands | place: USA: Ohio, Lake Erie...
ATACCAGGAAGAGAAGGAACGCGAAGAGGAAAGAGAGCAGCAACAGAGCGGCCTCTTCTAGAGGCCGCTCTATACGGACAATGATCCCGAAAAAGCCACCACCTCTGGTGGTGGTTGTTTACTCATTTTTTCAATGGCAAAATTCGTCGCTTCAACTCTAGATGTTTTTTCAGTAGTCAAGAAATTTGCCATATGCGGAAGTTTGTAATAGTAGTTTTTCCGTCCAGGCAGTTTCCGTACGAGGAATAGCGATTTCTTGCGTCCCATAAATATAGGATACATAAGGTGATACAATGAGTCAAAGAAACGGAAGAGGAAATTCCCCAAAAAACAGAATAGCCTATTTGATTATATTGAAAAGAGTTAGGATAAGGGGTATGGGCGATACAAGATTTGAACTTGTGACTTCTACCGTGTGAAGGTAGCACTCTCCCACTGAGTTAATCGCCCAAATCGGATCTATTTTATCTGAGGGAACAATCCCTGTCAACACGAATTCAATCCTATTTCCGAAACATGGCATTGGGATAATCCATATGTGTTTATATATCATATGAATCCTATCACGCAGGATGGCAACCAGGATACGCGCACGACACATCGCGATTGGCGCCCGTACACGGGGTGGATCCAACTTTCATATAGCTTTTTTTGAATGCGACTGTCCACTCAAGTAGACAATATGACAAAGTAAACCGTACTCATGAAAAACCGTCTTCCAATTGGTTTAATAATAACAAAATAGGTGAATGGGTAAAAAAAACCCCTTGGCACTGATCTTGCAAGAGATTAGGCAACAACTATGCGGGATCTAATGGCGAACAGCATGGAAATAGTAGGGGTCGGCAGATCGTTCCAGGGTGAAATACTTCGGAAGATGCTGCACTTCCTCATTGCGTTGGTTCCGCCCCTGGCGGCCTGGAACCTGCCTTTTACAATGCTTCTCCTGGCCTCGGGGACCATCTTCTATACTGCCGCGGAAGTGGCTCGCGCATCCGGCACTTCCATCCTGTTGATCGGGGAGATCACGGCAGTCGCCGCGCGTCCGCGGGACAGGGGAAAGCTCGTCATGGGGCCCGTGACCCTGGCGCTCGGAGCAATGTTCTCCCTCCTGCTCTATCCTGAACCGTCCGCATCCATCGCCATCTACGCCCTGGCTTTCGGGGACGGACTTGCAAGCCTCGTCGGAACGATGGTACGGGGCCCGCGCATGCCCTTCACGGGGAACAAGACGATTTCCGGAAGCCTGGCCTGCTTCCTGGCGGTATTCCTGGTCGCCCTGCAGATCGGCGGCAACGCACCCGTTGCCGTAGTCCTCGCCATCGCCGCCACCTTCCTGGAGTCGCTGCCCACCGGGGATTTCGACAACATCCTGATTCCCATCGGCGTCGGAGCCCTCGCGACAAGCCTTCTGCACCTATCGCCATGACCTGCTACCGGTCCTTCGTCAACCGGTTTGACGAGGCGGTCCGGAAACTGCGTGCCCGCTCCGAATGCGGGAAATGCGCAGCCGGCTGCTGCGACTGCTGCCGCACGCGTTCCGTGCTTCCGGTGGAGGCGCTGCCGTTGCTGGACCGCCTGCTGCGCCGACGTTTCGCCCCCCCTGCCGGCGATCGCACCGACGCCTGCCCCTTCCTTGGCCGGGAAGGGACCTGCGGCCTCGGGGAGGCGCAGCCCTTCGTCTGCCGCACGCATGGCCTGCCCATCCTGTACTTGAATCCCGACGGCGCATGGGCCTCCAACGGATGCCCGCGGGAGGAACCGCACCTCGTCTCCGTCCTGGAAAGCGACGGCGTCTTCCCCCTGCACGTCTGGAACGCGGAACTCCACCGCATCAACATCGAGTTCTGCGGAACCTTCGGGCTGCCGGCGCGCCGCATCCCCCTGGAAGAGCTGGCGCGCAATCCGCAGGCCTACCTGCCGCTCCTGGAACGGATACCGGAACGGGAACGGCGTACCTGGGAACCCTACCCCGCCGCGTCCCCGGTCCTTGCGGCCCCCCCCTCCTCGTAGATTCCCTGGATCGCACTCAGGAACAACGGGATGCCGCCGAGGAAGGCGGCGAGGCCCATGCAGAGGATCAAGGGCCCTGTTCCGGCAAAGCTCACCTCCCTGCCGGCCACGAGAAGCAGAAACGCGGCGGAGAGACGCAGGAATGCGGGATTCTTCCGCGCGAAGAACGCGCCCGCGCCGCATCCCATAGTGAGGATCGCGAGGATGATCGTGACGAACCGGATGCTCTGCTCGTCGCCCAGCTTGTAGACCAGGGACGACAGGAGGACCGTCCTGTCCAGCGGGAGATTGGAGGCAATGGCGAAGGCGATGAGTAGGACCGCGCCGGTCAGCGCCAGGACATTGCGGTACTTCATGTCCAGGGCGTACAGGCCGGCAACCAGGAGGGCCAGCTGCCCCAGGAACCGGCCCCAATAGACGGTGCGGGTCAGGACGATCCCCGCGGACACGGACTGGTCCAGCACGTAGAGGACCGCGATGCCCCCGCGCAGTGTCTCCGTGGACAGTGAAAAAAGGAAGATCAGGAAGAAGAAGAGTTCCGGCGCGCGGATGCGCTGATACAGGACCCGGACGCGCAGGCTCGTGATCAGGGCGACGCACAGGACCGCGATCGCCGCCGTGAGGCCCCAGAGCGGATGGGTGGGGAAGGACGGGAACGGGGCTTTCCCGAAGAGCCACCAGCTGGCCGCGGGAAGCTCCGCGATGGGCCGCATATCCAGCGGGATGAAGGGCATCAGGAAGGAGATCAGCACGGCGAGGACGGCGGCCAGCGGGAGGAGGAGGAGGACGAATACGGACCAATAGAGCGCGTCTCGCGCAGGGAGGTTCATGGACCACAGTCTGGACCATATTCCAGAAAAGGTCAAAATGGTTATATACTCTACCGACCATGATCATCATTTTTCGCAAAGACGCGACGGAAGGGGAAATCCAGGGGACGCTGGCCAAGATCGAATCCCTGGGGTTCACCCCGCACCTCAGCCGCGGCACGCTGAAGACCATCTGCGGCGTCACCGGCGACGACCGCACCATTCCCGAAACGGAATTCGACCAGCTGCTGGGCGTGGAAAGCGTGGTACGTGTCCTCAAGCCCTACAAGCTGGCATCGCGGGAGTTCCATCCGGATCCCACCACGGTGGCCTTGAACGGGACCCACATCGGCCCTCCGCACTTCACGGTGATCGCCGGTCCCTGTTCCGTCGAGGACGAGGACCAGGTGGAGCGGACCGCCCGGGTGATCGCAGGCATAGGCCTGCGCTTCATCCGCGGAGGGGCCTTCAAGCCCCGCTCCTCCCCGTATGCCTTCCAGGGCCTGGGGGAGGAAGGCCTGCGCATCCTGCGCGGGGCGGCGGACCGGCATCACCTGGCGGTCGTCACGGAAGTGCTCTCCGAGCACGACGTGGACCTGATCGGCCGCTATACCGACGTCTTCCAGGTGGGCGCGCGCAACATGCAGAACTACGCTCTCCTCAAGGCACTGGGGGAGACGGAGAAACCCGTGCTGCTCAAGCGCAGCATGATGGGCACCATCGAGGAGCTCCTCCTGTCCGCCGAGTACGTCATGAAGGGCGGCAACCAGAAGGTGATCCTCTGTGAACGCGGCATCCGCACGTTTGAACGCGAGACGCGCAACACGCTGGACATAGGGGCCGTCCCGGCCATCAAGCGACTCAGCCACCTGCCGGTGGTGGTGGACCCGAGCCATGCCATGGGCGACTGGCACTACGTACCGTCCGCCTCCATGGCCGCCATGGCGTCGGGGGCGGACGGCCTTCTGATCGAAGTACACCCGGAACCGGCCAAGGCGAGGTCGGACGGAAAGCAGAGCCTGGACTTCGGGCACTTCGAGGCCCTGTTGGGGCGGCTGCGCTCCCTGGAAGGTCCGTTGGGCGTCCAGGTGCGCTGAAGCTGCGCGGGGCGCCGTCCGGGATGCGGCATCGGGCACGGCACCCCGCGGCCCGGCACGGTCGCGGAGGCGCCCATAATCCGCTTAAGGAATCGCCGGGAAGTTCGATATATAGATAGTAGGAGAAGATATGGGCAAAAGGCTGTTGTGCGCCGGCATCCTGATCCTCGCTTCCCTGTCCCTCGCCTTCGGCGGGGACGTGGCCCAGTTCGTCAACCTAGGCTTCTCGGCGGACGGCAGGTATTTCGAATTCGGGGAATACGGCATCATGCAGGATTCCTCCCTGCCCTACGCGGACCTGTTCTTCGTGGACGTGCCGAAGAACGACTTCGTCCCCCAGGGCGTGAACCGCTTCACGGGGACCAAGGCCGTGGAGCCAGGATACACGGGCCTCGGCGCGCTGCTGAACCTGACCTCGGCCGCCGCCGCGATGAGGAAGCAGTTCGGGGTGGACCACCTGATCACGGGCCGGTTCCTCTACATCCTCCTCGACGGCGCCCCCGCCAATGACAGCATGGAGTTCCGCGACTTCCCCATGGGAAGGAAATACACAGTGCAGCTCCTGCAGTCATCCACTGTCAAGGGCTCCGTCGCCAGCTCCTCCTTCCACATCGCCGTGACCATCGAGGAGAAGGACGGCCGCGTCCACCGACTCACGGTGGGCAACCCCCAGACCCAGAGGGCCGGCGTGAAGGCCTACCACATCAAACAGATCGTGCTTTCCCCAGACGGGAAGTCGCACGTGTTCGTCATCCAGAAGGAGGAGACGGACGGCAAGGGGGACAATGTGCGCTACATGGTGGAAACCGTCCGGATCCCCTGAACGACGGCCAATGCGGCCGCGCGCGGCCGTTCCACGCACCCCGGCGGTTGACAGCCGTCCGGGCCGACCTGTAGTATCCCCGCCGGAACCCACATATGGCAGAAAAAATAACCCCCCGCGCGACGGACTATTCGCAGTGGTACGTCGACATCGTCCTGAACGCAAAGCTGGCCGACTACTCGCCGGTGAAGGGCTGCATGGTCATCCGGCCCCGCGGCTACGCGCTCTGGGAACGCATCCAGCAGACCGTGGACCGCATGTTCAAGGACACGGGCCACTCCAACGCCTACTTCCCCCTGCTCATCCCGGAAAGCTTCCTCAAGAAGGAGGCCGAGCACGTGGAGGGCTTCTCCCCGGAGCTGGCGGTGGTGACCATCGGCGGCGGGGAGAACCTGGAGGAGCGCCTGGTCATCCGGCCCACCTCGGAGACGATCATCTGGAGCATGTACAAGAAGTGGATCCAGTCCTACAGGGACCTGCCCATCCTCATCAACCAGTGGGCCAACGTGGTCCGCTGGGAAAAGCGCACGCGCCTGTTCCTGCGCACCACGGAGTTCCTCTGGCAGGAGGGGCACACGGCGCACGCCACGGCCGCGGAGGCGCAGGAGGAGACGCTGCGGATCCTGGAGATCTACAGGCGCTTTGCCGAGGAGTATCTGGCCATCCCCGTGCTCACGGGCATGAAGTCGGAATCGGAGAAATTCGCCGGCGCCGTGCGCACCTACTGCATCGAGGCCCTCATGCAGGACGGCAAGTCCCTGCAGGCGGGAACGTCCCATGACCTGGGGCAGAACTTCGCGAAGGCCTTCGACGTGACCTTCCAGAACCGCAACAAGGAGCTGGAGCACGTCTGGGCCACATCCTGGGGCATCTCCACGCGCCTTGTCGGGGCGCTGATCATGACGCACTCCGACGACAAGGGACTCGTGGTGCCGCCCAAGGTGGCGCCCATCGAAGTGGCGATCGTTCCGATCTTCAAGAACGAGACCAAGGACAAGGTGCTCTCGTTCGTGCGCTCCCTGAGGGACCGCCTCGCCCCGCGGTTCCGTACGCTTCTGGACGACGACGACCAGAACTCCCCGGGCTGGAAGTTCGCGGAACTCGAGCTGCAGGGGGTGCCCCTGCGCGTGGAGGTGGGGCCCAAGGACCTCGAGAAGAACCAGGTCACCATCGCGCGCCGCGACACGGGGGAAAAGCTCCCGGTACCGGCCTCCGAGGTGGAGGACCGCGTCGCCTCCCTGCTGGCCGACATCCAGGACAACCTGTATCAACGCGCCCTGGAGAATAGAAAATCGCACACGACCCGGGTGGAGACCTGGGATCAGTTCAAGTCCGTCATCGAGGATCAGGGCGGATTCCTGGAGGCCGCATGGTGCGGAGACGCCGCTTGCGAAGCCAAGGTGAAGGAGGAGACCAAGGCGACCATCCGTCTCCTGCCCTTCGCCGCGGGAAGCGTCACGGAAGCCGCTTCCACGGCCGCGCCGGGGACCGCGCCGGCCACCCTGGCGGCGAAGCCGGGCTGCGCCTGCGTCCACTGCGGGAAACCCGCCAGGCTGACGGCCATGTTCGCGAGGGCCTACTGACGGTCCATCCCGGCCGGGCGCGCGCGGAAGGCGGGATTCCGGCGCGCCTGGCCCTGCTCGCCGCCGCCCTGCTACTCGCGGCGGGCCTCTCCTGCTGCCGCAGGGAGGAACCGGCTGCGAAGGTACCCGAGAAGCCGAGTCCCTTCTTCCAGCTGCGGGGCGGGAAACTGGAACGCCTCGAGCCCCGGGCCCCCGCGCCGCAGCCGGAGACGGGGAAGTGGTGGCAGGTCATCGGAAGGAAGCCCGAGGCATCCAAGGCAGCCAAGGTCCTGGTGGCCGAGGAGACCGCCACGCTGCCCTGGACCGTACAGTCCAGGATCGCCGACATGACGGAGTCGGGCGGCATCGTGTACCTTGCGGTCAACGGCGCGGGCCTGGCCACGGCGGACATCAAGGACCCCGAGCAGCCGGCCTTCACCTACCAACCGGACCCACTCATCTTCCGCGGCCGCACCATCGACGCCATCCTGCCGTCCGCCGGGTCCGTGTTCTGCCACCTTTATTACAACGCGGCCCTCAACAATGTGGAGGCAAAGGACCTGGGCCTCAGGCCCGTGGGCCTCATCTCCTTTGATCCCTCGATCTCGGAATACCGGTTCCACACGACGCCCATCCAGCGCAAGGAGGCCTCCTGGGAGCCGGTGGGCTTCGCACCCCTGGCCACGGGCAACTGGCTCTTCGAGTGGAAGCTCGTCCAGGCGGACAGCTCCCGTTTCTCCTACACGCGCCTCCTGCCGGACCGCAAGACCGAGGAGAGCGCCACCCGCGCGGAGTACATGGCCGCGATGGAACCGACCTCCTGCGGGGCCAAGGAGGTCCCGCAGGCCCTGCGGAGCCTTTTCGACCAGACCCTCGCGGAACTGAAGAAGGCGCCGGGAACTGACGGGGCACCCGCCGCGGCCGTGGACTTCATGGTCCGCGGTCCGGACGGCGCGCTGCCCGCGCGTTTCCGCCATGGAGCGCCCTCGGAAGGGATCCTGCGCATCCCCGTCTGGGGCGCTGGGGGCGAATGGACAGCGCTCCTGCCGGGCGGCGCACTCGTGCGGGCAAACGTGGGCGCCGCCCCGCAGCGGCTTCCCCTGCCCGCCCCGCCGCAGGACTGCCGCTACACGGGCCTGCTTGTGGCAGGCGGCGTGGCCCTGGTCTCCTGGGAGCAGGCGCGTTTCACCGAAGTTGGCGCCGCGGGCCTGCTCGTGCTGGCGCTTCCGGCGGAGTGACGCCTCGGGTCCCTCCAATCGGTTCCGCGGTCCGCAGTCCTCCCTATGCGGAAGCCGATTGCGGATAGCGCATCATAAGGGGTATGTGCCCGTATCCGTTCCGGGGGAAACAAAGCATCCGACCATTGCCATTGGACCCACGCTTCGGTAAACTGCAATGTTCCAAGGAAGGAGTTCTCACATCATGAGCGGCGAATCGGGGATGCCCACGGGCGCGGAGACGGGTACGGCATCCCGCAAGCGAATTCTCACGGGAGACAGGCCCACGGGGCGGCTGCATCTGGGCCATTATGTCGGGTCCCTCAAGGCGCGCGTAGAGCTGCAGGACAGCTACGACACCAGCCTCATCATCGCGGACCTGCACATGCTGACCACGAAACCCACACGCAATGACATTGCGGCCCTGTCGGAAAACGCCAGGGGCCTCGTGCTGGACTATCTGGCCGCGGGGATCGAGCCGTCCAAGGTGACCATCTACCTGCAGTCCGCCGTGCACGAGGTCTATGAACTGAACCTGATCTTCGAGATGCTGATCACGGTGAACCGGCTGGTCAGAGTGCCCTCCATCAAGGAAATGGCGCGCGCGGCCAACATCTCCGACGAGGAGATGCCCTTCGGCCTGCTGGGCTATCCCGTGCTGCAGGCGGCGGACATCCTGATGCCCCGTGCGCACCTGGTGCCCGTGGGCAAGGACAACGAGAGCCACGTGGAGGTCACCCGGGAGATCGCCCGGCGCTTCAATTCGCTCTACGGAGAGGTGTTCCCCATCCCCGACTGCCTGAAGGCGGAACTGGGGACGCTGCCGGGGACCGACGGCGGGGGCAAGATGTCCAAAAGCATAGGCAACTGCATCTACCTGTCCGACGACGAGGCCACTGTCAACAGGAAGGTCCGCGGGATGTACACGGACCCCAACCGCATCCGCGCGGACATTCCCGGCACGGTGGAGGGCAACCCCGTGTTCGTCTACCTCGATGCGTTCGACCCGGACAAGGCGGAGGTGGAGGAGCTGAAACGCCGCTACAGGGCGGGCACCGTAGGGGACGTGGAGGTGAAGGAAAGCCTGGCGCGGGCCCTCAACGCGTTCCTCGCGCCCATGCGGGAGCGGTACGCGAACTACGGGGCGGAATCGGGACTGGTGGACCAGATCATCGTGGAGGGCACGGAACGGATGCGGCGGATGGCCGGGGAGACTCTCAAGGACGTGAAGTCCGCGATGGGCCTTTCCTCGGTGTGGAACGCCATCGCCCGCAAGGCGGAAAAACGGAAGAAAAAGTCCTGAAAGGGGCCGTGAACGGCATGGAGCCCATCGAAGAACGCCTTACGACGCGCCTGCGTTATGAAGAGGGCCTGGCGGCCTGCTCCCGCAGCCTGATCGCGGGGGGACGGGCCGTGGTGGATCAGGCCCTGTTTCACCTGCTGGAGGCCGCACGGGCGAGCCGCGTGTACGTCTTCGAGTCCTTCGAGGATCCGCGGGCGGGGCATTGCTGGAGACAGGTCCATGAGGTCTGCGCGGCTGGCGTGAAGCCCCAGATGGCCAATCCGGTCCTGCAATGCCTGCATGCGAGCAGGCTTCCCGAGCTGTCCGGCGCGCTGGACCATGGCGAGGCGTTCTGGGGGATCACCGCGGAGCATCCGGAACACGCCCGCCAGATCCTGGAACCGCAGGACGTCCTCTCCTTCCTCCACATCCCGTTGCCCATCGGGGAGGAGCGATACGGTTTCATAGGATTCGACGACACGGAAACGGCCCGCAAATGGAGCGAGGACGACATCCGCCTGCTGCGCGTCGGCGCGGAGATGATCGGCGTCTATCTGGGAAGCCAGAGATCCCTGCGGGAGGTGGCCGACAGGCAGGCGCAGATGGACAGCATCCTGCGGGCGGCGCCCGTCGGCATCGCGGTGGTCCACGGCCGCACCTTCATCGAGGTGAACGACCCGCTCTGTCTCATGTCCGGCTACGGCAGGGAGGAGCTGCTCGGCATGAGCACGCGCATCCTCTACGCGACGCAGGAGGACTTCGACAGGGCGGGCACGCGCCTGCGCGGGCTTTCCGGTCCGGACGGGAGCGTGAGCTTGGAGGGGCGCCTCTACCGCAAGGACGGATCCGTGCTGGAGGTGCTCCTGAACGGCTCCGCCATCATGCCGCGCAATGCCCTCAAGGCCGCCACCTTCGCCATCGTGGACCTCACCGAGGTGAAGCGGGCCGAGAAGGAACGCCGCAGGCTGGAGGCCCAGGTGGAGGAGGGGCGGAGGCACGAGAGCATCGGCGTGCTCGCCGGGGGCATCGCCCACGACTTCAACAACCTGCTGATGGCGATCCAGGGGAACGTGGACCTGGCCATGGTCGACGTGCCCGCGGATCCCAACCTCCGCGAGAGCCTTTCCGAGATCCACAAGTCGGCCCAGAAGGCGGCCGAGCTCACGCGCCAGCTCCTGGACTACTCGGGCCGAAGCCGCATGAGCCGGGAGGCCGGGGACCTGTCCGCCGTCGTTCGGGAGGCGACGGAGGACTTCCTCCGCCTGGCGGGAGCGAAGGCGCGCCTGTCCTTCCAGCTGGCGGAAGGCCTCCCTCCGGCGCCGCTGGATCCGGGCCAGATCCGCCAGATGATCCGCAGCCTCATCGTCAACGCGGCCGAAGCCGCCATCGGGGACCACGTGGACATCACGGTCCGCACGGACTCCGTGTTCCTGGACGAGACCGCGCTTTCCGCCTTCACCATGGGCAACACGGCGCGGCCCGGCCGGTTCCTCCGCCTGGAGGTGGCCGACAATGGGTGCGGCATGGACGAGGCGAAGGTGGCCCGCATCTTCGAGCCCTTCTTCACGACCAGGAACCAGGGACGGGGACTGGGACTGGCCGCCGTCCTGGGCATCGCGCGCGCGCACGGCGGCTGCATCGGCGTGAAAAGCGCACCGGGCGGGGGGACGACGATCCGGGTGCACCTGCCCACGGTGGACGCATAAGGCGCTACGCCTCCGCGGTCACGAACGCCGTCACCGTATTCCAGGGCACGTCCCGATCGGCGAGGCGCGAGAGAAGCGCTTCCCGCAGCAGCGCCGTTTCCTCCATGCCCAGCCGGGCCGCCAGGGACCGGCCGTAGCGGGACCCGGCCGTCGAGGAGTCGAGCCACCGCTCGATGTCGGCCTTTCGGATCCGCCTTTCCGCCGCCTCCTCCTCCAGGCTCCTCTCCCGCACGCGGAACCCAGCCTCCCCGATGAGGCGCGCCAGGTCCTCCTCGTCCCAGGCCGTGCGCGGATCCGAGGCGGACACGTCCCGCTCCGCGGCCGCCACGCGTTCCCGCAGGCCCTCCTCCAGGGCGTCCGCGGGGAGTAGGGCGCCGAGGCGCTGGGAGCGGGACGGAACCGTCTCCGCCAGGGCCAGGCGCGCCCCGGCCGCGCACACCCGCCGCAGGGCGGAAAGGACGGCGGCCTTGTCCCCGCGCAGCGCGAGCAGGTTGCGGCCGACCACGGCCTCGAAGCGCTGGTCCCCGGCGCCCGCCTCCTCGAGGAGGGCCGGGATCCCGGCGGGGTCCCCGACCAGGATGCGCGGCTCCCCGAGGCCGTCGGCGTAGGACGACGGCATGCGGATGCGCTCCGCGGCCGCGGGATCCCGCACATTGACCCATACGCCGCCCTGCGGGACCCTGCGCAGCAGCTCCCAGACGAACAGGCCGTCGTCGCCGCCCGCATTGAGGACCACGTGGTGCCGGGCCAGGCGCAGGCCGTCCACGAGGCGGTCCCGCACGGCCCCCAGGCGCCCTCCCTGGGCGCTCACGGTGCGCGCGAGCCACGCGTCCCGGGCGCTTCCGGCGGGGCCGGAGGTGAGGATCTCCGGAGTGCGGCCCTCCGCCTCCGCCATTGCGGCCAGCTGCGCCTCCCTGCGGCGCGCCACCTCCTCCCGGACGGCGCCCTCATGGCCGACGGCGCCGGGCCTGTAGAAGACGCGGCCCCGCAGGGCGTCCGGCAGGTACTGCTGGGCCACCCAATGGTCGCGGAAGGCGTGGGGATACTGGTAGCCCTCCCCGTGGCCCAGGCCCTCGGCGTCCCGGCTCCCGTCCATCAGATGGACCGGCACGTCGCTTCCCCGCTCCTCCTCCACGGTCTTCAGCGCGTCGAAGAAGGCCATGGTCGAGTTGGACTTGGGCGCGGTGGCAAGATAGAGCGCCGCCTGGGAAAGGTGAAAACGGCCCTCCGGCAGTCCCACCCTGTCATAGGCGGCGGCAGCGGCCTGCACCACGACCAGGGCGTCGGGATCCGCGAGGCCCACGTCCTCCGCGGCGAAAATGACCATGCGGCGGAACACGAAGGCCGGATCCTCCCCCGCGTAGATCATGCGGGCCATCCAGTAGAGGGCCGCGTCCGGGTCGGATCCGCGCAGCGACTTGATGAAGGCGCTGATGGTGTCGAAGTGGTAGTCCCCCTCCTTGTCGTAGAGCACGGCCCGGCGCTGGATGCTCTCCTCCGCCACGGTCATCGTGACGCGGATCACCTCCCCCGGGGGCGGGGGAAACCGGGCGGGCGTGGTCTCCACGGCCAGCTCCAGGGCGTTGAGCAGGCTGCGGGCGTCCCCGCCCGCCACCTCCACGAGGTGCGCCAGGGCGTCCCCGTCGACGTGAACATCGAAGCGGCCGTAGCCGCGTTCTGGATCGCGCAACACCTGTTCCGCGACCTGGTAGAGGTGCCGCGGCTCCAGGGGCTGGAGCTGGAAGATGCGGCTGCGGCTGACCAGGGCCTTGTTGACCTCGAAATAGGGATTCTCCGTCGTGGCTCCGATGAGCACGATGGTCCCGTTCTCCACCCAGGGAAGGAGCGCGTCCTGCTGGGCCTTGTTCCAGCGGTGCACCTCGTCCACGAAAAGGATCGTGCGGCGGCCGTGGAGGTCCTTCATCTCCTGGGCCTTCTGGATGGCCTCCCGCACCTCCTTCACCCCGGAAAGCACCGCGTTCAGGGAGATGAAATGGCTCCGGGTGGTGCCCGCGATCACGCGCGCCAGCGTGGTCTTTCCGGTCCCCGGGGGGCCGAAAAAGATCACGGAGGCCAGCTGGTCCGCCTGGATGGCCCGCCTGAGCAGGCGGCCCGGTCCCACGATGTGCTCCTGGCCGATGAACTCCTCGAGGGTCCGCGGCCTCATGCGGGCGGCCAGGGGCTGCTCCCCGATGCGGGCCTCGCCGGCCGCCTTGAACAGATCCATAGGTGCGCAGTATATCGGCGCGGCCCCCGGCCGTACAGCCGCGCCCATGGGTTCTCCTTGACCGGCACGGGGAAAAGGGGTACCTATTCCCTGGACGTCGGGCCCGCCATGGAAGCCTTTCCGCGCGCGGGTCCGGGCGGCCATGAATAGAATCCACCATCGGCACAAGGGGGTCGCCATGCCGGACAAGACCGTGATCGTCAATCTCTCCAACCGCCATATCCACCTTTCCAAGGAGGACGTGGAAATCCTTTTCGGAAAAGGCAAGGGCCTTACCAAGACCAAGGACCTGATGCAGCCCGGGCAGTTCGCGTGCGCCGAGACCGTGACCGTCAAGGGCCCGAAGAGCTCCTTCGAGGGCGTGCGCGTGCTGGGGCCGGAGAGGCCCGAGACGCAGTGCGAGATCCTGGCCTCCGACGTGTTCAAGCTGGGCGTGGCCGGCTGCCCGGTGAGCGAGTCCGGGCAGCTTGACGGAAGCTTCCCCATGGAACTGGTGGGCCCGGCCGGCAGCGTGAAGAAGAACCGCGGGCTCATCGTCGCCAAACGCCACGTGCACATGGATCCGGCCTCCGCGGCCGCCTTCGGCGTGGCCAACGCGGAGGTCGTGGACCTCTACGTGCCCGGGGAGCGCGCCTGCCTGTTCGAGAACGTGGTCGTCCGCGTCAGCCCCAAGTTCGTGCTCGAGTGCCACCTGGACTTCGACGAAGGCAATGCGTGCGGCCACAAGCCCGGCGTGAAGGGCGAGGTCCGTAAGCGCGGGAAATAGGCGGCCCCTGTCGGGCTGCCGCGCGGCCTCGAAGGCCCGCCGGAGCGCCCTGGTCAACGCGGTCGGCTGACATGGCGACAAACGCCTCCTCGCCGCCCTTCCGCGGCACGGTGAGGTCCATGATCACGCAGAGGATCTCCCCGTGCCGCTCCCAGAAGGCGTATCTTGACCCTACCCGGGGCCGCGGGTACAAAGGTCCCGATGGAAGAATCCACCTATCGGGAGCGTTTCCGGCTGACGCTGGAACACAGGGAGGTTGACCGGCCTCCCATGGACCTTTCCGCCACCGACATGACGGGTATCGACGGCAACCCGCGCCGCCTGGCCCCCCTGCTGGGAATCCAGTCATCACGGGCCTCCGGAGAGGAGCTGGACGAGGAGGTCCTGCGCGCGCTGGACATCGACATCCGGGACGTCGGCGGCATCCTCGCGCCTGAGAGCCCCCTGGCGCGCCGGATCTCCGACACGGAGAGGACCGACGTCTGGGGAATCGGGTATCGGTGGAACGGCCATCACTTCGAGGCCGTCGGCCGTCCGCTGGCGGGCGCGACGGTCGCGGACCTGGAGCGCTATCCCTGGCCGGATCCGGAGCGGCTGGACCGCGGGCAGATCGAACGGATCCGCGCCAGGGCGCGCTTCCTCCGCGAGGAGACGCCCTACGTCGTCTGCGCCCGCCATCCGTACTACGGCGTCCTGGAGCTGGGATGCTGGATGTGCGGGTTCGACGACTTCCTCTGCCGCCTGGCCGCGGAACCGGAGTTCGTGAGCCGGTTCTTCGGGATCCTCCTCGCCTACCAGAAACGGGTCGACGAGATCTATTACGGCGCCGTGGGCCGCTACATCCACTACACCACCAGCGGCGACGACTTCGGCGCCCAGACGGCGCCCTTCCTATCCCCCTCCATGTTCCGGGAGGCGGTGCTTCCCTACTTGAGGGAGCGCATCGCGCACATCGGCACGTTCAGCGAGGCCGCCTTTTTCCACCACTCCTGCGGCTCCATCCTCCCCCTGATCCCCGACCTGATCGGCGCCGGGGTGCGGATCCTCAACCCGCTGCAGCCGCGCGCCCGGGACATGGAACCGGAGCGCCTGGCCGCGGCGTTTGGCGACAAACTCACGTTCTATGGCGCCGTGGACACCCAGGAGCTCCTGCCCCGTGGCACCCCGGAGGAGGTGGCCGCGGAGACGCGGCGGATCATCCGCATCCTGGGCTCCCGGGGCGGCTACGTTCTCTCCGCCGCGCACACGATCCAGGAGGACGTGCCGGCGGAGAACGTGGTGGCCATGTTTCGGGAGGGCCGTGGCCTGCCCTTCGAACGCCGCGCGCCGGCCCATGCAGGGATCCCCATGGTTTATTGATCGCACAAAGATATCTTCAATAACCATTATGACCTATATATGAAAATAATCCTTGCGAAAAACCATTTATACTATATAATGCAACTATTGGAGGGATAGGAATCCCTCGAGAAATTTGTGCATCCCCACGGACGGTTTCCAGGAGTCGATCCAAAATGAGCAATGCATCATTGGCAACTCCGAATCGCCTTTTCACGGGATCCAGCAAATCCTTGTTCCGTTATTACGTCCTGGGCGTGGGGATCGCCACCCTGCTCTTCGTCCTCCTGGTATCGCACGCGGATCGACGCATGCTGGCGGAACAGGAACGCATCTTTACCGAAGCGCAATCCCTGCAGACCTACCTGGTGCGCCAATCCCTGGAGGAGCATCTGGACGGCTTGATCTCGCAATCGGGGGGCCTCGCCAAGTACTCCTTCACGGAGTTCGCCAACGGGCTGACCAGCAGGGATTCCGTCCTCTCCCTGATGCGCATCGAGCAGGAGATGAACTTCGAGTATCTGGCGCACGTCTATCTGGATGCGCCGGGACACGAGGTCTTCGGCAGTTTCGCGCAGGGCGCCGCAGCCAACCTGGAGGAGACGATCCGGACCTGGTCCGTGGACGCCTGGCCCCGCCTTTCCGAAGGCTTCACGCAGGTGCGGTTCACAGTTTCCGCCGACGTGGCCGCCGCGGACCGCCGCGCGATGGGGCTCCTCTTCCCCGTGTTCGCGGGAAACTCGCTGCACGGCGTCCTGGCCGTCGCGGTGAACCTCGCTCCGGTGATCGAGAGGATCATCGAGCCGATGCACAGCGGCGCCTCCGGCGCCGGGCTCCTCCTGGACGGCGAGGGCACCGTGCTCTACGCCCCCGAGTCACGGCGGATCGGAGACAACGTCCTCGAAGGCCAGGGCGCGGACCGTAGCGACAGGCTCCGCGTGGACAGGCGGATCCTGAGCGAATCCTCCGGAACGGATTCCTGCCGGGACGGCGACCGGAGGATGCTCGTGGCCTGGCACGCGGCCAGGGCCGCCGGCCGGAAGCTTGTCGTGGTCCTGGAGGCGCCGGACAGCGAAATCCATGCCGCGGTCTCGTCCTGGCGCACGATGCGCCTCTTCCTGTCCCTCGCGCTGGCCCTGATCCTCCTCGCATGCACCATCGTCCTGTTCCTCACGAGGCAGCGCATCCTCGAGAACGGTACCCGGATCTTGTCCGACGAGGTGGCGCGGCGCACCGCGGAACTCCGGCAGGAGGTGGAACGGCGCCGGGAAAGGGAGGAGGCCCTGGCCGCGAGCGAGGCCCGCCAGCGCGTGATCCTGGAAAGCCTCCCCGACATCGTCTTCCTCGTCGACGGGGAGGGCCGCCTGCTTTTCGTCAACGCCGCCGCAGCCGCCACGGTCGGCAGGAAGGCGGAGGAGCTGACCGGCCGCCTCGACGGGGAGTTGTTCGGCGCCGAGGAGTCCGGCCGCAGCCTCCCGAGGATCCGCCAGGTGCTGGAAACCGGCATCCCCTACCACGAGGAGCACGCAATGACGATTCCCGGCCGCGGCGAGGCCTGGATGGACGCGGATCTCCTGCCCATGAAGGACGCATCCGGGAAGGTCCTCGCGGTGCTGGGCATCGCCAGGGAGATCACGGCCCGCAAGAAGGCGGAAAAGGAGAAGAGCCTCCTGGAGACCAGGATGCGGTGGGCCCAGAAACTGGAAAGCCTCGGGTCCCTGGCCGGCGGGATCGCCCATGACTTCAACAACATGCTGATGACCATCCGGGCCAATGCGGAGATGGCCCGCCAGGACGTCCCGGCCGGCTCTCCGACGCATGCCGCGCTGCTGGAGATCGAGACGGTGGCCCAGCGCGCATCCCAGCTGTCCGCCCAGATGCTGGCCTACGCCGGCAAGGGCCGGAGGACCCGGGAACCCCTGGCCCTCTCGGAGACGGTGCGCGCGATGGACGCCGTCCTGCGGGCTTCCGTGCCGAAGAAGACCGAGCTCCACTACGACCTCGCGGAAGGCCTCCCGGCGGTCCTGGCGGATCCGCAGCAGATCCGCCAGGTGCTGATCAACCTCGTCGTCAATGCGTCCGAGGCCATGGAGGACGGCGCGGGGACCGTGCGGATCGCCACGGGGGAGGCGGTCTACGACCGCCGTACCCTGGCCGCGGGCCGGGGGGCGGCGGAACCGCAGGAAGGCCGCTACGCGTTCCTCGAGGTCCGAGACACGGGTTCCGGCATGGATGCCGCCGTGCAGGAGCGGATCTTCGATCCGTTCTTCAGCACCAAGTTCACGGGCCGCGGCCTGGGCCTGCCCGCGGTGCTCGGCATCGTGCACGGGCACAAGGGGACCATCCTGATCGACAGCGCTCCAGGCAAGGGGACCACGATCCGCGTGCTGCTTCCGGCGGCTCCGGCCGCCGCGGACGCGGCGAAGGACGCGCCCCCGGGGGAGGCATGGAAGGGCGGCGGCACCGTCCTCCTGGTGGACGACGAGGAACCGGTGCGGCGCCTGTGCCGCCGCATGCTGGAACGCCTCGGATTCGAGGTTCTGGAGGCCCCCAACGGGCGCGAAGCGCTCTCGATCTACGGGCGGAAGGGCGCCGGCATCCGCTGCGTGGTCCTGGACATGGCGATGCCCGTGATGGACGGGGAGGAGACGCTGGCGGAGCTCCACCGCCTCGACGGGAACGTCCGCGTGATCCTGAGCAGCGGCTACGACAGCCGGGAGCTTGCCAGCCGCGGGGCGAGCGGCGGCGTCGCCGCGTTCCTCCAGAAGCCCTACGGCATGGCCGGCCTGAAGGACGCTCTGTACGCGGCCCTGGAGAGGGCGCGGGAGTCCGTCCCCGCCAAGCCCGCCTGAGGGCCTAGGCCCCGCGCAGGCCCGACCCGCCCAGGTAGGCCTCCTGGACCCGCGGATCGTCGCGCAGCGCCGCGGAGGGGCCCTCCAGGGAGATCCTCCCGTTTTCCAGCACGTAGCCGCGCCGGGCCAGGGAGAGCGCCTGACGGGCGTTCTGTTCCACGAGCAGGATGGCGACGCCTCCCGCCCCGATCTGCCGGATGATCTCGAAGATGTGCTGCACCAGGATGGGCGCCAGGCCCAGGGACGGCTCGTCGAGAAGCAGGATGCGGGGGGAGCTCATGAGGGCCCGGCCGATGGCCAGCATCTGCTGTTCCCCGCCGGAAAGGGTCCCGGCCAGCTGCCGGCGGCGCTCCCGCAGCACGGGGAACAGCTCCTGGATCCGCCCGCGCTCCCTCTCCACGGCGCGCCGGTCCGAGAGGCGTGCGAAGGCTCCCATGGTGAGGTTCTCCTCCACCGTCAGGGTGGCGAACACCCGGCGGCCTTCCGGCGCGTGGGAGATGCCCCGCCGCACGATGCGGTTGGCGGGGACGCCGGCCAGGTCCTCCTCCCCGAGGCGCACGGCCCCCTCCCGGGGGGCGAGCAGGCCGGAGATGGCGCGAAGCAGGGTGCTCTTGCCCGCGCCGTTGGCGCCCAGCACGGTGACGATTTCCCCCGCCTCCAGCGTGAGGCTCACGCCCTTGAGGGCCTCCGCGTCGCCGTAGAAGACGCGCAGGCCTTCCACCCTGAGGACCGCGTCCTTGGCCGCGCTCATGGGTTCTTCCCCAGGTAGGCTTCCACCACGACGGGGTTCCCGTAGATCTCGGCCGGGAGGCCTTCCGCGATCTTGCGCCCCCCGTCCATCACGGTGACCCGGTCGGAGATGCCCATCACCACGTTCATGTCGTGCTCGATCAGGAGCACGGTCAGGCCCTCGGCCGCCACAGTCTTCCTCAAAAACGCGATCAGATCCTCGGTCTCGCGCGGGTTCAGTCCGCTGCTCGGTTCGTCGAGCACCAGCATGCGGGGGGACGTGGCCAGGGCGCGGGCGATCTCCAGCATGCGCTGGCTGCCGTAGGCGATGTGGCGGGCCAGCTCGTCGCGCGACTCCCAGAGGCCCACCTGCCTGAGGCGCTCCTCCGATGCCTCCCGGATCCCGCGCTCCTCCTCCCGCTGCCTGCGCGTGGAGAGGAGCGAGGCGGCCAGGCCGGAGGAGGAACGGCAGTGGCGGCCCGCCATCACGTTCTCCAGGCAGGTCAGGTTGGGGAACAGGCGGATGTTCTGGAACGTACGCGCGATCCCGCGCTCCACGATCCGGTGCGGCGGGAGCGCGGTGATGTCCTCCCCCTGGAACTCGACGCGGCCGCGCTCCGGCTTGTAGATGCCCGTGACGACATTGAAGACCGTGGTCTTGCCGGCCCCGTTGGGTCCGATGAGGCTCGCGATCTGCCCGCGGCGCACCTCGAGGTCCAGCGTGCACACGGCGGTCAGGCCGCCGAAGACCTTCGTGAGGTCCGTGGCCCTGAGGACCGTCTCCCGCCCGCTATCCATGCTTCCCCCAGAGGTGCGCCAGGAGGTCCCTGCCTTCGCGGCCGCCTCGGCGGCGCGGCCAGAGGCCGCCCGGCCGGAACATCATCATGAGGATCATGGCCAGGCCGAAAAACAGCATCCGATAGGTGGCCAGGGGACGGAAGATCTCCGGCACCAGGCTGACAACGGCGGCGCCCACGATCACGCCGGGCAGGGAGCCCATGCCGCCCAACAGCACGATGCAGAACATGAGGCAGGACTCCCAGAAGGTGAAGCTCTCCGGGGAGACGATCATCAGCTTGGAGGCGTAGAGGTTGCCCGCCGCGCCGGCCAGCACGGCTCCCAGCACGAAGGCCAGGAGCTTGTAGGACCGCACGTCGATCCCGGTGGCCGCGGCGGCCGTCTCGTCCTCCCGGATGCAGTTCCAGGCCCGCCCGATGCGGGACCGCTGGAGCCGCCGGAGGCCGGCGATGCACAGGGCCACGACGGCCCAGACGAGGAAATAGTAGCCCACGGGGGAGTCGATGCTCACGAAGCCCAGGGAGGGCGAATCGATCCCGTAGACGCCGTTGGGCCCCCCGGTGAGGCCGAAGGGATTGTTGATCAGGGCCAGGCGGACGATCTCCCCCATGCCGATGGTCACGATGCACAGGTAGTCCCCGCGAAGGTGGATGATCGGGGAGGTCACGAGGAAGGCGAAAAGCCCGGCGGCCAGGGCGCTCACCGGCAGGAGGACCAGGATGGGGATCCCGAAGCGCGTGTTGAGGATGGCCGTGACGTAGGCGCCGATGGCGAAGAACCCGGCATGC
>Ga0153915_10001750_pt1 | contig 20000 bp, 21 predicted proteins | sample Opewatmetagenome_2_FD_107003 | JGI IMG/M metagenome (GOLD analysis project Ga0153915, IMG submission 107003) | Freshwater wetland microbial communities from Ohio, USA - Open water 3 Core 3 Depth 3 metaG | ecosystem: Environmental > Aquatic > Freshwater > Wetlands | place: USA: Ohio, Lake Erie...
CTCTACCTGGGACTGCGGACTTCGGAGGGATTGCCGCGGGTCATGCTGCCGGGACGGCTGGCAGACCAGTGGTCCGCGCGCGGCTGGGCCGTCCCCGGCGCGGACCGGGGCCGGGTGCGCCTCACGCCGGAAGGGTGGCTCCGGATGGACGCCCTCGTCACCCAGGTGGCGAGCCGGGGAACGCGGGAGCCGGTTGCGTGAGCCCGAAACCCAGGAAGAAGGGCGGGGAGGGAGGCGCGGCGTCCCCCCGGGGCACCCGGGGCGCGGGCCTGCTCGGCGGTCTGGTGCTCGGCACGACGATCTGGGTATGCGCCATGGCCATGCGGCTCCCCGAGATCATGGGGCTCGATCGGCCCTACGCGCTCGCGGGCGCGGCGCTGGCCGGGCTGCTGCTCGGGCTCACGCCGCTCCGGCGGATCCTCTCGCTCCTCAACGTCGCGCTCGCGCTCACCATTCTGCTCGTGGCCTATACCCCGCTCATCGTGGGGCCGGCGAAGCGCCAGCCGCGTCGTGACCCGGCCGGCGGGGTCCCGGTCGACGCGGTGGCGGTGTTGTCGGGGCTGGTCACCGACGACGGGTTGCTCGCGGACGAGGCCACCGACCGGCTGCTGAGCGGGCTCGCGGCCATTCGCGGGGGGGCGGCGCCGCGCCTGATCATTTCGCGCAACCGCCCGTCGCGCAGCAGTCCGGTCACCTCCGACGCGGACCAGCGCCGGCTGATCTCGCTGCTGGGCGATCCGGTCGAGGTCTACGTCGTGGATTCGGTCCACAGTACCCACGACGAGGCGGTGAAGATGGCCGAAGTGGCCCGCCGGCACGGGTGGAGCCGGCTGATGCTCGTGACCTCCCCGATGCACAGCCGGCGGGCGTGCGCCACCTTCGAGAAGCAGGGACTCTCAATCGTCTGCGCGCCCAGCGAATCGCGCGACATCGCCTTCGGCGCGCTCAGCGGGCCGCAGGACCGGTTGTTCGCGTTCGGCGACTGGCTCTACGAGGTGCTGGGGACGGCGCTCTACCGCGCCAGGGGATGGGTCTGACCGCCGCGCGGCGTTAAATTGCAGCCATGTCATCCGTCGACCAGCTGACCGACCGCGAATTCCGGGTCCTCGAGGCGGTCATCCAGACCTACATCGAGACCGCGGAGCCGGCCGGCAGCCAGACCATTGCCAAGCGCTTCGGCCTCGGCGTGTCTCCGGCCACCATCCGGAGCACGATGAGCGAGCTGGAGGAGCGTGGTTTCCTGTTCCATCCGCACACCTCCGCCGGACGGATCCCCACCGACCGGGCCTACCGCTGGTACGTGGACAACCTCATGCGCCATGCGCCGCCGAGCGCGGAGGCGCAGACGACGCTCCGGACCGAGTTGCCGGCGCCGAAGGGCTCGGTGGACGAGATCCTCCGGCGGGCGGCGCAGGTGCTCGGCGTCCTGACCCAGGAGCTCGGCGTCGCCGTCGCGCCCGCGCTCGACCGGGTCGTGCTCGAGCGGCTGGATCTGGTGCCGGTCGCCGCGGACCGGCTGCTGCTGGTCTTCAACCTCCGGAGCGGCGTCGTCCGGACCATCTTCGTGCAGATTCCCGGCGCCATCCCGCGCGAGGTCATCGATCACGTCGCGCAGGTGCTCAACGAGCGGCTGGCCGGACTCACCCTGTTCGAGATCCGTTCCTCGCTCGGCGAGCGTCTCCGGGACGCCGATCGCAGCCTCGAGGGCCGCGACCTGCTCAACATCTTCATTGCCGAGGGAGAGGAAATCTTCTCGCTGCCGGCGCGGACGGCGGAGGTGGTCCTGGGCAGCGCCCAGATGCTGGCCGACCAGCCGGAGTTCGCCTCCAATACCCGCATGCGCGACCTGCTGCAGATCACGGAAGAGCGGGACCTGCTGCGCGAGGCGCTCGAGCTGCGCCGGCGCCAGGGCATCACCGTGACCATCGGCGGGGAGAACCAGGACCCGCGCCTCAGCGACTTCACCCTGGTGACCGCCTGCTACCATTCGGGTGGGCTCGCCGGCGTCATCGGGGTCCTCGGTCCCACGCGCATGCCCTACGAAAAGATCATCGGCCTGGTGGACCATACCAGCCGCCTCGTGGAAGGACTCATGGAGTGAGCGAGTACTACGATCTCCTCGGTGTCTCGCGGGACGCCGCTGACGGCGACATCAAGAAGGCCTACCGCAAGCTGGCGATGGAGCTCCACCCGGACCGGAATCCCGATCCGGAGGCGGAGGCCCGCTTCAAGGAGGTCACCGAGGCCTACGAGGTGCTGCGCGATCCGCAGAAGCGGGCCGCCTACGACCGGTACGGCAAGGCCGGCCTGGGGAGCGGGCCGGCGGGCGGGTTCAGTCACGTGGACCTGGCCGAGGCGCTCAACATCTTCATGCGCGACTTCGGCGGGTTCGACTCCGTCTTCGGCGGTGCGGTGCGGGCGCAGGCCGAGAGCCGCCGGGGCCAGGATATCCGGGTGACGGTGCGGGTGACCTTGAACGAGGTCGCGACCGGCGCGAAGCGGACCGTCAAGCTCAAGACCCTGGAGCGCTGCCAGACCTGTCAGGGCACCGGCGCGAAGCGCGGCACCCGGCCGACGCCGTGCGGCACCTGCGGCGGCAGCGGCGAGGTCCGTCGCGCCGCCCGGAGCATGTTCGGCCAGTTCGTGTCGGTGACCGCCTGTCCCACCTGCGCCGGGGAAGGCGCGGTGATCGCCCAGCAATGCGAGGACTGCCGCGGCGACGGCCGGGTGCGCGCCGACCGGACGGTCAGCGTGGAGATCCCCGCGGGAGTCTCGGAGAACAACTATCTCACCCTGCGGGGGCAGGGCGCCGCCGGCGCGCGGGGGGCGCCCAACGGCGACCTGCTCGTCATGATCGAGATCAAGCCCGACGAGCGGTACGAGCGGGACGGCGACAACCTCATCGTCCACCTGCCGGTGTCGTTCTCGCAGGCCGCGCTCGGCACCACCGTGACGGTGCACTCGCCCTACGGAGAGGAGAAGGTCTCGATCGCTCCCGGAACGCAGACGGGCACCGTGCTCCGGCTCCGCCACAAGGGCCTTCCCCGGCTGGGGCAGGGCGGCATCGGCGATCTCCTGGTGCGGGTGCACGTCTGGACCCCCGATTCGCTCACGGAGGATCAGCGCCGGCTCTTCCGCGAGCTCGCCAAGCTCGAAGGCGAGCCGCCGAAGCAGGGGACCGGCTTCTGGACCAAGCTCAAGGAAGCGCTCGGCGCGTGACTTGGATCCTGCTCGAGGTGCGGGCTCCGGAATCGGAGCGCGAAGGGCTGGCCGCGTGGCTGGTCGAACGGAGCGGCCAGGCGGTCGAGGAACGGGAGGACGGGGTCGTCGTCGGGTTCGTACCCGACCCGCCGGCGTACCAACGGCTCGTGGCCGGGCTGCGGGACCGCTTCGGATCGGCCGTGACCGTCGTGCGGCGCGACCTCCCCGAGGTGGACTGGTCGGTCCGCTGGCGCGACGGTCTGGGACCCCGGCCGATCGGCCGGCTCACGATCGTTCCCTCCTGGTTCGAGTACGCCCCCGCCGAAGGCGAGCGAGTCGTGGTGCTCGATCCCGAGACCGCGTTCGGCAGCGGCGAGCACGGCTCCACCCGCGCCGCGCTCCAGCTGCTTGACCACTACCTGAGGCCCGGCGACTTCCTGCTCGACCTGGGGAGCGGCAGCGGGATCCTCGCCATCGCGGCGGTGCGCCTCGGCGCCGGCCGCGCCGTAGGCATCGAGATCGACGAGGAGGCGAACACCGTAGCCGAGCGGAATGCGGCCGCGAATCTCGTGACGGACCGCGCTTCCTTCCTGACCGGCGACGCGGCCGCCCTCGCGCTGCTGCTCGCGCCGGTGGATGTCGTCACGTCCAACATCCTGCGGACCGTCAACCTGACGCTGCTGCCGGTCGTGCACCGGGCCCTGCGCCGGGGCGGGACCGCGATCTTCTCGGGCATGGAGAAATCGGAGGCCGGCGAGTTCCGGGCCCCGCTTCTCGCCGCGGGCTTCCAGATCCTCACCGAGGTGGCGGACGGCGACTGGTGGGCCGTCGCGGCGGAGCGGGCGTGATCGCGCTGCTGGCGGAACCGGGCTCCCTGGTCGAGGGCGCCTCGATCCTGCTCTCCGAGGCGGAGGCGCACCATCTCCTCGTCCGGCGCGCCGAGGACGGCGAGGAGGTCGTGCTGCTCGACGGTCAGGGCAGCTCCGCGGAAGGGGTGCTGGCCGACGCCCGGCACGCCGCGAGGGTCGAGGTGACCGGCGTGCGGCAGGCGGCCCGGCCCGCCCCGGCCCTGCTCGCCGTTGCCGCGGGAGACCGTGACCGGTTCGCCTGGCTGGTCGAGAAGGCCGCCGAACTCGGGGTTTCGGACATCGTGCCGCTGGAGACCAAGCGGACCGCCGGTGTGGCCTCGAGGCTCCGCGGCAACCAGCTGGACCGGCTCCGCCGGCTGGCGCGGGAAACCCTCAAGCAGTGCCGCTCGGCCTGGGCACCGCGGGTGCACGACCCGGTGCCGCTCGAGGCGTTCGTGGGGCGCGCTCCGGCGGGACTCCGCTGGCTGGCGGATCGCGAGGGGGCCGCTCCGCCGCCGGCGCTCGCCGCCGACGCCGTGAGCGTCGTGATCGGCCCGGAGGGCGGGCTGACCGGCGAGGAGACCGCCGTGCTGCATTCCGCCGGCTTCATGCCGGTGAGCTTCGGTCCCCACATTCTTCGTTTCGAGACCGCGGCCATCGCCGCGGCCTGCATCATCGGCTCCGCTCGCCTCCGGAGTGCCCATGCCTGACTGCATCTTCTGTCGCATCGCCTCCGGTGAGATTCCCGCCAAGGTCGTCAGGCGGACTCCCGAGGCCGCCGCGTTCCACGACCTCAACCCGCAGGCGCCGGTCCACGTCCTGGTGGTCCCGACGGCCCACCACTCAGCGGCCCGGGACGCCAGGGGAGCGGAGGGCGAACGGCAGCTGGGACACCTGGTCGCTTTCGCCTGCGAGGTGGCTTCGGAGCTCGGCCTCGACGGCGGGGGATATCGCATCGTGATCAACACCGGGGCCGACGGGGGCCAGACGGTCTTCCATCTCCACCTGCACCTGCTGGGCGGCCGGAGGCTGGGGTGGCCGCCGGGCTAGGCCGGCGGACCGGCGCGCCCCGGGGCGGGGCGGCGCTCCACCCGCCTTGTGTTTCCTCCAGAGCGGCCCTAAGTTGAGCAGCTACAACGACTAACCGCCAGCCGCGGCCGAGAGGGGTGATCACCAGCATGTCCGAAGTCATCATCCATGATGACGAGAACTTCGAGCGGGCGCTCAAGCGCTTCAAGAAGAAGTGCGAGAAGGCGGGGATCCTCTCCGACCTTCGCAAGCACCGGCACTACGAGAAACCCAGCGAAAAGAAGAAGCGCAAGCAGAATTCGGCTCAGCGCAAGACTCGACGGGGGCCCGTACGTGTCAGCTCCTTCTAGGCTGGCCGAAGTGCTCCGGCAGCGAATGGACACCGCCCGCAAGTCGCAGGACAGACTCCGGGCGCTGGTGCTCAGTACGACGATCGCTGCGCTCAAGAACCGTGAGATCGAACTCCGAAGGGAACCGACCGACGACGAGGTACTCGAAGTCATCCGGAAAGGGATCAAGAGCCGGCGCGAGTCGGTCGAGCAGTACACCGGCGCGAAGCGGCCCGATCTCGCGGAGAAGGAAGCCGCGGAGATCGTGATACTCGAGGAATTCCTGCCCCCCGCGGTGGATCCCGAAGAGATACGGCGTGCGGTCCGCGAGGCGATCGCGGGCGGCGCGAAGGACATCGGAAAGGTGATGGCCCAGGTACTGCCGAAGTTCAAGGGTCGGGCGGAAGGCAGGCAGGTGAACCAGATCGCCCGCGAGGAACTCCAGGCCGGATGACGCGGCCGCGACCATTCGCTTCCCCGGACGGGGTGCTGGCGTCGGAGGACGCTGGCACCCCGTTCGCTTTGGAGGGGAAGTCCACCGCCGAGGCGCTGGCCGCCTTCGAGTTCCGCGAGGTCCTCGAGCGGGTGGCGGCGCATGCGGCGGGGGCATCGGGCGCGGCCAGCGTGCGGGCGCGGCGCCCGGCCGATCAGGCCGCGGTGGTTGCCGAGGAGCTGGCCGCCGTCGGCGAGGTCCTCGCGCTCTGGCGCGAGGGGCGGGGGCCGGTCGCCGAGGAGGTGCCGGACATCGGCGCCTCGCTCGCCAAGCTGCGGATCGCAGGCAGCGTCCTCGAGGGCATCGAGCTCGCGCGGCTCGGGCGGCTGCTCGTCGCGGCGCGGGTCGTGGCCGGGGAGATCCGCCGGATCACTGCCGAGGCCCCGCGCGCCGGGCGGCTGCTGGTGGCGCTGCCCGATCCCGCGATCGAGCGGCGACTGGCTCTCTCGATCGACGCCGATGGCCAGCTCCTCGACAGCGCCAGCCCAGCGCTGGTGTCCGCGCGGTCGGAGGTGCGGACCACCCGGGACCGGCTGGTGCGCCGCCTCGAGTCGATGCTTCGCAACGTCGAGGGCGCCGGCGAGGGCGGCGTGACGGTGCGGAACGGGCGGTACGTGATTCCCGTCCCCCGGGACTCGCGGAGTCGCCCCGTGGGGATCGTGCACGACGAGTCGGCCAGCGGCAGCACCCTCTTCGTGGAACCGTCCCAGGTGATCGAGCTCGGCAACGCGCTCCGTGCCGCCGAGGCCCGGGAGGATCGCGAGGCGCTCAAGGTACTGCGCGATCTGACCGAACTGCTCCGCCCCCAGCTCGACAGCCTCGACGCGGCGCACGGCATGTGCGTGGCGTTCGATGACCTGGTGGCCCGCGCCAGGTACGCGCTGGCGTCCGACGGGAACCTGCCCGCCGTGCGTTCGGCTCCGGCACCGATGACGATCGTCAACGCCCGGCATCCGCTGCTGCTCGCCGGCGCCATCACGGTGGTGCCGTTCGATCTTTCGCTCGGCGATGCCGAGCGCACGGTGCTGCTCAGCGGGCCCAACACCGGCGGGAAGACGGTCATGCTCAAGGCCATCGGCCTCTGCTGTGCGCTGGCCCAGAGTGGAATCATCCCGCCGGTCGGCCCGGGGAGCGTCCTGCCGGTGTTCCGGCAGTTCTTCGCGGACATCGGCGACCGGCAGTCCATCGCCCAGAGCCTTTCGACGTTCAGCGGCCACGTGGCCACGCTGCGGAGGATCCTGGACGAGGCCGGCGACGACTCACTCGTCCTGCTCGACGAAGTCGGCAGCGGAACCGATCCGGCGGAGGGGGCCGCGCTGGCCTGGGCGACGCTGGAGTCGCTGACCCGGCGCGGTGCGGTGACCATCGCGACCACCCACCTCGGCGCATTGAAGCAGCTCTCGGGCCGGTGCCCCGGGGTGGTGAACGCGTCGCTGCAGTTCGATGCCGCGACCCTCCGGCCGACCTACCGGCTGCTCATGGGCGTGCCGGGCCGCTCCTACGGCCTCGCGATCGCCCGGCGGCTCGGGATTCCGGACGAGGTGCTCCACGCCGCCGAAGGGCTGGTGCCGGAGGCCGAGCGGAGCCTCGACGCGATCCTCGCGGCGGTGGAGGAGCGCGAACGGCAGCTCGCCGCCCGCGAGGCCGTGGTCGAGAGCCAGGCGCTGGAAACCGAAGGCCTCGCGGCGAGGCTGGAAGCGCAGCGGCAGGGACAGAACGTACGCGAGACCGCGCTCCGGGCCCGCGAGAAGGCGGCCGAGCGCGAGGCACGGGAGCAGGCGAAGGCCTACCTGCTCGAAGCGCGGCGCCGCGTGGAGGAGGCCATCGGGATGGCCCGGGCCGCCGTCGACGAGGTGACGGCCCGCGAGGCCCGGCGACTGGTCGAGGAGGGAATCCAGGCCGAACGGCGGGCGCTGGACGAGGCCGGGCGGGAGGAGGCCGAGCTCGGGGCAGCGGCCTCGAGCGGCCTCCCCGCGGTGGGCGCGCGGGTCCGGCTCTCGGGCGGGATGACGGGGCGGATCATGGACATCCGGGCGGACGGCAAGCTCGTGGTGGTCGCGGGCGCCATGCGGATGGTGGTCCCGGCGGAATCGGTCGCCGTGCTGGCGGGCGGCGCGGGCGAGAGGGCGGCGGCCCGTTCAGCGGACTCGTACACCGCCCCGGTCTCCACCGCTTCCGCTGCCCCCCTGGAGATCGACCTCCGCGGACTGACCGGCGATGAGGCAGAGGCGGCGGTGAATGCGGCGATCGACGCCGCAATCCTGGCGGAGAACCCGTACCTGCGCATCATCCATGGCAAGGGCACCGGTGCCCTCCGGGAGCGGGTCCGGCAGATCACGACGGGCGACCGTCGGGTCGCCCGGAGCAGCCTCGCCCCGGCGAACCAGGGCGGGAGCGGCGTGACGATCGTGGAGTTCGCCCCGTGAGCATGATTCCGGACGAGATCATCGAGCAGATCCGCGATGCGGCGGACATCGTCGGGCTGATCGGCGAGACGGTCGAGCTCAAGCGGACGGGATCCGACTACCGCGGCGCCTGCCCGTTTCACGGGGGTACCCACCGCAATTTCGCGGTGATCCCGAAGAAGGGGCGGTTCTACTGCTTCGTGTGCAAGGAGTCGGGCGACGTCTTCTCCTACCTGATTAAGCGCTTCGGCATGGACTACCCGACCGCGGTGCGCGAGGTGGCGGGCCGGACCGGAATCGTCATACCCGACCGGCCATCACGGCAGGGCCCCGACCCGCGGGAGCCGCTGTTCAGCGCCCTGTCGGCGGCCCACGAATGGTTCCGTCGCCAGCTGCACGAGTCGCCCGAGGCCGGAACCGCGCGGGAGTATCTCGCCGGCCGGGGGCTCGATCTCGATACCGTGGCGCCGTTCGAGCTGGGCTACGCCCCGCGGGGCAACGCGCTCCCGGAGGAGCTCGCCCGGCTCGGCATCGGCGAGCCGCTCATGCTCGAGGCGGGACTGCTGGCGCGGCGCGACGACGGCACGATGCACGCGAAGTTCCGCGGCCGGCTGATGTTCCCGATCCACGATCCGCGCGGCCGGGTCTGCGGATTCGGCGGCCGGCTGCTGGGAACGGGCGAGCCGAAGTACCTCAACTCCCCGGAGACGCTGGTCTTCCACAAGGGAACGATGCTCTACAACCTGCACCAGGCCCGGAACGCGATCCGGAAAGAGGGATCGGTCATCCTGGTGGAGGGCTACTTCGACGTGCTGCGGCTGGTACTGGCGGGGCTGGAACCGGTGGTGGCGCCGCTGGGCACCGCGCTGAGCGCGGAGCAGGCAGCGCTGCTGCGCCGGCTCGCGCCCTCCGCCACGCTGCTGCTCGACAGCGATGCCGCCGGTCTGAAGGCTACCTTCCGTGCCGCCGACGTCCTGCTCGCGCACGAGGTGCGGGTCCGGGTCGCCACGATGCCGCCGGGCGAGGACCCCGACAGCCTGGTCCGGGCCGGCGGACTGGCGGCGCTCGAGCCGGTGCTCAAGGACGCGATCGACGTCATGGAGCGGAAGATCCAGATCCTCGAGCGGAAGGGCTGGTTCGCCGACATCGAGCACCGCCGGGAGGCGCTCGACCGGCTGCTGCCCACGATCCGCGCGGCGAAGGACCCGATCACCCGGGAGCTGTATCTCTCGCTCGTCGCCGAGCGCGCCGGGGTGGACAAGAAGGTGCTGGAAAAGGAGGCCGAGGCCGTTCCCCCGGCTCCCCATCTGAGCGCGGCGACCACCCGGATGGCCGCTCCGGCCGGGCAGGGGCCGGCGCGCCACACCCCGGCGCCGGATCGGCGGCGCGATGGCGCGGTGGCGGAACGCCAGCTTCTCGCCGTGCTGCTGTCGTCGCCCGACTGGCTGGCGCAGGCGCGCGAGACGGTCTCCGAGGCCTGGTTCGAGGTCCCGGCGTACCGCGCGATCTACGGCCTGCTCCTGGTCTGCGGCGTGGATCCCGGGACGATCGTCGAGCGCCTCCCCGAGGGGAGCCAGGCCCACTGGACCGACCTGCTGCGCCGGGCGGGCGAGCTCGCGGGGCAGCAGGTCGACCAGATCTACGTGGGCGCCTGCCAGCTGCTGGAGGCCCGGCCGTACCTTCGAGAGTACGATGCCCTGATGGCGCGCCTGCGGGCGGCGCCGGCGACAGAGCAGGCGACCCTCGCCGACGAAACGCAGCGGCAGATGGATGAACTCAAACGGCGCTTTCCCGATGCCTGGCAGCGCCACAACGTCCGGACTCGCGCGAATCTCGCCGCGGCGCGGCGTCCCTCACCCTGAAGTACCAAGGAGCCTCAATGCATCCTGATCTGGTGAAACTTCTGGACCTCCAGGCCAAGGACCTGGCCCTGCTCGAGGTGGACGCGCGACTCGACGCGGTGCTGGCCGAGGTGGAGGAGCTCGACGCCCGACTCGCCCAGGTGGCGAAGGACGCCGAAGCGGCGCGGCGCGCCGCGCAGGAGGGCGAGCGGCGGCGGGACGAGATGGAGGCCAGGATCGAGACCTATCGCAAGCTCCAGGAGCAGCGGAGGAAACGGATCGAGTTCGTCCGCGGGTCGAAGGAGGCGGCGAGCCTGATGGCCGATCTGGATCTCGCGCGCTCGGTGCTGGCCCAGGAGGAGAGCGAATGGGTGCGGTTCGCGGACAGCGTCACCCAGCTTCAGGCCGCGGCCGAGCTGGCGCAGGCCGGGATCGAGGGGGCTCGCGCCGCGCAGGGGGAAGAGCGGGCCCGGCTCGAGGCGGAGCGCGCCCGGATCGAGGCCGAGCGCGAGACCGCCCTCGAGGAGCGGGAGACCTCGGCCTCGACCCTCGAGAAGACGCTGCGGACCCGCTACGACAGGCTGCGTTCGTCCAAGTCGACCAGCGTGGTGGTGCCTCTGGTCGGTCCCGCCTGCAGCGCCTGCTACACCACGATCCCGCTCAACCGGCGTTCGCTGCTGCGCTCGAGCGCCGGCTTCGACTGGTGCGAGGCGTGTGGCGTCATTCTGTATATCGCCGACTCGACGGATTGAGCCCGGACCCCGCCTCGCCCCGATGAAGGCCGCCTTTCCCGCCCCACCGCTGCGGTGGGCCCTCGCGCCGGCGGCCGCACCGGCGGCCGCCGAGGCGCTCGCGCTCGCGCTGAGCATCCCGGCGCCGCTCGCCGCGCTGCTGGTGCAGCGGGGACATGGCGACCCTGCCAGCGCCCGGCGCTTCCTGCGACCGTCGCTGGATGACCTGGCCGACCCGTTTTCGCTCGCCGGCATGCCCGCGGCGGTGGAGGCCGTGGCGGGCGCGATCCGCTCGGGCCGGACGATCCTCGTCCATGGCGACTACGACGTGGACGGCCAGTGCGCCACCGCGCTGCTCACGCGTGCCCTGCGGGCCGCGGGCGGCCGTGTGGTGCCGTTCCTGCCGCACCGCCTGAAGGACGGGTACGACTTCGGCCCCGCCGGGCTTGCCGCCGCGCGGGCGGCCGGCGCCGCGCTGATCCTTACCTGCGACTGCGGCATCACGGCGGTGGAGGCCGCCCGGGCGGCCCGGGCCGAGGGGCTCGGCCTCGTGGTCACCGACCACCACCTCCCCGGTCCCGGGTTGCCGGAAGCGCTCGCCGTGGTCGATCCGCAGCGGGCCGACGACACCTCGGGGCTCAACCACCTGTGCGGCACCGGCGTGGCGTTCAAGCTGGTCCAGGCGCTCGCCGCTGCGCTCGGGCTCTCCCGCAACTTCGCGCTGCATTTCCTCGACCTGGTGGCGCTCGCGACCGTCGCCGATGTGGTCCCGCTGGTCGGCGAGAACCGGATCCTGGTGCGCCACGGACTCAAGCTGCTCGCCGACAGCCGGTGGCCGGGGCTCCGCGCGCTGATCGGGCTCAACGGCCTCGCCGGCCGCGAGATCCGGGCCGGCCATCTCGGGTTCGTCCTGGGTCCGCGGCTGAATGCAGCGGGCCGCATCGGCGATGCCCAGGACGGCCTCGCGCTGCTGCTGGCCGACGACGCGGCCGAGGCCGAACGGCTGGCACACCATCTCGAGGGCCTCAACACCCGGCGCCAGGCGCTCGACCAGCGCATCCTCGAACAGGCGCTGGAGCAGGTGGAGCGGGAGGCCGACCCGGAGCGGGACGTCGGCCTGGTGCTCGCCTCCGACGAGTGGCATCCGGGGGTGGTGGGAATCGTCGCGTCCCGGGTCGTGGAGCGCTACGGCCGTCCGGCGGTGCTGGTCGCCTTCGACGGCGAGATCGGGAAGGGCTCGGGCCGGAGCATCTCGCGCTTCGACCTGCATGCGGCGCTGGTGGATTGCGGCGACCTGCTGGAACGCTTCGGAGGCCATCAGATGGCCGCCGGCGTCACCGTGCGGCGGGAGCGGCTGGACGCCTTTCGTACCCGCTTCGCCGAGGTGGCCCGGCGGAGCCTGGCCCAGGCCGACCTCGGTCCGGAGCAGCGCATCGACCTGGAGCTGTCGCTCGACCAGGCCAGCCTGGACCTGGAGCGGCTCTGCCGCCATCTCGAACCGTGCGGGATGGGCAATCCGAGCCCGGTCTTCGGCGCCCGGTCGATCACCTTCGCGGGACCGCGCCGGGTCGGGAGCGGCCACCTCAAGGGCGCCCTGCAGTCGAGCGCGGGGCGGCTCGACGCGATCGCGTTCCGCTGGTGGGACCGGGTCCCCTGGCTGGTCGGCCCCGGGATCCAGCGCTCCGGCGTGGACGTGGATGTCGCCTTCCGGCTCGAGGAGAACGAGTTCAATGGCCAGACCACCCTGCAGGCGCGGGTGCTCGCGCTCACGCCCGCGGCCCCCTCCCGCGGACCGGGAGCGGGGCGCAGCGGGTGAGGGCGTGCGCATCGTCGGCGGCGCGTTCCGGGGTCGTCGCCTGCAGCCGTCCAGGGACTCGCGGGTGCGGCCGACCGCGGACCGGGTGCGGGAAGCCTGGATGAGCATCCTCCAGGGCGCTCTCCAGGAGGCGCGGGTCCTCGATCTCTTCGCGGGCAGCGGCGCGCTCGGCCTGGAGGCGCTGTCGCGGGGCGCGGCCACCGCGGACTTCGTCGAGCTCAATCCACCCTCGCTTGCCGCGCTGCACGCCAACATCGAGGCCCTCGGAGTGGCGGCCCGCACCACCGTGCACCGGGCCGACGCCCTGCGCTTCGTCGAACGGCTCCCGCCCGGCGCGTACGACGTGGTCTTCGCCGATCCGCCCTACAGCCACGACCACGCCCTGGGCCTCGTCGCCCTCTTCCGGAAGACGCCGTTCGGGCGCATCCTCAGTGTCGAACATCGCGCGTCGCTGGCCGTCCCCGGCGACGATACCCGCCGCTACGGCGACACGGCCCTCACCTTCTGCTACGCGCCATGACCCGCATCGCGATCTACCCGGGCTCCTTCGACCCCCCGACGCGCGGCCACGAGGACCTCATCCGCCGCAGCCTCGCCCTCGCCGACGAACTCGTCGTGGCGGTGGCGGTCAACGCGCAGAAGCAGCCGCTCTTCTCCGTCGAGCAGCGGCTCGAGCTGCTGCGGATCACGGTCGGCGCCGATCCCCGGATCCGGCTCGAGACGTTCGAAGGGCTGCTCGCCGAATTCGCCCGCGGCGTCGGGGCCACCGTGATCGTCCGCGGCCTGCGTGCGGTGAGCGATTTCGAGTACGAGTTCCAGATGGCGCTCATGAACCGCCGCCTCCACCCGATGCTGGAAACGGTATTCCTGGTGCCGGCGGTCGACCTGACCTACCTCAGCTCGAGCCTGGTGCGCGAGGTGGCCCGGTTCGGCGGCGACGTGACCGGACTGGTGCACCCGGTCGTGGCGAGCGCGCTGCGGGAGCGGTTCGCCCGATGAGCTTCCGGACCTCGCTGATCGAGCGCGCCTCCCGCCTCGGGCGCCGCATCGTGCTCACCGACGGCGGCGACCCGCGGGTGCAGGCCGCCGCGGCCCGGCTGCTCGAGGAACGCATCGCCCTGCCGATCCTGATCGGTGGCCCGGGCATCGACCCCGCGCGGGATCCGCGCCTGCAGCGGGTAGCCCAGTTCCTCCGTGACCGCCGGCCCGACCGGGTGCGGGATGGTCTCGATGCGCTCGATCAGGCGGCCGACCCGATCCGGTTCGGGGCGGGGCTGGTGGCGCTGGGTGAGGCCGACGGCTGCGTGGCGGGCGCCGTCGGCACGACGGCCGAGGTGGTGAAGGCGGCGCTCTGGGCGATCGGTCCCGCCGCGGGAATCGAGCGCGCAAGCTCGGCGTTCTATCTGACCCCCCCGGAGCGGGAGGTGCTGACCCTCACCGACTGTGCCGTCGTTCCGGACCCGTCGGCGGCCCAGCTGGCGGGGATCGCGCTGGCCGCGGTGCGTGATCGGATCCGCCTGGTCGGGGACACGCCGCGCGTCGCGTTCCTGTCGTTCAGCACGCGGGGCAGCGGGGCGGGGCCGTCGGTCGACAAGGTGCGCGAGGCGGTGCGGCAATTCCGGGCGCTGGCCTCGGAGATCGTCGCCGACGGGGAACTGCAGGCCGACGCAGCGCTTTCGCCGGAGGCGGCCCGCCACAAGTCCCCCGACTCGCCCCTCGGGGGCGCCGCCAACGTGCTCGTGGTCCCCGACCTCGACGCCGGCAACATCGCCTTCCGCCTGCTGCGCGAGCTCGCGGCGATCGAGGCGATGGGCCCCCTTCTGCAGGGGTTGGCCCGCCCGATGAGTGGTCTATCGCGGGGGGCCACGGCGGATCATATTGTCGAGGTAGCCGCCGCAGTCGCCCTGCAGGGCGATCCCAACACGACCTGAGGGAGGAATCGATGGGCTTTACCGCGACGAAGGCGTCCGGCGACGTCTACCTGGTGCGGGTGGAAGGGCAGCTGATCGTGGGAAACCGCCAGGAGCTCAAGAGCGCCGTCCAGGAGGCGCTGGACAACGGCGAGCGCAAGTTCCTGATCGACTTCACGCGGACCGGCTACATCGATTCCTCGGGACTCGGGGCGCTGGTCTCGATATCGAAGAAGGTGCGTGAGCAGGGAGGCGAGCTCCGGCTCTGCGGCCTGAACGAGGACCTCAGGTCGCTCTTCGAGCTGACCAAGCTCGACACCCTCTTCACGATCACGGACTCGGCCGAGCAGGCACTCGCGGGGTTCTGAGTGATGACCGAGCCGACGTCCTCCCTGCGGCTCTGTGTCCGCCGCATCCGGGTGCCCAACCCCGGAGGCGCCACGGTGGAAGTGTCGCTCAGGGTCCCCAGTGACGTCAGCTGTGTCGAGGAGGTCGTCGACCTGGTGGTCCGGCACTGCTGCAGCGGTGCCTGGTGCTCCGGCCGCTTCCGCTTCAACCTGCGGGTTGCGATCGCCGAAGCGCTCGCCAACGCGATCGTCGCGGGCAACGGCGAGGACCGGTCCAAGTGCGTGCTGATCCGGGCCGAGCTGCTCGAGGAGGCGATCCGGGTCCATGTCACCGACGAGGGCATCGGCTTCGATCCGGAGACCATCGGCGAGCCCTCGCTGCCCGACGACCTCGAGCGCACCAGCGGTCGGGGGCTTTTCCTCATCCGCCGGCTGGTGGACGACGTGCGATTCAATCCCCAGGGGAACTCCATCTGCATGACATTGCGCCGCCAGTAACGGGGCTGGACGCCGCGCTCGACACGTTGAGCGCTCTGGCCGGTGTCCGGCTCCGCCTCTGGCGCTTCGATGGCCGCCGCCTCCGGCCGACCCTGGGCGGCGACCCCGGCTGGGCGCCGGTGCGCCCGCAGCGCAACGGGGAGGTCCCGTCGCCGCAGGGAGCGGTGTGGCTCGCGGCGGTGCCCGACGCGGAGGGCTTCTGGCTGGAACTGGCCGGCGCGCCCGCCGACCGGCTCCGCGACACGGCGGCGCAGCTGCTGCCGGCCATCGGCGCGGTGCTCTCGGCCGAACGCTCCAGCGCCGCCCTGAGCGAGGAGCTCACGTCGCGCTACGAGGAGATCGACCTCCTCTACGCGATCAGCGAGATCCTCGGCCACACCCTGCGGCTCGAAGAGGCTGCCCAGACGATCGTTCGCGAGGTGAGCACCGTGGTCGGCGCCCGCCGGGCGTCGATCATGGTGTTCGACGACGCGACGCAGTGTCTCCGCACGGTCGCGGCCAAGGGGTTCAGCGCCCAGGGCCTCGAACCGGTGCCGGTGGCGGACGAGTGCTCGATCGCCGCACGGGTGTGGCGGGAGAACCGGATCGTGGCCTTCGATCCGACCGACCCCATGGCGCAGAACCCCGGCTGCCCAGACGGGCGGTCCTACGCGGGCCGGAGCTTTCTCAGCATTCCGATCTGCTACGCCGCGCCGGGCACCACCTCGCGCTGCGTCGGCGTCATCAACCTCACCGACCGGCTGGGCGGCGACCGGTTCACGCCGAGCGACCGGAAGCTGGTCTCCGCCATCGCCAACCAGATCGGCGCCGCGATCGAGAACGCGCGGCTGGTGAGCCGGGACCTGCGCCAGCAGCGGCTGCAGCGCGAGCTCGAGCTGGCCCACGATCTGCAGCTCAAGCTGCTGCCCTCGCCCGCGGTGCTCCACGGCGACGCCGAGGTGGCGGCCAGCTGCCGGCCGGCCGAATCGGTGGGCGGCGACTTCTACAGCTTTTCCCGGCTCGGCGCCGGACGGGTGGGGGTCATGCTCGGCGACGTCTCGTCGCACGGGTTCTCCGCGGCGCTCGTCATGGCCCTCGTCATGTCGGCGGCCGGGATCCACGCCGGCGCCGAAAGCACCCCCGACGAGACCCTCACGGCCCTGCTCGGCAGCCTCGAGAAGGAGCTGGCCTCGACCGAGATGTTCCTGTCGGTGTTCTACGGCGTCCTCGATCCCCGCAACCGGCGCCTCACCTACGCCAACGCGGGCCACCAGCATGCCTTCCGGGTCCCCCTCGAGGGTGAGCCGCAACGGCTGAGCACGACCGCCCCCCCGCTGGGGCTCTCCGCCAATTCGTCCATCGAGCGGCGGCAGATCTCCTGGGTGCCGCGCTCGGATCTGCTCTGCCTGTGGACCGACGGCCTGGTGGACGCCCGGAGCGACGGAGGCAGCGCCTTCACCGAGGAGCGTCTGCTGGCCGAGATCTGCCACCGGCGCACCGAGCCGGTGCAGTCGATCGTCAGCGCCATCTTCCGCGAAGCCGACGCCTTCTCGCCGCACCCCGCGGATGACCGCACCCTCCTGGTGCTGCGCATCTGACCGTCCCCACGCCCGCGCCGCTTCCGTGCCCCATCCCCGCGCCAGGAAGTCCCTGGGCCAGCACTTCCTTTCCGATCCGAAGCTTCTCGAGCGGATAGCCGATGCGCTGGTTCCCGACCCGGGGCTGACCGTGGTGGAGATCGGTCCCGGGCCGGGAGGGCTCACGGCGGCCCTGGCGCCAAGGGTCGGCCGGCTCATTGCCATCGAGAAGGACCGCGAGCTCGCGGCCGGGCTCCGGCTCCGCTTCCCGCGGATCCAGGTCGTCGAGGGTGACGCGCTGGAAATCGACTGGCACCGGCTGGCCGGCCCGGGGCCGTTCGCGGTCGCGGGAAACATCCCCTACAACATCACCTCGCCCCTCATCGATCGTGCGCTCACCCCGCCGCGTCCCGTCCGCATCGTCTTCCTGGTGCAGAAGGAGGTCGCAGAGCGGGTGGCGGCCGAGCCAGGCGGCGCCGAATACGGTGCGCTGAGTGTCGGCGTGCAGGCCGTCGCCGTGGTGGAACGGCTCTTCACCGTCCGGGCGGGCGCCTTCCATCCGCCGCCCCGGGTGGATTCGGCGGTGCTGCGGCTCACTCCGATTCCGAGTCCCCCGATCTCCGACGCCGAGGTCGGCGAATTCCGCCGCTTTGTCGTCGGCCTGTTCGGATTCCGGCGGAAGCAGCTGGTCCGAGGGCTCCGCGAATTGACCGGATGGCCGCCGGCGCCGGTGCAGAAGCTGCTGGACGCGGCGGGGGTGATCGGCACCCGCCGGCCCCAGGAGCTGGCGCCCGGGGAATTCCTCACGCTCTTCCGTCAGCTGCGCGCGGGAGTCGGGGAAAGCGGCTGAGCGCGGTCGGATGTTGCGGCGCGGGGCTTCTCAATGGTAGATTTGTGAAACATTTCACAAATCCCAATGCGCAAGATCGCTGACTCAACCGTCCGACGGCTCTCGCTCTACCTGCGTTTTCTCGAAGAGTTCGAGCAGCAGGGGACGGCGACCGTAAGCTCCGAGGAGCTGGCGGCGCGCGGGGGCACCACGTCCGCCCAGGTGCGGAAGGACCTTTCGTTCTTCGGGTCGTTCGGCAAGCGGGGGCTGGGCTATTCGGTGCCGGAGCTGGTGCGCCGGCTGCGCGAGATCCTCGGTCTCGGCAGGACCTACCGGGTCGCGGTGATCGGCGCCGGCAAGATCGGCAGCGCATTGGTGCGCTACCGCGGCTTCCGGCAGCGCGGCTTCGAAATCGTCGCCATCTTCGACAACGATCCGCTGAAGATCGGTTCCCCGCTCGAGGGGTTGGTCGTGCGCGACGTGAAGCAGCTCGAGCAGACGCTGATCGGTGAGCCGGTCGACATCGCGGTCATCGTCACCCCCGCCGAGGCCGCCCAGGGCATCGCCGACCGGGTGGCCGCACTGGGGGTGAAGGCGCTGCTCAACTTCGCCCCGATCCAGGTTTCGGTCCCCGACGACATCGTGATCAAGTCGGTGAATCTGGCGCTCGAGCTGGAGGTGCTGTCCTACGCGCTGACGAATCGATAGGGCGCCTCGGCCGGGGTCTCCGGCGCCCGACACCTGTTACCTTCCGTTCATGCCCGTCTCGATCACCTCCGAAATCGGCCAGCTCGACGCCGTCCTGGTCCACGCCCCCGGGCGCGAGCTCATGGCGGTCACGCCGGCCAATCGCGGCGAGTACCTCTACGACGACATCCTCGGCATGGAGATCGCCGAGCGGGAGCACCGGAAGTTCGTGTCGGTACTCCAGCGGTTCGCGAAGGTCTACGAGATCGCGGACCTGCTTGCCGAAACCATTGCGCGGCCCGAGGCCCGGGAGTTCCTCATCTCCAGGACCATGGACGTGGTGCCGAGCGAGCCGCTGGCCCAGCGCCTGGCGGAGCTGCCGCCCGCGGCCATCGTGCGGATGCTCATCGAGGGGGTCGAGGAGGAGCCCGGACCGCTCGCCCGGGCGCTCAACGAGGTCGGGTTCACGCTCCCGCCGCTCCCGAACCTCTTCTTCCCGCGCGACGTGGGAATGGTCATCGGCCGGCACGCGGTCATCGGCTCCATGCGCTACGGCGTGCGGTGGACCGAGGAGCTGTTGATCAAGACGCTGTTCACCTTCCACGAGAAGCTCGCCAATGCCGGCATCCTCTACGACGGCTCGGAGGAACGGCGGAGCACCTATACTCTCGAGGGCGGGGACGTGCACATGCTGCGACCCGACCTCCTGATCGTCGGCTTCAGCCAGCGAACCTCTGCGGCCGCGGTCGACCAGCTGTGCGAGGTGGCCTTCGAGCGGACCGCGGTGACCGACGTGCTCGTGGTCGTGATGCCCCGGCTCCCGACGGCGATCCATCTCGACATGATCTTCACCCATGTGGACCGTGAGCTCTGCGTGGTGCACGCCCCCTGGTTCATCGGGCCCGAACGCTTGGCGGTGCTGCATCGCCGCAAGGGGAGCGCCGGGGTCGCCGAGCTGCCCGATTTCTTCGCGGCGCTGCGCACGGTGGGCCTGCCGCTCGAGCCGATCTTCACCGGCGGGACGCACCGCACCTCGCAGGAGCGCGAGCAGTGGAGCTCGGGCTGCAACTTCCTTGCGCTCCGCCCGGGCACCATCGTCGGTTACCGCCGGAGCGAGGCCACCCTGCAGGAGCTTCAGAAAGCGGGTTTCCGGGTGGTGCCGGCCGTCGAATTCGTGGCCTTCGACGACTGGATGGACACCAAGCACCGGACGGTCATCACGATCGAGGGCGACGAGCTGGTGCGCGGCGGCGGCGGGCCCCGGTGCATGACCCTTCCGCTCCGGCGGCAGGAGCCGTGAGCGGACTCGTCGCCCACTCGAGCCGCACCCTGGTCGACCGGGCGCTCGACCTCCTCTCCACCGCCGGCTCCCGGTCCAGCGTCGAGCTTTCGCGCGAAATCCTGGGGCTGCCCGCCGCCCCTCCCGCCGTCTGCGACCGCCTGATCATCGCCCTGCTCGGCGCCGATCCGCGGGTCCGCC
>Ga0153915_10001751_pt1 | contig 19997 bp, 16 predicted proteins | sample Opewatmetagenome_2_FD_107003 | JGI IMG/M metagenome (GOLD analysis project Ga0153915, IMG submission 107003) | Freshwater wetland microbial communities from Ohio, USA - Open water 3 Core 3 Depth 3 metaG | ecosystem: Environmental > Aquatic > Freshwater > Wetlands | place: USA: Ohio, Lake Erie...
GCCTAAAGAAACTTCCTTAAAATTATTCCTGCGTTTGGTTATATCCAACTTCTCGCCATCCAGTTTTTTAGAGGCCTTTGGCTCTAAGGGAACCTGGGAATTATAAGTGAATTTACGGGATAACCTGGCAAACCTATCTTCTGAACTTAACGCCAGGTCAATTACCCTGGCTGCCTTCTTACCATCAGACATTGCCTCTACCGCGGTTGCCGGGCCCATAACCAGGTCGCCTCCGGCATAAACCTTGTCCAGATTTGTCTTCAAGTCAAACTCGCCTGCCTTCACCGTACCATCCTGGTTAATTAAAATACCGCACCCTTTAATAAACTCCGCATCCACTTTTTCCCCGATGGCCAGGATCACAGTATCGCAAGGAATTTCAAAGAGCTGGTCAGTAGCTATCGGCTTTCTTCTTCCGGAAAGATCATATTCTCCCAAAGCCATCCTCACCGCGCTTATTCCACGAAGCCTGCCGCGGGCATCAGCCAGTATAGCTTTGGGGCTGGCTAAAAAGATGAACTTGACCCCTTCAGATTCGGCACCCTTGATCTCCTCTTTATTCGCCGGCATATCCGCTTTATCCCTGCGGTAAACGATAGTCACCTTGCTGCCATGCCTTAAGGCTGTACGCGCGGCATCCACCGCGACATTGCCAGCGCCGATAACCAAAACATTTTTTCCAAGCAGCGCTTCTTTACCGACCGCCACGTCCCTTAAGAAAGCGGTGCCTGATAACACGCCCTTTAAATCTTCTTTTGGAATACCCAAACCCATATTTTTATAAGCCCCTGTTGCCAGGAATACGGCATGCGAACTCTTGATCATATCTTGTAATTGGCTTGGGCCTATCCTTTTGTTGCACAAGATCCTCGCCCCCATCTTCCGCACAAAAGCGATTTCCTTCCTTAATACCGCTTTGGGCAGGCGGTATTCCGGGATCCCATAACACAAAACACCTCCGGCTTCAGGATTAGCTTCATACACGCTGACATCATGGCCAAGCCGGCTTAAGTAAAAAGCCGCGGTTAACCCGCAGGGGCCTGCTCCGACAATAGCGATCTTTTTGCCTGTCTTGGGCAATCTTTCTTTTGCTAAACGCTCAATGATCCTATTTTCCTTTGCGCCTTTATATATCTGGTCTGCGATATATCTGTGGATCTCGCCTTGTGAAACCGGATGGTCGATATCCTCCCTGCGGCAGCGCATTTTACAATGGAAATGGCAGATCCTGCCGGTAGAAGATGGCAAAGGGTTATCCCGGATAATACAATCAAAAGCCTCAGTTAATTTATCTTCCTTGAATAATTCCAGGAATCCCGGGATGTTCATATGTAACGGGCAGCTATTTTCACAGGGGGAGACAAAAAGATCGGAACACACTCCGCCGTCACAACGCTTTTCTTTGATATGCTCTTCATATTCATGCTTGAAATATTTAAGCGTGGTAAGCACAGGATTGGGCCCGGTCTGGCCTAACCCGCAAAGCGCGGTATCTTTGATCGTCACTCCCAACTCTTCTAAGCCCGGCAGATCATCCAGGCAAGATTTTCCCTTTGTGATATTAGTCAGTATATTTAAACTTTGGGTCAACCCTTCGCGGCAAGGCGTGCATTTACCGCAGGATTCACTGGTGGTAAACTCCGTGAAATAACGCGCAACATCAACCATGCAATTGTCATCATCCATCACCACCATGCCGCCAGAACCCATGATCGCCCCCAAAGAAGCCAGGGTTTCATAATCGATCGGGGTATTAAACAATGAAGCGGGGATACAACCTCCGGAAGGCCCGCCGCTCTGCACGGCTTTGATCTTCTTATTCGTGCCGGTACCTGAACCGACATTATAAACAAGCGTTTGTAAAGTGGACCCTAAAGGCAGTTCCACTAACCCGGTATTCTTTATCTTGCCCACAAGAGAAAAAACTTTCGTCCCGGAGCTGTTCTCTGTGCCAGTTCGCATAAACCAATCCGCGCCTTTTGTGATCACCACCGGAATATTGCTCCAGGTCTCCACATTATTGATATTGGTAGGCTTACCTAAATATCCTTTTTGCGCAGGAAACGGCGGGCGGGGATGCGGCCTTCCTGATTTACCCTCAAGCGAAGAGATCAAAGCCGTCTCCTCTCCGCAGACAAACGCTCCGGCGCCCTCAACTAACTGCAGGTTAAAAGAAAAACCGCTATTAAATATATTCTCTCCCAGTAAGCCATAGCTCTGGGCATCGGCGATCGCTTTGCGTATCCTTTCTACTGCCAAAGGATATTCCGCGCGCACATAAATAACCCCCGCGGAAGCGCCCATCGCGTAAGCGCCAATGATCATCCCCTCTAAAAGCATATGCGGGTCGCTTTCGCTTTCATTACGGTTCATATAAGCGCCGGGGTCGCCTTCATCGGCATTACAGATAATATACTTCTCCGCGGAGCTCTCTTTTTGCATTAATTCCCATTTTAATCCAGTGGGAAAACCCGCGCCTCCCCTGCCCCTTAACTTTGATTTCTTGACCTCTGCGATCACCGCTTCCGGTTTAAGCCCGCTTAAAACGTTCAACAAAGCCTGATATCCACCAACAGCGATATACTCCTCTATATCTTCAGGGTTGATCAAACCGCAATCCCTTAAAACGATCTTTTTCTGCCATTTAAAGAACGGGATCTGGCTCCAATCCGGTATCTTTTCAAACCCTTTGCCATAAGAAACCTGCCCGGTAAGATGGTCCCAGGTTTCAATCTTACATAAGGCTCTTTTGGGATCGATATTATTTCCAGCCAGTTCCCTGACTATAGAATCTACATCTTTAGGCAGAACGCGGTTTAAAATAACCAGGGGTTTCCCGGGTAAATAAATATTAACAAAAGGCTCTTGGGCGCAAAAACCAAAACAACCTACCTTAGTCAAAGCTAACGGTATTTTTCTTTTGCTCAGCGCGGTTTTAAAAGCTGTAAATACCTCTTCTGCGCCATTACCAATACCGCAAGTCCCCATGCCTACGGCAATACGGCCAGCCTTAGGCAATAATTTCGCCAGCCCTTTTTCCTTGATCAATTTTAGATCTTCAGCATTCTTAATGATCATTTCCTGCTTCTCCGCGAACGTATACCTTTTATGATCTTGCGTAATTTCTCTGTGGTCATCCGGCTGTAAATATTGCCATCCATCTCAACTACCGGAGCTAATGCGCACTGGCCAAAACAAGCAACGGTCTTAATCGTGAATTTGTTATCTTTAGTGGTCAAAAACGACTTACCGTCCTGGTTGAGATCATCTTCCTTAAAACCGAATAAATTGATCAAGAAATCCAGCAGGTTCTTTGAACCCCGCGTATGGCAGGCTGTGCCCCGGCAGACAATGATCGAATGCTCGCCCTGCGGTTTAAGGTTAAAAAAAGCGTAAAAAGTGATAATGTTATAGATCCTGGATAAAGGCACCCCGGCCTTGCGAGCGATATATTCTAAATCGCCCTGGGCAAGGTATTTATGCTTATTTAATTTCTGGGCATCTTCCAATATTCCCAGCAGCCTGCCCGGCTTTTGCGCGTAAAAAGAGATGATCCTATCCAGCTCTGTTTTATCCAGGCTAGCCTTTGAAGCCTCATTTTCTTTTAAGGCAATCTCTCTCATCGCTTCCTTAATATATGCTACTTGGTCTTTTCCGTTACATTGACAAAATAAATAAGATTCTCTAATTCGATCTCAAGATTGACATTATTGATAATGCAGCCTTCGGGAGCCCTAAGCCTTAGCGGCGCGAAATTAAGCACCCCCTTGATCCCCGAGGTACAAATCGCATCCAAAGCCTGTTGGGCGGCGATATCAGGGACAGCAAGAATAGCGATGCGTATACTGTTTGATTTTATGAAATTTTTGGCTTCTTCTAAAGGAAATACCGGAACAAAGTTAGAGCGGTTAACCTTTGCCGGATCAATGTCAAAACCGGCGACGATCTTGATCCCCTCTTTTTCAAAACCCCGGTAACGCATCAGGGCGCTTCCGATATGCCCGGCGCCGATCACAATGACCTTCTGCAGCTGGTCCTTACCAAGGATGCTGTTTAACTTCTCAAGCAAAGCATCGATCTGGTAGCCGCCTTTTTTATTGCCGGAGATGCCAAAAAGGGAAAAATCTTTCCGTACCTGCGAAGCGGTGCTACCCACAGAATCAGCCAGGTTATCCGAAAAGACTTTCACAAAACCCAGCGCCTGTAACCTGTAAAGAGCGTTTTTGTAACGGGAAAGCCGGATTATGCAGTTTTTGTTTGTAATCATATTGTTCCTATTTTCACAATAATTAATATAAATTTATCATACAAAGCCACTTTGTCAAGTTTTTTGTTATTTATTTCACAAGAAGAGTTGTTTAGTGTGATACCGTTCTAACGCAGCGGATTGGTTACAGCAGATAAGAAACAGGATGTTTACAGCGCGTTTTCCAACAGAAGCGTGGCATTGTTCTTCAAAACCTCTAATACCCCCTTACCTTCTATATTAAAAGATGTCGTCTTTTCCAGGCTGTCCCGATAAGTGATCCTGCCTTTGGTTAAGCTTACCACAATAGGCGCATGGTCGCCAAGCACCTGCAAATAACCAGCGCTGCCAGGGACGCTCAACATGGAAGCTTCCCCTTCAAATACTGTCTTAAACGGCGTGTGGATGCTCAAACGGAAAAGTTTACTCATCGCGTGAAATTAAGAACCTTTGGTTAACTGTTCATGCTTCTGGATCGCTTCTTCGATCGTGCCCACCATGAAGAACGCCTGCTCATGCAGGTGGTCCAGCGAGCCGTCAATGATCATTTTTACGCCTTTGATCGTGTCTTCCAGCTTAACATACTTACCTTTCATTCCGGTAAAATTCTCCGCGACAAAGAACGGCTGAGAAAAGAACCTTTGCACTTTACGCGCCCGCTGCACGGTTACCTTATCCTCATCAGATAACTCATCAATACCAAGGATAGAGATAATATCCCTTAAATCCTTATAACGCTGCAGGACCTTCTGTACAGCCAAAGCGGTATTATAGTGGTCTTCGCCAAGCAGGCGCGGGTCCATGATCCTGGAGGTAGAATCCAGCGGGTCAATTGCCGGATAAATACCAAGTTCGGCGATCTGCCGTGAAAGGACGATCTTAGCGTCCAGATGCGCGAATACCGCTGCCGGCGCCGGATCGGTCAAGTCATCCGCTGGCACATACACCGCTTGTATAGAAGTGATCGAGCCATTGCGGGTAGAAGCAATCCTTTCCTCAAGCTGGGCAACTTCCGTAGAAAGATTCGGCTGATAACCCACTGCCGAAGGCATCCTGCCTAAAAGCGTGGAAACTTCCGAACCCGCCTGGATATAACGGTAAACATTATCAATGAACAAAAGGACGTCTTTTCTTTCCTGGTCGCGGAAATATTCCGCCATGGTCAAAGCGGACAAACCTATGCGTAAACGCGCGCCCGGCGGCTCATTCATCTGCCCAAAAACAAGAGCGCTGTTTTTAATTACGCCTGATTCATTCAACTCAAGCCAAAGTTCATTTCCCTCGCGGGTACGTTCACCGATCCCGGCAAACACAGAAACACCCCCGTGTTCCGTGGCGATAGTGCGGATAAGCTCCATAACAATCACCGTCTTTCCTACCCCTGCCCCGCCGAACAGGCCCACTTTGCCGCCTTTAGGAATAGGCGCCAAAAGATCCAGTACCTTTAAGCCGGTCTCCAGCATAGTTTCAATGGGAAGCTGCTCTTCAAAGTTCGGGCTTATCCTATGTATCGGATCGCGCCGATCAGGCTCTTCCAACGCGCCTTTTCCGTCAATCGGCTCGCCGAGCAAGTTAAATATCCTGCCCAAGGTCTGCCTGCCGATAGGCACAGTGATCGGTTTTCCCGTATCATGAGCGATCATGCTGCGGGCAAGGCCATCCGTCGGGCCCAGAGCGATACAACGCACGGTATTGTTGCCGATATCCTGGGCAACTTCCAAAGTAAGGTCAATACTCTGATCCTTGACCTTGATCGCGTTAAAAAGCTGAGGCCCCTCGTTATCAGGGAATCTGATATCCACACTTGGGCCAATAACCTGAATGATCTCTCCGTCTGCCATGGTTTTTATCCTTTCAATGCTTCAGCTGATGAACTGATCTCGAGTATCTCCTGGGTGATCCCTGCCTGGCGGACTTTGTTACGCGTCAAGATCAGGCTCTCCAAAAGTTCTTTAGCGTTATCCGTAGCCGCTTTCATCGCGACTGTCCTTGCGGCATGCTCGGAAGTAAACGACTCTAAGAGTATAAGGCGCATCTTGACCTTCAGGTACTGCGGGATTATCTCTGCCAGTATACTTTCTAAATCCGGTTCTAAAATGTATTCTATAGGCTTGGTTTCTTCCGCGCCGATATTTAAAAGCTGTTCCACCACCGCTTTCTGGGTAAGAGAATTCTGAAAATGCGTATAAGCTACATAGACCTTATCCACCTGGCGGTTTAAAAATAACCCGGCCAGCTCTTCGGTTATTTCATCGCATGCCTTATCGGAATAATTCCCATTCAGGCCCACGCGGGAATTGATGATCTGCTTATGGCGGGTCTTAAAATAATTCAAGCCCTTGTGCCCGATCAAAACAAGCCTGACCGCTGTTTTAGGGTTATCCCTGATGAACTCTTCAGCCACACGGATGACATTGTGGTTATATAAAGCGCATAAGCCATTATCGGAAGTGATCACGCAAAGCGCGATATCTCCCCCCGGCTTTCTCTTTTCCATCAGGGTGGAAAAAGGCGCCTGCGGATGGCCGGCGAGGTTATTTAAAATTTCAACCATCTTTAAAGAAAACGGCCTTAAAGCATAAAGCTGTTTATCTATGCGGCTTAACTTAGCCACGGAAACCATCTGCAAAGCAGCGGTGACCTTTTTGGTATTTTCAATGCTGCGGATGCGGTTTTTGATCTGCTTGATCGACTGAGGCATGGCTTAAGGCCTTATCTTGAAAGTTTTCTTGAATTCAATGATCAAGTTATCCATGGCGCTTTGCAGCTCTTCGCTGAGAACTCCCCGGGATTGTATCTCCTGCTGGATGCGCGGGTAATTGGTTTCGGCGAATTTAAAAAGTTCCGCTTCAAACCTTTTAATCACGTTTACCGGTAATTCATCCAGGTAACCTTTGATACCGGAATAAATGGAAATGACCTGTTTGGATATATCTAAAGGCTCATACTGCACCTGTTTCAAGATCTCCACCATTCTTTCTCCGCGGGTAAGCTGGGCGCGCGTTGTTTTATCAAGGTCTGTCCCAAATTGCGTAAAAGTGACCAGCTCTCTGTACTGTGCCAGGTCCAGCCTGAGTTTTGAGGCAACCGTACGCATAGCCTTACACTGCGCCTTGCCTCCTACGCGGGAAACAGACAAACCCACATTCACCGCTGGCCTGACGCCTGCGTAAAATAAATCGTTTTCCAGGTAGATCTGGCCGTCGGTAATAGAGATGACGTTTGTCGGTATATAACTGGAGATATCGCCTGCCTGAGTTTCCACGATCGGGATAGCTGTAATAGAACCAGCGCCAAGTGAGTCGTTTAATTTTGCCGCGCGTTCCAGTAGCCTTGAGTGCAGGTAGAAGATATCACCGGGATAAGCTTCCCGGCCAGGAGGCCGGCGCAAAAGTAAAGACAGCTGCCGGTAAGCCTGGGCGTGTTTGGAGAGATCATCGTAAATGACCAATACGTGTTTGCCGGAATACATCAGTTCCTCGGCAATAGCGCATGCTGAATATGGGGCAAGATACTGCAGCGAAGCGGACGCGCGGCTGGAGGCACTGACAATCGTCGTATAATCCATCGCGCCGTATTTCTTTAACGTCTCATGTACAGCAACAACACTGGAAAGTTTTTGCCCGATGGCGCAATATATGCAATAAACATCCTTACCCTTCTGGTTAATGATCGTATCTAAAGCTATGGCTGTTTTACCTGTCTGGCGGTCGCCGATGATCAACTCGCGCTGACCGCGGCCAATGGGAGTCATCGCGTCAATGGCCTTTATACCGGTTTGCAAAGGTTCTTTAACAGGCTGCCGCTGCACGACGTTAGGCGCAGGCTGTTCTATTGGCCTGAGCTTAACCGCGTTAACAAGGCCTTTGCCGTCAATAGGATTACCAAGGGCATTGACCACTCTGCCCACTAAACCCTCCCCCACAGGCACCTGGACGATCTTACCCGTACGTTTTACGACATCGCCTTCTTTAATATCCCTGTCCGGGTTATCCGTACCGAAGATCACTACGCCTACATTGTCCTCCTCAAGATTAAGGACCATTCCCATGACATTATCGGAGAATTGCACGAGTTCGCCCATCATCACGTCATCAAGGCCGTAAATTCGCGCGATGGCATCGCCTACCTGGATGACCGTACCGATGGATTCTGTGCGCAGGCGCGTTTTATATTTTTCCAGTTCTTTCTTGATGATACTTGTCACTTCTTCGGGTTTTAAGACCATTTTATTCAATCCCCATTATATTTATTTTTTCCCTTAGTTCCTCGAGCCTTCTTTTCACGGACCCATCCAGGATCTTATTGCCGATGATCACCTGCACTCCGCCTAAAATACTTCCATCCAGGTCAATATAGAACCTTAAAGCCAACTCTTGAAATTTCTTTTTCAAGGCATCCTGGATCCTCTGGATCAAATCCAGTTCAAGGGGGAATGCCGTTTTAAGCAAAACGTCAACCTGGCCCTGATGTCCGTATTTAAGCCTGATATACTCGGCAATATCCAAGAAACTACCCAGCCTGCTTTTCTCCACAAGAAGTTTAAGAAAATTACGCATATCCTGGGAAACTTTATCCACAAGCACAGCGTCAATAAAGGAACATTTCTCAAGATAAGCGATCTCCGGATTATCCAGAAGTTCCTTAAACTCCGGATTATCGCGGACGACATTCTTAACTTCTACCAGGTCAATAAGCGCCTGGTTTAAGCCGGCATTGGCCCCGGCATAACTTAAAAACGCTTCAGCGTACCTGGTGACAATAACTTTGTTACGGATCATTTTGCCCCTTCAATATCCCGGATGAAATCTTCCACGATCTTACGGTCATCTTCTTCAGTAAACTTTTCCCGGATGACTGTTTCCGCGGCCCCGATAGCGATATCCACGATCTCATCTTTTAATTTTTCGCGCACCTTGGAAAGCTCATATTTCACGTTTTCTTTGGCATTCTCAATGATATCCTGCGCCTGCTCATGCGCTTTTTTACGCATCTCTTCGTTTATCTTACGGCCTTCCTCGATCGCTTTCCCTATTCTTTCCTGGGCATAACCTTCTATTTCAGAGATCTTGGTTTTATATTCGGCCTGTATACGCGCGGTTTCCTTCTTGGCATCCTCAATGTCTTTTAGCTCACCGGATATCCTTGCCGACCGCTGATCAAGCAGGCTCAAGAACTTCTTCCAGAAAAACACCCTCAGCAGCAATAAAAGCAGGAGAAAGCTGATCGCCTGCGCAAATATCTCGCTTGCGCTGAGCATTTTCAATATTTCCATTTTTTACGCCCTTTTATTTATTTTGCCGCGTACATAAACGCGAATACCAGAACATAAATGGTGATCGCTTCAATGAACGCGCAACCAATGATCATATTCGTCATGATCTTATTGCTCGACTCCGGCTGCCTGCTGATCGCGCCCATCGCCGCGGTCAACGCCATACCCAGACCGATCGTTGAACCAAGAGCAGCCACACCTAATGCTATCGTAATCCCCAGATCCATTGCTGTTTTTGAATCCATGCTAATACCCCCTTTTTTATCTTTAGCTACATTATACCTGCCTGCCGGCAAGCTATTCTACCGCCTGCTCTCATTAAAACTTTACGCGGTTTCTTCTTCGTGTTCAGTAACAAAAGCCAGATAAATGGTCGTTAACAAACAGAAAACTACGGCCTGTATCAAAGACGCCAAAATAGACATAAGCATATTAAAGAATAACAAAGGTAAACCCGTTATGCCAAATCCGGAAAGCACTGTGATCAGCATTTCATCTCCCCAGATATTGCCGCGTAAACGTAAAGACAAGCTAAGCGGCCGGATCAACTCGGTAAGAATATGCAAAAAGAACATGAATATCGGAAACACCACTGTGGCCGCGATCGCCCCCCTGGGCTTACCCGCTAAATGATCTATGTACCCTAAAAAACCCAATTCGCGCAAGGCGGTATACTGCACGTAGAAAAATACACAAAGAGCCAAAGCCAAAGTCGTTGACCAGCTGGCGGTAGAAGATTTGATGAAAGGCACAAGGCCGGAAAGATTCATGAATACAATGAAAATAAAAAGCGTGCCGACGAACGGGGTATATTTCCTCCCCTTGGGGCCGATCACCCCGCAAATAAAATCGTCTAAACCGGAAACAAGCATCTCCGCCGCGGCCTGCAGCCTGCCGGGGACTAAACTCACTTTGCGTGAAGAAAAATAAGCCAGAATGGATATAATTACGGCTATGCCCAAAGCGTACGTGACATTTTCCCAGCGATGCATAATGGCGAATACCTGATTTTGCGGGAATCTATCCGCCAGTACAGTTAGAATATCCGGAAGGCTTCTTACGCCTCCTGCCTCAACGCTCATTGGCTCCACCTCTTATTTTAAAGCTATCCTGCTTACTTTTCTTATTACTTTTATCGCTTCCAAAACCCCTGCGATAAAAGATATCACAACGAATATGATCACCGTATACCCGGGCAGGGAAAATTTCTTTTGCAAGAATTCACCGGAGAAATAACCCGCGATCGGGCAAGCAGCCAGGATAAAAGGCAAATAAGTGACCATCCCGACTACTTTTATCGTTTTATACAGGTCTTCTTTGGCCACCAGAGTACCTCAGTAAAAAAATAACGTCTTTAATCCTTAATTGGATCAAAAGACGTCTTCGTGGTCAAGCCCCGATGCTAACTTCTTAGTGAGCACCTTTGATTCTACCATAAGAAAACATTTTGTCAAATGCCTTTTAGGCAAAACCTGTACGCGTGATTATTCTGTCCGGGCGGCGATATTCATATGCCTTATGCCTAATTCATTAAAAATATCCAGCAAACCGACAATATCCTTGAACCTGACCATGCGGTCAGAGAATAGCACGACTTCCAATTGCGGGTTAGAGTTGAACATCCCCTGCAGCTTGGATTTTAAGGCTTTGCGTGAAACCATCGCGTTATCCAGATAGATCAGCCCCTCATTAGTCACAGTGACGCTGGCCTGGGACGACTGGTTGGCGCTTTCTGCGCTTTGAGCGCTGGGCAGGTTTACCCGGATATTAGACTGCAGGATCAATGGCGTGGTGATCATGAATATGATCAAGAGCACCAGGATCACGTCAGTAAAAGGCGTGATGTTTATCTCAGCGATCAGCTTCTTCCTGCCAAAACCTTTAGAGATCATTTCTTAAACCCGCCTAAAAGATCCATCGTCTCTGAAGCAGCCAACTCCATATCCCTGGTAAAAACATCAATTTTGTTCATGAAATAGTTATAGGCGATTACCGCAGGCACTGCCACGCAAAGGCCGGCGGCAGTACAGGCCAAAGCTTCGGATATACCGTTGATCACAACGCTTATCCCCCCGGAGCCGCTGGAGGAAATATCGTGAAACGCCCGGATAATCCCCAGGACTGTGCCGAATAACCCGATATATACGGCTACGCTGCCGATTGTGCCGATCACGCTGGTAAAACGCTCTAAAATAGTGGTTTCAATAACCACCTGCCTGTCCATGTTGTTGGAGATCTCTTTTTCGCTGCAATTATGAAAACTTAAACCCGCGTAGACCACATTCACAAAAGGGGCTTTAGCAGCCAGGCATATTTTTAAAGCCTGATTCAGGTTGCCTGCCCTTACTTCCTGCTTAATTTTAGACATAAAATCTTTGCGTTTCAACCTTGACTGATTCCGATAATAGATCAGCCTCTCCAGGATGATCGCTATGGACAAAACCGAAGCCGCCAAAAGGATAACCATCGTAAAACCACCGAGCCTGATCAACTGCCATAAACCCATAATTGCCTCCCTATATTTCTACAAATCGGATTAACCAAGACTATCCTGATTTATCGATTTTTCTAATACTGCTATGAACTTTTAGTGTATTATATTCTGCCTTGCAGGATTCTACAAGCTTTTTATCAAAGAATGCATGGTCGGTTATCCCGATAAAGAACTATCACCAGCTAAATTAACAGACCTGCGGATGAGAAGATGATATTTTTATTGTTGAAAAAAGATTGGATTACCGAATAATTATATCGCCGGAAGGTTAGTTCGTTTCATAAGGTATCTATCGATATGATGTGCCGCGCGCCTGCCCTCGGATATTGCCCAGACGATCAAAGACTGCCCACGCCGGGCGTCCCCGCAGGCGAACACGCCTTTTTGCGATGTCATAAAGCTGTCATCTGTTTTGATGTTCCCACGCTGGTCTAAATTAAGCCCTAATTTTTCTATGAGTCCTTTTTTCTCCACATGCAAGAAACCCAAGGCCAAAATCACCAGATCCGCTTTTATACAGAATTCCGAACCGGGAATTTCTTTCATTATTGGGCAACCTGCAGGGTCTTTGGAGAACTCTACGCGTACACAACAAAGCTCCTTCACTGCGTTTTGCTTACCGGAGAATCTCTTTGTTAAAACTGACCAATCCCTTGCGCCACCTTCCTCGTGGCTAGTGGAATTCTTAAGCAACATGGGGTATTTAGGCCAGGGGTAATCGGAGGTGCGGCACGCTGCTGGCTTTGGCATGATCTCGATCTGGGTAACGTTTTTTGCGCCTTGCCTGTGCGCAACCCCCACGCAATCTGCGCCAGTATCCCCTCCGCCAATGACTACAACGCGCTTGCCCTTTGCGTCAATCAGCTCTTCCAGAGATATTTTGTCGCCGCGTATCCGCTTATTGGATTGGATCAGATAATCCATGGCAAAATGGATACCCGAAAGATCCCTCCCTTCAATGCTTAAGTCCCGCGGCACCCTGCTTCCGCAGGCAAGACATGAAGCATCAAACCCCTGAAGTTTTATTAACGGATAGTTTAACCCAACACAAACATTGGTTTTAAATTTAATTCCTTCTCTCTTAAGCATCCTGATCCTGCGTTCAAGGAGTGATTTTTCCAGTTTGAACTCCGGGATGCCAAACCGCATGATCCCTCCAATAGCGTCATCGCGCTCAAACACCGTAACGTTATGCCCGGCGGAATTTAACTGATCCGCGCAAGCCAGGCCAGCGGGGCCTGAACCAACCACGGCTATTCTTTTAGTTGTGCGCGATTTCGGCATTTTTGCCTTAATACAATTATTCCTGAAAGCATGCTCAATGATCCCCAGTTCATTTTCCCTGATGGTCACCGGGTCATCGTTGATCCCCAGGACACAAGAATATTCACAAAGCGCAGGGCAGATCCTTCCGGTGATTTCCGGCAGGTTATTTGTAGCTTCAAGAAGCGTAAACGCTTTTTCCCATTGCTTATGGAACACCAGGTCGTTCCACTCCGGTATATAATTACCCAACGGGCAAGCCGCGTGGCAAAAAGGCGTGCCGCAATCCATGCAACGCGACGCCTGTTCCAGGGAGTGTTCTGTTTTAGGCAAAAGCAGAACTTCACGGAAGTCTTTTACGCGCTCTCTGGCCAAGCGAAGAGCAACTGCTTTTCTTTTAACTTTCAAAAACCCCTTTAAATCACCCATCAGTATATTCCCCTAGATTTGATTTTCTAGAATCCTTGGTTTCTTCCAATATACGCTTATATTCTAAAGGCATAACTTTTACAAAAAGCCGCGCGGATATTTCAAAACCATCCAGAAGCCTTTTTGCTTTCTGGCTTTTAGTATATTGATAGTGATTGGACAAAAGATTCCTGACGGTTTCAGCATCTTGAGGAGTAAGCCTCTGTAACTCTACCATATCCATGTTGCATTTCTTCTTAAAATCCCCTGTTTCATCCAGGCAATAAGCAATCCCGCCGGACATACCAGCGGCAAAATTCCTGCCCGTCTGTCCCAAGATAACCACCCTTCCTCCGGTCATATATTCACAGGCATGGTCTCCTACGCCCTCCACAACGGCGTTTAAACCAGAATTCCTGATACAGAACCTTTCGCCGGCAACTCCCCGGATATAAGCCTGGCCGTTAATCGCTCCATAAAAAGTAGTGTTACCAATAATAATATTCTTATCCGGTTGATAATCAGAACCTTGATCAGGATAGATCACGATTTTACCTCCGGAGATACCTTTCCCCACATAATCATTAGCCATGCCTTCCAGTTCAAAAGAGATCCCCCTGGCCAGGAACGCGCCAAAACTTTGCCCGGCAATACCCTTGAACTTGCAAAGGATGGTGTTTTCCGGCAGGCCGCTTTCCCCGAACCTCCTGCAGAGTTCCCCACTAAGCATCGCACCTGTCGTACGGTTAACATTTCTTATCGCTAACTCAATATTTACACTCTTAGCGTTCTCTAAAGCGGCTTTAGAAAGCCTGATCAGCTCCAGATCCATTACTTTATCAATACCATGATCCTGTTTACGGCAGCAATGCGTAATTACCGCAGGAGGGACTTCGGGTTTATAAAAAACTCTTGCCAGGTCTACCCCCCTGGCTTTAACGGGAAGTATTTTTTCATTCAACTCCAGCAGATCTACCTGGCCAATCATATCCTCAAGCTTGCGAATACCCAAAGAACTCATAATCTGACGTAATTCACTAGCCACAAAATTAAAATAATTAATGATATACTCCGGACGGCCGGAGAACCTTTTTTCCAGGATCTCATCCTGCGTGGCAATGCCTACTGAACAATTATTCAAATTACAATGCCGCAGCATAACGCATCCTAAGGTAATCAGAACAGCTGTACAGAAACCAAACTCTTCCGCTCCCAAAATCGCTGCTATCGCCACATCCCTGCCTGTGCGCATCTGTCCATCAGTCTGAAGCCGCACCCTGCTACGCAAATCATTAAGCACTAATGTCTGATGGGTCTCGGAGATCCCCAGTTCCCAGGGCAAACCGGCGTTCCTGATCGAACTTAGCGGAGAGGCGCCTGTGCCTCCATCTCCTCCGGAAATAAGGATCATATCAGCATGGCCTTTGGCAACGCCGGCGGCGATCGTGCCTACGCCGATTTCAGAAACAAGCTTAACGCTGATCCGCGCGTAAGGGTTAACATTCTTTAGGTCAAAAATAAGTTGCGCCAGATCTTCAATAGAATAAATATCGTGATGCGGCGGAGGAGATATCAAGGTTACGCCGGGGGTGGTGTAACGGGTTTTCGCGATCGTCACGCTCACCTTATGCCCGGGCAACTGGCCGCCTTCTCCGGGCTTAGCGCCTTGCGCAATCTTGATCTGTATTTCATCTGCATTCACCAGGTAATTTGTAGTTACGCCAAAACGACCTGAAGCGACCTGCTTGATCGCGCTTCTGGCGGAATCGCCATTTGGTAAAGGTAAAAACCGTGCGGGATCCTCTCCCCCTTCCCCTGTATTGGATTTTCCCTGGATCCTGTTCATCGCGATAGCGATCGTTTCATGCGTAGAACGGCTGATTGAGCCGAAACTCATTGCTCCCGTAGCAAAACGTTTGAACAACTCTTCCACAGGCTCCACCTCTGCCAAAGGCACAGGTTTCTGCGGCCTAAACTTAAATAAACTCCTTAGCGTGGCCGGATGCTTTGACTGATCATTAATCAGGCTGGCAAATTCCTGATAACGGTTGGCATCATTATTACGCACCGCATCCTGCAAAGCGGAAATACTTTCCGGATTCCAGAGATGGAACTCACCGTCACGTTTCCACTGGTAAAGCCCGCCGCTAGACAGGTATTCCGGTTCAAAGGAACTCCTGGCAAAAGCCTGTTCATGTAACAAGACAGTTTCCTGAGCAATATCATCCAAAGATGCGCCGCTAATCCGGGAAACTGTGCCGCTAAAATATTTATCGATCAGCTCTTCATTCAACCCGATCGCTTCAAAGATCTGGGCGCCGCGGTAACTTTGCAAAGTTGAGATGCCCATCTTGGAAAGTATCTTCAAGAGACCCTTATCTATAGCTTTTACATAATTGTGTACCGCTTTATCTTTATCCATGGTCAACTGTCCATCAGCAACTAAACTTTCTACAGCGTTAAAAGCAAGATACGGATTAACACAATCAACGCCATAGCCAAAAAGCAGCGCGAAATGATGCACTTCGCGCGGCTGCGCGCTTTCCAGGATAATACTTATGCGGGTACGCAAACCGCAACGCACCAAGTTATGATGCAAGGCGGAAACAGCTAGAAGGCCAGGCAAAGCAAGATGCTTTCTGTCTACTCCGCGGTCGCTTAAGATAATAAATGTATAACCCTGTTTTATGGCTTTATGGGCTTGTTTAAATATTTCCTCAATTATTTTTGTAAAATCATTATCCCCGGCGTTAAAAAGCAAAGAAATCGTTTTGGTCTTAAAACCGTTCTTTTTTATCCTGCGGATCTTAGCGAGATCTCCATCCATAAGTATAGGCTGGCTTACAAACAATTTATGACAGTGCCCCGGGCCTTCCTCAAGAATATTCTTTTCCGGGCCAAGGTAACTTCCCAGGCTCATCACCAGTTCTTCGCGGATAGGGTCAATTGCCGGATTAGTGACTTGGGCAAATAATTGCTTAAAATAGGAGAATAATATCTGCGGCTTTCCGGACAACGCCGCTAGCGGCGTATCATTACCCATTGAACCAACCGGTTCCTGACCACTCTCAGCCATGGGCTTAATAATATTCTTCATATCTTCACGCGTGTAACCAAATGCTTTCAGCTGTGTTAAAAGATCCAGCTTTTTTGTTTTAGGCTTAATTCTCGGCAGGCTGTCTAATTCCAGGATATTCTTCTTGACCCATGTGTCATACGGCTTATTCAGACTAAGCTCTTTCTTGATCTGATGGTCTTCTATTATTCTTCCTTCCAGCGTATCGATAAAGAAAGTCTTCCCAGGCTCAAGCCTCCCGGAGTGTTTGATCTGCGCAGCCGGTATATCCAAAACACCTGCTTCCGATGCCATAACCACAAAATCATCTTTAGTGAGGATATAACGACAGGGCCGTAAACCATTCCTGTCTAAAACAGCGCCAATACGCACGCCATCAGTAAAAGCAATAGCTGCCGGGCCATCCCAGGGCTCAATCAAACAAGTATGGTATTTATAGAAAGCCTTGACTTTCTCGTCCAGCCCCGCGTTATGCTCCCAGGCGCAAGGCACAAGCATAGAAATAGCATGCGGCAGTGACCTGCCGGATAAAATCAGTAATTCAAAGATGTTATCAATAGTCGCCGAATCGCTTCCTCCGGGAACGAGCACAGGAGCTATCTTTTTCAGATCCTTACCGAATAAACCGTTTTTCAGAAGGCTTTCCCGGCCGCGCATCCAGTTGATATTGCCTCTTAAGGTATTGATCTCGCCGTTATGCGCGATAAACCTGAAAGGCTGCGAAAGATCCCAGGTAGGGAATGTATTGGTGGAATAACGTGAATGCACCAAAGCCAAAGCACTTTTTATCTTATCGGATTTTAGATCAAGGAAGAAATCTTCCACCTGATGCGGCATCAACAATCCTTTATAAATAAATGTACGGCTGGATAAATTGGTAATATAGAAAAATGACTTTTGATTGATTTGCGAGCTGCGGATTATACTCTCGGCGTGTTTCCTTATAATATAAAGCTTTCTTTCAAAATCCAGGGCCTCGCGGGAATTTAAGTCTCTGCCTATGAAAACCTGTTCAATCACCGGCTGGGTGACTTTCGCGCTAATTCCGATACCAGAATTATCCACCGGCACGCTTCTCCAGCCTAAACAAGATTGCTTTGCCAAACGGATAGCTTGAGTAAGGGCATTTTTGCAAAATTCTCTTTCCGATTTGTCCGTGGGTAGAAAGACAATGCCTGAACCATATGCGCCTTCTTCCGGGAGATTGATCCCTGCCTCCGGGCAGATAGAAACAAAAAATTCGTGCGGTAGTTGGATCAAGATACCCGCGCCATCGCCTGTTTTCGGGTCAGCTCCGGTAGCCCCACGGTGAGAGAGCCTGCGCAGAACTTCTAATCCCTGCTTGACAATATGATTATCTTTCTTGCCTTTGATATCACAGACAAAGCCTACGCCGCAGGAATCATGTTCAAAACTTGGGTCATACAAACCCTGTTTACCGGGAAAATGCTTATATTTTATCAGTTTATTTTCCATTTGTTTGCTTGAATACCTAATTTCTTCATTTTTGAGCGCATAGTATTGCGGTTAATGCCCAGGATGCGCGCGGCTTTAAGCTGGTTGCCTTCGCAGCGCTCTAAAGTCTGTTCTATTAGAGGCTTCTCTATCTCCTCTAAAACAGACTTATACAATACGCCCTTTTTCTCATTAAACAATGAATTTTCCAACTCTATTACTTTATCTTTGATAAAAGCCAGATCCCTTATACAGTCTTTTTTTATTATGCGGATCGCTTCTTCACCGTCCGAAGATCCAGAGAAAGTATAGCCTTCCTGTGCCAGCAGTTTAGCTAACGCCTCTTTTGCTTTTAGCTCATTTTCCACGATAAGAATAGTAATCATATCTTGCCTAAGGTTTAATCATTGAACCTTACAAAAAAAGACGCCCATGCCGGCTGATATGTCTATCGCCGTATGAACGTCTATGTTCTTTATCAGCTTGCTAAAAACACAACCCTGTGTTTTAGAAGGCTATACTTACAAGTAAATAATTACTTCTTTTGGTAACTCTAACTTTAAAAAATAATCTAAGCTGGCGCCGATAGCTACCCTTTCTTTGCCATCACGCCTAAGAAAAATAGCTATCGGCGGAATCAATCAAATTATTTGATGAACAGCATTTCGCGGTACTTAGGCAGATCCCAGGCATCATCGCTAACCACGCACTCCAAGGCGTCTACATGCCTACGAATATGCTCCATTAAAGGTTTAAGCTCCTTAAAGTAAACTTCAGCGCGTTTCTCATTGCTAGCCTTCTTAGCCTTATCCAGAAGCTTGACCATTTCTGTGGCATTGCGGCGCACATAATAGATCTTGGATACGATATCGCTAAGATGCTCTTTTTTATCCTTCAATGCCGCCGCATCCACGCTTAAACCAGCGTCTTTCTTCAGTTTGATCAGCTGATAAAGCGTACTGGCTAAAAGCTTCTCATATTTGTAACCTGCCGGAACAATAGAAGCATTAACCATCTCAAAAAGAGTATTCGCTTCAATCTCCAAAGTCAGATTATAGAGATGCACCCAAATATGGTAACGCGCGAGAAGCTCCTCGCGGGAAAAAACCTTATATCTTTCAAAAAGTTTAATATTTCTCTCTTCAGTTAACGCTTCCAGGGCTTCGTAGGTAGCTGCCACATTCGGCAGCCCTCTTTTTTGGGCTTCTTTAAGCCATTCTGGCGAGTAATTGTTGCCCTCAAAACGCACAGCCTTAGTTTCTTTGATCACTTGGCTGATCACTTTTAATACGGCAGAGTTAAAATCCTTTCCTGAAGCGGAGGCTTTCTTTATCTGTTCAGTCACATAATCAAGGCTCTCAGCAATGATCGTATTGACTACCGCGATAGGAGTAGATATATTCTGTGACGAACCTACGGCGCGGAACTCAAACTTTGCCCCTGTAAAAGCGAAAGGCGAGGTACGGTTACGGTCAGTTGAGTCTTTATTGAATTTTGGAAGCCGCGCAATGCCTAAATCAATGATATCGCGCTTAGAAACTTTGGCCTTTACACCCTTCTCCAACATATCCAGAACCTTAGTAAGCTGCTCACCTAAAAATACGCTGATAATTGCCGGAGGGGCTTCATTTGCTCCCAGGCGGTGTTCATTACCCGCTAAAGCCACGGAAGCGCGCAAGAGATCAGCGTGCAGATAAACCGCCCTTAGAACCGCGACTAAAACTGCTAAAAACTGCAGGTTATCTTCGGGCGTCTCTCCGGGGTTAAGCAGGTTATTACA
>Ga0153915_10001752_pt1 | contig 19994 bp, 14 predicted proteins | sample Opewatmetagenome_2_FD_107003 | JGI IMG/M metagenome (GOLD analysis project Ga0153915, IMG submission 107003) | Freshwater wetland microbial communities from Ohio, USA - Open water 3 Core 3 Depth 3 metaG | ecosystem: Environmental > Aquatic > Freshwater > Wetlands | place: USA: Ohio, Lake Erie...
TCATATTCCCGGATGACGGGGGTCCGGGCCAGAGCCGCCAGGATCTTGTGCGAGGAGGAGCGGCCCACCGTCTCGTAAGTCAGGCGGGCATCGTCCGGAAGGACGGCCATCTGCTTCTTGACCCGCCAGCGGATGACCTTCTCGCGCTCCTTGTCCGACCCGGGAAGGGAGTCAAAGGAGAGGACGAACACTCTGAGGCAGACTTCCGGGACCAGGCAGGCAACCTTCTTTCCCGAGACCTGGAGCTCGCGGAACGCCTCTTTGAGGACCGCCGCAAGGCCCGCCGGGTCAGGGATATTCTTGCGGTCGAAGTGCGGTTCGAGCATCCCGGAAGGGAGCTCGAGGACGGAATGGCGCTTCGCCCGGCCCTCCTTGAGGTCCACATGGATCCCGCTGACATAGGAAGAAGACAGCTGGATGATGGTCGGTGGACAAAGAGGACCGGTCAGGAACTCTCTGAACTTCTTCAGGTCGATCGCCATTCTTTTATTCGACGAAGGTTACCTTGTTCAGCTCCTTGAGGCTGGTGATCCCGCGGAAAACCTTCTCCATCCCGACTTCCCGCAAGAAGACGATGCCCTCCTCCTTGGCCCGCTTCTTCACTTCGGAAAGGGGCTTGCGGACCAGGATCATCTCGCGGATGACATCGGAGAGTTCGAGAAGCTCGGCGATGGCGGTCCGGCCCTGGTAACCCGTCTGGCCGCAATCGGCGCATCCCCGGGCTTCGTAGAATTCCTGCTGCTGGTATTTGTCCGGCGAGAGGCCCGACTCGAGCAGCTGCTCGGGCCGGTATTTCACCGCCTGCTTGCACTTCGGGCACAGGACCCTGACCAGGCGCTGCGCCAGGATGCAGTTCAGGGCGGAAATAAAGCTGTAAGGATCCACCTGCATGTGCAGGAAGCGGCCGATGACGTCGAAGACATTGTTGGCGTGGACGGTGGTAAAGACGAGGTGGCCGGTCAAGGCGGATTGGATGGCGATCTGAGCGGTTTCCGGGTCGCGGATCTCGCCGACCATGATCTTGTCGGGGTCATGCCTGAGGATCGACCGCAACCCGCGGGCGAAGGTGAGGCCTTTTTTCTCGTTGACCGGGATCTGAGTGATGCCGTCAATCTGGTACTCGACCGGGTCTTCGATGGTGATGATCTTGTCCTCGGGCGCCTTGATCTCGGTCAGGGCGGCGTAAAGCGTGGTGGTTTTCCCGCTCCCCGTCGGCCCCGTGACTAGGATCATCCCATACGGCTGGGCGATATAACGGCGGAACCTCCGCAGCAGAGCATCGGAGAAGCCGAGCAGCTCCAGCTTCAGCTCGGAGATGGCCTGGGTGATCATCTCTTTGTCCAGGATGCGGATGACGGCGTCCTCCCCGTAGATGCTGGGCATGATGGAGACGCGGAAATCGATGGTCTTGTCCTTGATCTTGAGCCGGAACCGGCCGTCCTGAGGGACGCGGCGCTCGGCGATGTCGAGGTCGGACATGACCTTGACCCGCGAAATGATGGGCGACTGGAACTTCTTGTTGATCGGTTCCATGGCTTCGCCCAGGACCCCGTCGATGCGGTACTTGATCCGCACGCCGTCGTCGCGGGATTCGACGTGGACATCGCTGGCCCTCTTCTGAACGGCGGTGAAGATGATCGTGTGCACGAGCTTGATGATCGACCCGTCCTGGTCGGCCAGCTTCTCCAACGAGATGACCTCTTCTTCTTCGCCGCTTTCCTTCTCCACGACCTGGACGATGTACCCTTCGGTCGCATCCTTGAGGACCTGAAGAGCAGTCTCACTTTTCCGCAGGGCCTCCTGGATCGCCCGCTTGGAAGCAGCGCACACCTGGACCTTCTTCCCCAGGAACGACTCGATGGCATCGATCGTCCCGATGTCCGAAGGGTCGGCGATGGCGATCTTGACGGAATTGCCCAAGTCCTCGAGGGGGATGAAATTGGCGCGGTAGAGAAAATCCGGGGGGAAGGACTGGACCAGCTCCCGCCGCACCGGGAAGGTCGAAAGATCGATGTAGGGAACCCGGTAGCGTTCAGCCAGCTTCTGGGTTTCCACTTCCTCAGGCGCGCCGGCCTTCTTGATTTCTTCTCTGCTCATGTTTATCTCTGGATCTGAATGATGTTGAAGATCGGAAGATATACGGACAAAAGCATCAGGGCCACGAGGAGCCCCATGATTATAATGATAGCCGGCTCTATGAGGGAGACAAAAGTGTTGATCCGGGTCTGGATCTTCTGGTCATAGACGTCGGAAACTTCCCTCAGCATCCCATGAAGGTTCGCGGAACTCTCTCCGATGCGGATCATGTCGGTCGCCAGGGGTGTGAAAAACCCCGTCCTGGCCAGGGAATCGGACAGGCCCCCGCCGTTGCGGATATCATCTGGAACCGGGAGGGTTTTTTTCATCAAAAACTTATTGGGGATGGCCTCGCAGGCGATGGAGAGCCCCGGAAGGAGGGTGATGCCCGCCTCGAGGAGGAGGCTGAGGGTCCGGCTGAACATCGAGATGGCCGTTTCCACCCGGATGCGGCCGAAGTAGGGGACCTTGAGCTTAAGCTTCTCCAGGATCAGACGGACTTTTTCCTGTTTCTTGAACCGCGACAGGACGAGAACGGCGGCGACCAGGAGGATAAGGAGGACGGGCGTCATGGCGCGGAGCACGCCGGCCACGGACATCAGAATGAGGGTGATGCCCGGAAGCTGGGCCCCGAAATCGGCATAGAAACCAACAAAGCGCGGCATGATGAAGTTGACCAGGATGCCCATGAGGACAAGGGCGAAGACGATGAGGACGGTGGGATAGAGCAGGGCCGAGCGGATCCGCGACTTGGTCTGGCTGATGACTTTGGCGTAATCGAGATACCGCCCGATCGTCCCCGGCAGGTTGCCGCTCTGCTCCCCGGCCATCAGCGCGGCGATGTAGACCTTGCTGAACTCCTTTTCGTAGGGGGCAAAAGCCTCGGAAAGGGCCTTGCCGCTCCGGACGTCGGCTTCGATCCTCTGGAGGAGCTCCTTGAGATGGACGCTCTTGGTTCGGCTGGCGATGAGCTCCAGGCTCTTGAGGATCGGGTACCCGGCCCGGAGGAGCGCCACGAGCTCCTGGTTGTACATGATGAAGTCTTTGTCCTTGATCTTCTTTTCGAAGGGAAGAGAGGGAAAGGACTTTCTCTTCCAGTCCTTGCGGACGGAAAGGACGCAGAAACCCTCCCCCTCGAAGTGCTTCCGGCAGTCCTCGGCCGACGAAGCCAGGAAGGATTGGGCCAAATAGCGGCCGTCCTCCGTGGCCAGATGACACAGAAAATAGGGCATATTTCTATCCCAACCTAAAGAACTCCGTATGTCTCTTAAAGGATGCAGCCATCTTAAGTAATCCCTACTCCTTTGTCAATGAACTCCAAGAAGGGAAAGCACCGGCCAGAAATACCCCCCTGCCCATTATTTAGTCAGCCCCGGCGGGCGAAAGTTGACAAAAAATGACGAAAGCTTTATGTTAAAATGAATGAAAATCCGACTGCTTACGGGGGCCGGGCCGTTCATTTTTCTCCTATTCCTGGGAGCGTCGCCCCCTCAGGAAAACCCACCCCCTCCGCCCGCTCAGGAGACCCCCGTCTCGCCCAGAGAGTACCCGACCCAGAAGCCAAAGAGCGATTATATGAGCCAGATCCTGGGACGAAACACCAAACCTCTCGGCCTGAAGGAAGACCTCGCCCTGAGGAAACTCCTGAGGCAGCCGGCCATCAGGTGGGCCATCCGGTCAGGCCATAGACATATTCTCAACTGAGATGAGAAGCTCGATTTTTTTTCCCGGCCTAATTCAATTTTTTGAATTCCCCTCCTATGAATAAAAGAACCGTCGTCGCCCTGTTGCTGATCGCTGTCTTGCTCGGCCTGGGTGGGCTCAATGTCTACCGCAAGATCGTCTGGCGGGAACCCACTGACGGCGTCGTATGGAAGGAGAAGGCCGGCCGGATCATCGCGGAACAGGTGGCGGCCAACGGTCCCGCTTATCTGGCCGGGATCAAGAGGGGCGACATCCTTTACGCCATAAACGACCTTCCGATCGACACCCGGATTGACATCGTCAGGAGCCTCTGGGCCGCCGCCATGGCCGGACAAAGGGTGAAGTACCAGATCGGCCGGCCGGCGGAGATCCTCTCGCCCTCCTTTTTCCCCACTCAAAAGAAGCCCAACCTGCTCTACTTCTATCTGGCCTTGATCGGTCTGACAACCCTCGTCATCGCGGTTGTCGTCTTCTTCAACTCCCGGCGCAACTTCGCGATGCCCTACATATCCTTCTATCTTCTTTGTCTGGTCTTCTATTCCTTCTACATCTTCTCTCCGACCGGGCAGATGGACTTCCTGGATATCCTGTTCTATTGGTTCGACCAGGCCGCTTTGTTGGGCTTCCCTCCCCTGCTCCTCCATTTCTTCCTCATTTTTCCCCACAGGAAGAAAATCCTCAAGGAGAAGTCGTCCTCGGTCTACCTCCTCTACCTCCCCGGCTTTCTCGTGTTCCTGGCGACCGTCGTCCTTCATTCGCCGCTGGCCGGCCGCTGGAGCGACGCCTTGGTCCTGTCCGGCTACACCGCTTTGGAAAGAGCAGAGATCTTCCTGTTCGCCCTTTATTCCATCATCACCTTGCTGAGCATATCCCACAGCCTGCGCCGCCCTCCCACGCTCTTGCTGCGAAGACAACTCCGCTGGACTCTCTCGGCCCTGGGGATCGGGGTGCTGCCTTTTGTCGTTTTCTACGCCATCCCCTACTGCTTCGGCCGGAGCCCCTCGCAATACGCCGAGCTGACCGTCCTTCTCCAGGCCTTGATCCCGCTGACCTTCGCCTACTCGGTGTCGCGATACCGCTTGATGGACTTTGAGGTCCTGCTCAAGAAGGCGGCCACGCTCATTTTTTCTTATTTCCTGCTGGCCTGCCTGTATCTTGTCCTCAGCTCCCGGACCCAGGTCTTTACCGAGAACAAGCTGAACGTCCTCATCCTGGGGGTCCTGGCCATGATCCTGGGCGCGACCCTCTTCACTCCCCTCAAGAAGCTCATCAGCTCGCTCTTCGACCGTTTTTTCTACAGGCGCTCCTATAAGTATCGGAAGACGCTCTTGACGATCAGCAAGGAGCTCAGCCGGGAGAGGAGCCTTGAGAAACTCTCCCAATCCCTCCTCGACCTCATCAGCAACGCCTTGTCCTTGAAAACCCTCGCCCTCCTTCTGCCCGAACAGGCCGACAGCCGGACCTTCATCCTGACGAGCGCCAAGGGGGAAGCGCCCGCTGTGCCTCCGACCATCACCTTCGAGCCGAAGCTTTACGGCTTGTTGCGTGAGAAGGAGTACGTCTCCCTCGATTCCCTGGCCGAACGAAGGGGGCTCTACAAGAGCAACGAGGAACTCGTCACCCTGGGGCTCGTGCACTTCCTTCCTCTCCGGGTCGAAAAGCACTTCATCGGCTGCCTCGGGATGGGGAAGAAATTCGACAATTCGCTCCTCAACAGCGAGGACTGGGACCTCCTGACGACGATTTCCTCGCCGGTCGCCCTGGCCATCGAGAACGCCTCTCTTTACCAGCAGGCCAGCGTCCGGGCCCTCGAACTCGAGAGGCTCAAGGACTATAGTGAGAACATCATCGAGAGCCTGACGGTGGGCGTCGCGGTCCTCGACCGGAAGGGAGAGATCATCGGCTGGAATCGCGTGCTCGAGGGCATCTTCTCCCTCGCCAAGAGCCGCGTCCTCGGGCAGAGGCTCCAGGAGGTCCTGGGGCCGTCGAATTTCCAGGCCCTCTTCCCCAGCGATACGCAGCAGGATTTCCGGCTCCTCAGCGAGATCACGCTGGAGCTGGCGAACGGCGAAAAAAAGATCTTCGATATCGCCAAGACCCCCTTGTTTGACAACCAGATGGTCCCGTACGGAACGATCATCGTCTTCGAGGATATCACCGAGAAGATCCGCCTGCAGCAGCAGCTCGTGACCTCGGAAAAGCTGGCTTCGATCGGCCTCCTGTCCGCCGGCGTCGCCCACGAGATCAACACGCCGCTCACGGGAATCTCCTCCTATGTTCAGATGCTCCAGAAAAAGATCTCCGACTCCCACTACACCCAGATCCTGGAGAAGATCGAGGCCCAGACCGACCGGGTCTCGCGGATCATCAAGAACCTGCTCAACTTCGCGCGCAACCCCTCGGAGTCCGCTTTCCACAAGGCCTCCATTCCCGACAGCCTGAAGGAGATCATCTCGCTCATCGAGTACAAGCTCAAGGCCATGAGCATCAAGCTGGAGATGGACCTGGCCCCGGTCAAGCCCGTCTGGGCCCAGGGGGAGCGCCTGCAGCAGGTCTTCATCAACATCATCCTCAATGCCATAGACGCCATGCCCAAGGGCGGCACTCTCCACATCCAGGCTGAGCAGGAGGGCGCGGACGTGGTCGTCCGCATCGCGGACACGGGGACGGGGATCCAGCCGCAGCACCTGCTCCACATATTCGACCCCTTCTTCACGACCAAAGGCATCGGCAAAGGCACCGGGCTGGGACTGTCCATTGCCTACGCCATCATCAAGGAGCACGAGGGGCATATCTCGGTCAAGAGCGAGGTGGGCAAGGGGACTTGTTTCACCATCCGGGTCCCGGCCGACCTTGACCTTAAGAAACTCAGCCAGAAATCCGACATCGTACGGAACTGACCATGGCCGAAAGCAAAGGGATTATCCACGTCATCGACGACGAGCCGATCATCCACGAGGTCCTGAGCCAGCTGCTCACTTCCGAGGGCTACGAGGTCGAGCTGTCCCCCTCCGGGGAAGAAGCCCTGGGAAAATACTCTTCCCAGCAGTTTGACCTCACTCTGCTCGACCTGCTGATGCCCGGTCTGGACGGGATCGAGGTCCTGCGGGAGATCAAAAGGGTCGACCCTCAAGCCATCATCATCATCATCACGGCCTACGCCTCGGTCGAGTCGGCCATCACCGCCATGAAGATGGGGGCTTACGACTACATCCAAAAACCCTTCAAGCACGCCGAGCTCCTCATCATCATCGAGCGGGCTCTTGAGCACAGGAACCTCCGGGAGGAGAACATCCGGCTCAAAGGCGAGCTCGACCGCAAGTTCGGGTTCGACAACCTCATCGGCCAGAGCCTTCCCATGCAAAAGGTCTTCGACCTGATCCGGGCCACGGCCCCGACGCGCTCCACGATCCTGATCCAGGGCGAGAGCGGGACGGGCAAGGAATTGGTCGCTCGGGCCATCCACCAGAACAGCGACCGCCGCCATTTCCCGTTCGTCGTCGTCAACAGCGGCAGCCTCCCGCCGGACCTTCTGGAGAGCCATCTCTTCGGCCACGTCAAAGGCGCCTTCACCGGAGCGGTCAGCCAGAAGAACGGCCTGTTCGAGACGGCCGCCCGGGGCAGCATCTTCTTTGACGAGATCTCCACCGTCGGGCTCGAGACCCAGGCCAAGCTGCTCCGGGTCATGCAGGACAAGGAATTCATGAGACTGGGCGGGACGAAGACGATCCGGGTGGACACCCGGATCATCGCCGCCACGAACACCGACCTCGAAGAGCTCATCGAGAAAAAGGCCTTCCGCCAGGACCTTTTCTACCGGCTCAACGTCATCAAGATCGAGCTGCCGCCCCTGCGGGAAAGGAAGGACGATATTCCTCTCCTGGCCAGTCACTTCATCAACGTCTACAGCCGCGAGAACAAGAAAGAAATCGAAGGCATCAGCGAGGACGTCATGGAGATCCTGGAAGACTATGACTGGCCGGGAAACGTCCGCGAGCTCGAGAACCTGATCGAGCGGGCGATCGTCCTGTCCAGGTCCAAGGTCATCACCCGGAGCATGCTGCCGCCTTTCCTGTTCGACCGCGGGCGGCTGGGAAGCGGGTTGCCGGGGGTTGAGGAAGAACGGGAGCTGGACTTCAAAGAGCAGACCCAGAGCTACCAGAGAAAAGTGATCCTCAACGCGCTGCGCCGGGCCAAAGGGGTCCAGAAGCAAGCCGCGCTTTCGCTGGGTCTGAAGCCGACAACGCTCAACGAAATGATTAAGAGGCTCAAGATCGACGTGGACAGCCTGTCCTGAGGCAGGCCCAGGCCTCAGCGCGCCGTGACATGGAACCTGCCCGGCACAGCCTTGTCGGGGTTGAATTCGAGCTCGCGCGGGGCGCCGGGCAGAGAGAATTCAAACTCCTGGCTCCTTTTTTCGACGACGACCTTTTCGCGGCGCTTGACGCCGTTCTCCTCCTCCCAGACGATCCAGAGGGGGTAGGTGAAATCTTCGTTGAGCTGATTCACCGCAATCCTTAAGCTGACGCCGCTCCTCCGCCTCTCGACCCGGTAATCCACTTGGGCCTCGGGGAGGAGGTGGGAATCGAACCAGAACCGGAAAAAGCCGTTCAAGTCCCGGCCCGAGACCGTCTCCATGGCCTTCCTGAACTGGCCGGTGGCCGCGGCCGTGAACTGGTGGGCGGCATAGAACTCCCGGAGACCCGCGAAGAAGACATCCTCTCCCAGCAGGTCGTTGAGCATGTTCAGGACGAGAGAACTCTTATCGTAGATGATCGCCTGGTAGGCCGTGAAATCGGTGAAGCTAAGGCGGGAACCTAGGGTGATCGGCCCCCAGAAAGACTTTTGCACGGTCCAGTGGGAGAATTTCTTGAGGATATCCGACCAGGCGTCGGCGCCGTACTTGGACTGGATATAGAGGGCCGAAGAGTACTGGGACAACCCTTCGCTCAGCCACTGGTCCCTGTACCTGGCCCAGGTGACCCCTTGCCCCCACCACTGATGAGCAATCTCATGGGCGAGGAAGTACTCCCGCCATTGCGGGGACAGGTCTACCGGGCTGTCGGGGTTCCCGATCAGCCGCTCCCTGAGCCCGGGCCCGCCGCTGGGGACGCGGGGAAGGTCGTTCACCACGACGAAAGAGGCGGGGCTATGGCCGCCCTTCGCATTCCAAAGCCTCTGGACCACGGTCAGGTTTTCAAACGGGAAGGGCCCGAACCGGGATTCGTAGAAATCCAGGATCCGGCGAGTCTCATCCAGGAGGTTCTTGCGGAGAGAGCGGACGTCGGAGGAGGCATAATGGGCGAGCGGCAACGGGCCGGAGCTCTCCTCTGTCAAGCTCAACTTGCCGACAAGGAAGGAGAGGTACTTGACGGGGCGCTTCGTCTCGTAGATGGAGCAGGAGCTTCCGACCTTATCGATCTCCGTCACCCTTTGGACGCCGTTCAGGACGCTTTTTTCCACCAGGGCCCCATTGGCGATCACGGAATAAGGGGGTGGGACGATGAGCTTGAGCCGGGCGGTGAAATAATCCTCGGTCAAAGGATAAGGGTACCACTGGGCCGACTGGCTGAACAGGAAGGTTTCAAAACGGACCGGCAGCGGTTCGGAAACCTCCTGGTAGCGCTGCCCGACGACCGTATCGGTCAGCTGGGCCGGCGGCTCCAGCCGGCCCCGGTAGAACACCTCGATGGTCGTCCTGACGTTCTTGTCGAGGGGTTCTAGGAAGTAGACGTACAGGACCCGTGCGACAGGGTCTTTGGAGTAGAGGAGTTCTCTCTTTTCGCTGTCGTAGATGCGCAGGACTTCGAGTCCCGGATGGAACTTGAGCTTGACGGCGTCGAGGCCATCGACCTGACTGACCAGGCCGATCCGGGCCTTGGCCGAGAGACGGTAGCCCTGCGGCTGGAAATCCAGCTCGATCTCATAGTCCCGGACGTCCACCTTCGGAGCAAAGCTGATGACCAGACGCCGTCCTCCCTCCTCGAGACGAGGAGAATAGAGACAGATGAACCGCTCCCGGATATTGTCGTAGAGGGTGACCTCCTCCTCGGCGAGCGGGGAATAGGCGTAGGTCAGCTCTCCCGTCTTCCGGCCATGGAACTGGATCACGGCCTCCTCCCCTTGGGGGAGAAAGGAGAGCGCGTCCTCGCTGAGCGGGCTCTGGATGGTGAAATAGCGCGAATGATATTTCGAAAAGACCTCCTGGGCTTTTCGTCTCGCGCTCTCGCCGGCGGAGGCGGCAGAAATCTCGACATTCCCTTTGATCTTGATGTTTTCCCTGAAAAAAACATTGGAGAAACGGAGGAAAGCATGATCGACCCGGTCTTCCAATACCTTCTTTTTATAGAGGAGGGAGAGCTGGTGTTTCTCCCGCGGGTCCGAGGGAGAAAAGACCAGCCGTCCGTCGCCCACGATCAGCAAAGCCGTCTCCAGGTTCGGGATGTTGTCATAAAAGACCAGAGCATTATGGAAGGTCAGGCTGTAGTCGACGTGGGTGATCTCGATCGTTTCGACCTCCTCGACCCGTCCGGCGGGAAGCTGGATCTTATAGAGCTGATTGAGATTTCCCCGCTCCGTCTTCTCTTTGATCTGCCAGCGGCCTCCGGCTTCCTCGAGCTTCAACTGCCAAGTCTCGATGAGGGCGGAGTAGGAGTTTTGACAGACGGCCTGGACGAAGACGACCGGGTCGGCCGGGTTGAAGCTCGACTTGTTGGCCCAGTTCAGGTCCGCTGCGACCATCTTCAGCTCGTCAAAGTACCAACTGAGCTCCTTCCGCTGCCGCTCCCGAAGCTCCGGCGCGTAAGCCGCGAGGTAGGATTCCACATTCCGGGCCGCGAAGTCCTGCCGAAGAGCCTGGACGAAGTCCGTGATGCTCTGCCCGCTGAAAGACGGCGCGGCGCTGAAGACCAAGAACAGGAAGGTGACCAAGCCGCGGAAAGGGAAACGCTTTGTCACCTGAACATTATAGCAAAAACGGAAGGACCCGAGGAAAGCGGCCCGCACCCGGCTTCTGCTGCTCCGGTCGTCCATTCCAGCCATTTCCATATTAATAAAGCATGAATTGTGCCAAAAAGAGGAGGGCCGGGCTTTTCTTTTCCCCATGCGGGCCTCCCGGATGACAAGGGACGCTTAAAGCTGGCGTAAAGTTTCTTTACGGTCTCCCGCGACCGACTCAGTCTTTTCTTTGGGGTGCGTTCTTGAACCGTTCTTCCCAGGTAATGAAGCTGTGGTAGTACATCAGGTCGCCCTCATCGAGCCCCCTGGTAATCTCGGTTATATGGGACGTGGACGAGCCGAATGCTTCGACGGCGAAAACGACGGCCTTCTCCGGGTCGACATTCTTGCCGCAGGTGTAGATGTCCAGGGCGACGTACCCGTATTCCGGCCAGGTGTGGGTGGAAATGTGGGATTCAGAGATGACCACGACCCCGGAGACCCCTTGCGGGGGGAAACGGTTGAACGAGATCGACCACACCTGAGCGCCGGCTATCTCAGCCGCTTTGACCAGGATCTGCTGGACTTTCTCGATGCTGCCGATGGTCTTGGGGTCGCAGCCGGAGGCCTCGACTATGTAATGATGGCCGATCGTCTCGTGAACTTGCTTGGCCATTTGGTGCTCCTTCTTTTGAGCTATACGTTAGGCCATCCTCCCGCCCCTGTCAAGGATGCCCGTTCCCTGGATCAGGAAAAGGTCGCGGACCACGGCGGTCCAGGCCCGGACTCAGACGAGGACGCGCTTTTCTTCCTTGACGACGTTCAGCACAAGGTGGGTGACCGTGCGGTCGATGTGGGGCAGGGCCAACACACCCTTGATGAAATCGTCAAGGTCTTCACGGCCGCGGAAATACCCGATGACCAGCGAGTCCCACTCTCCGGTGATGTCGTAAACGGCGGTCACGCGCCGGTCCGCGGCGATCTTCTGCTGGGCTTCGAGGAGTTTGCCCTTGGAGATCCGCAGCGCGACGATGGCCACGAGGTCGATGCCGAAATGGGCGGGGTCGACGACCGGGATGTAGCCCCTGATCGTTTTCGCCTCCACCATCCGTTTGACCTTATGGATAACCGCCGGGGCCGACGCCCCGATCTCCTTGGCGATTTCCCGGAAGCTCTTGCGGGCGTTTTCGTTCATCGCCCGGACGATCTTGCGGTCGAGTTCATCGATCACGTCCGCCTCCTAAACGTCATGGAATGTTTATAAATTAGATTCATTTGTACCTTATTCTGATAAAAATATTGACACGTAGAAAGATTATGCTAGAATACGCCTGTCTATGTCAAATCGGGACCGTCAGGAGGAAAGCATGCCGAGTTCGCTCCGGGAGCCCCACCCGCCTTATGGCTTTAAATCGGAAAAAGAGGTCCTTGCCTACGTTTCGGACCCGGCCAACGGTATCGAATTCATCCGTGTAATCTTCCCCGATATCCTGGGCCGCCAGATGGACTTCTCCTTCCCTAGCGGAGAATTGGGGAGGGCGTTCAGCGACGGCAAGGGGTTCGACGGCTCATCGATCGAGGGCTTTGTCCGGATCGAGGAAAGCGACCTCGTCATCAAGCCCGAGGCATCATCGTTCCGCGTCCTGCCATGGGAATACAGGGGGTTCGCCGAAGGGGTGCGCTGGCGGGAGGCCGTCATGTTCGGCGACATCCTGACGCCGGAGGGAAAGCCCTATGAAGGCGACACCCGCGCCGTGCTCAAGCGGACGTTGGACCGGGCCAGGAAGGAGTTCGGCTGCGATGACTTCAAGGTCGGACCCGAACTGGAATTCTTCCTCTTCCCGAATGACCGGGACACTCATTTCAGCGACGAAGGCGGGTACTTTTTCAGCGGCCGCCACGGGGAGATCCGCAAGGAGATCCAGCTGCTCCTGAAGAAAATGGGCATCGACTCCGAGTATGACCACCATGAAGTCGCCCACGGCCAGCACGAGATCGACCTCAAGTACGGCAGCGCCGTCGACATGGCGGACATCGGCATGATCTTTCGCTACATGGTCAAGAAGGTCGCTCGCATGCACGGACTTTACGCGACCTTTATGCCCAAGCCCGTGAACGGCCAGAACGGCAACGGAATGCATGTCCACCAGTCCCTTTGGAAGGGCGGCCGGAACATCTTTTTCTCGAGCCGGGGGACCTACCACCTGTCCGACATCGCCCACCACTACATGGCCGGGTTGATATCCCACGCCCGGGAGATCTCGGCCGTGCTCAGCCAGTGGGTGAATTCCTACAAACGGCTGATCGAAGGCTATGAAGCCCCGGTCTACATCGCTTGGGGGCAGAAGAACCGGTCCGCCTATATCCGGGTTCCTGAATATCAGCCCGGGAAGGAGATGGCGACGCGGCTCGAGCTGCGCTCGCCCGACCCGGCCTGCAACATCTACCTCGCCTTCTCGGCCATGCTCATGGCCGGCCTGACCGGAATCCGGGGCGGCTACCCTCTCCCCGGCCCGGTCGAAGAGAACATCTACGAAATGTCGAACGCCAAGCAGAAGAAGTATGAGATCCACACCCTGCCGCGGAACCTCGATGAGGCGGTCAAGGTCATGGAAAAGGGCCGTCTGCTCAAGGAATCCTTCAACGACCACATCTTCAGCATGTTCGTTGCGAACAAGCGGACCGAGATCGAGGAATACACCATCAACGTCTCGGGCGAGTTCGAGAAACAGGTCAGCGAATACGAGGTCAAGAAATACCTGCCCTTCCTTTAGGGCGCGCCCCCGCGGGAACTTCCCCGCCTCGAGCCTCCCTTTTTTTTGAGCTCTCGATGTGCTATAAATACGTCTGATTTGGAATGAATATTATCACGCTCGTCATCAGCCTGTTCGTCCTCCTCTTCGCCATTACCGTCCACGAGGCCGCTCACGGCTGGGCGGCTTCGAAGCTCGGGGACGACACCGCCCGGAGCATGGGACGCGTGACCCTGAACCCGATCGCCCACATCGACCCCTTCGGGACGATCCTCCTGCCCCTCCTGCTGGTGATCATCAAGGCCCCCCCGTTCGGCTGGGCGAAGCCCGTTCCGGTCAACCCCTTTAACCTCAGGAACCCGCGGCGGGACAACCTGTGGATCTCGGCCGCGGGGCCGATGGCCAACATCCTGGTAGCCGCCGTCTCCATGATCGCCATCATCGTCATCAAGCTGGCCAGCCCGGGAATCTCCGCCTTCCTCCGGGATTTCCTCACGGGCAGGGGCGGACTGCCCCCTGGCTTCCATCCCTTGGAGGGCCTCAGCATCATCCTTTTTTACGGCGTCCTGGTGAACACCTACCTCGTCGTCTTTAACCTCATCCCCGTGCCTCCGCTCGACGGGAGTGGAGTCCTGATGGGGCTCCTCTCCGAACCGGCCGCGCAAAAATACGACCGGCTACGCCCCTATGGCTTCCTGATCGTGCTGGGCCTAATCTACCTGGGGGTCTTGAACATCATTATCAGGCCCATCGAGATTATCATCTATACGCTCATCTTCCTGTGACCATGAGAGACTTGAAAAAAAAGACCGTCTTCAGCGGGATCCGGCCCACCGGCCCCGCCCATCTCGGGAACTATGCCGGCGCCATGAGCAACTGGGTCCGCCTTCAGGACAAGTACCGCTGCTTCTACTCGATCGTCACCTGGCACGCCCTGAGTTCCGAGTACCAGAATTCCCGGGTCATACGGGATTACACGCTGGAAATGGCCATCGACCTCCTCAGCGTCGGGCTGGACCCGCACAAATGCGTGCTCTTTGTCCAGTCCGATGTCAAGGAGCACGCCGAGCTCCACCTGCTGCTTTCGATGATCACCCCTCTTCCCTGGGTCGAGCGCGTGCCCACCTTCAAGGACATGCAAAAGGAGTTGTCCGACCGGGACGTCAACACCTACGGCTACCTCGGCTACCCGGTTTTGCAGACGGCCGACATCATCCTCTACAAAGCCGAGCTCGTTCCCGTGGGCGAAGACCAGTCCGCGCACCTCGAGCTCGCCCGCGAGATCACCCGCCGTTTCAACCGCCTCTTCGGGGAGGTCTTCCCCGAGCCGCAGATCATGCTGACCGGGACCCCCCGGCTGGCGGGCACGGACGGCCGGAAGATGAGCAAGTCTTTCGGCAACGCCATCTACCTCAAGGACTCGCCCGAGATCATCCGGGCCAAGATCGCGCCGATGGTGACCGATACCCGCCGCAAGCGTCGCTCGGATGCCGGGGAGCCGAAGGACTGCCCGGTCTTCACACTGCACGAGGCCTTTGTGGAAAAAGAGCGCCGCGATGAACTGGCCGAGGCCTGCCGGAGCGCGGGCATCGGCTGCCTGGAGTGCAAGACGGTCGTCATTGAGAGCTTGATCCGGCTCTTTGCGCCCTACCGGGAAAGAAGGGCGAAGCTCGAAGCCGACCCGGATTTCGTATGGGACGTCCTGGAGCGGGGGAACGCCAGAGCCCGCAAGGTCGCGCGCCGGACCATGGCCGCGGTCCGGGCCGCCATCGGACTTTAACCCGACATGAACGACGTCCCCCTCAGAGAAACAGAGAACTCGGAAAGCTACCAGGTCCGGCTGGAGGTCTTTGAGGGGCCTCTCGACCTCCTCCTGTTCCTGATCCGGAAGAAAAAGATCGACATCCACAACATCCCGATCGCCGTCATCACCAAGGAATACCTGGAATACCTCGGCCGGGAGGAGCAGATCAACCTCGACCGGGAGGCGGAGTTCGTGCTCATGGCGGCGCTGCTCATTCATATCAAGTCGCAGCTCCTGCTGCCCCGCGAGCAGCCGCTGGGCGAAGGGGAGGATCCCCGGCGCTTCCTGGTCGACCAGCTCGTGGAGTTCCAGAAGATCAAGGCGGCCTGCTCCATCCTCAAGGAGCGGGAGGAAGGCCAGCTGTCCCTGTGGACGAGGGAAGCCCTGCCGCCTCTTCCCGAGCCAGCGGAGGCCGACCTCGTCGAGGTCTCTCTCTTCGACCTGGCCGAGTCTTTTTTCATCCTCATGAAGAGGAAAGAAGCGGAGAATTTTCGGGTCGTCCGCGGCAAGAACTTTTCGCTCGAAGAAAAAATGAAGGAGATCATCGCGGCGCTGGAGAAGGAAGGCGTCCTTGACTTCCTGGAGTATTTCAACCGGCAGGAGACCCTGGAGGAGGCGATCGTTTCCTTCTTCAGCCTGCTCGAACTTATCAAGGTCCGGCTGGTGATGGCGGTCCAGGAGCGTCTTTTCCAGACGATCAAGGTCTGGCTGCGCCGGGAATCCCAAGCGAGGCAATGACCATGGCACCCGGTCTCAAAGAAATCGTCGAGGCCCTGATTTTCGTCTCCCTGGAGCCGCTTCCGCTGGAAAAGATCACGGAGACGCTGAATGACTTTCCCGCGGCCGAGGTTGAGCAGGCCGTCCGGGATCTGGTCGAGAGCACCGCCTCCGCCGAACGCGGCATCTCCCTCATCCAGAGCGGCGGAGGATACGTCTTCACGACCCGGCCCGAATTCGACCCCTGGGTGAGGCGGTTCCTGAAGATCGACCGCAAGAGCAAGCTGTCCTCAGCCTCTCTCGAAACGCTCTCCATAGTCGCCTACCATCAACCGGTCACGCTCTCGGAAATCTCGGCTCTGCGGAACGTCGACTCCTCGTACACGATCAAAACCCTGCTCGAAAAAAAGCTGGTCAAGATCACCGGGCGGAAGAAGAGCCCGGGCAATCCCCTGATCTACCGGACGACAGAACGGTTCCTGGCCTACTTCGGGCTGAACAGCCTGGATGAGCTTCCGACCGAGGAAGAGATCGCCAAGATCCTGGGAGAGGACAAAACGGTTGAGCAAGCCCCCAAACCGTAACGCGGCGGGCCTCATCGGCCTGGCGCTCGGAGCCATCTGTCTGCTTGGGCCCGATTGCCGCCGAGCGAAGGTGATCGTCCAGATGCCTCCGGAGGACCGTCACGCACCATTTAACTATGTCGGCCGCGAGGCCATGGTCGTGGCCGCCCATCCCTTGGCCGTCCAGGCCGGGCTGGAGATGCTCCGGAGAGGCGGCAACGCGGTCGACGCGGCCGTCGCCACCGCCGCGGCGCTGAATGCGGCTGAACCCTTCGCCTCGGGGATCGGCGGAGGCGGTTTCATGGTCATCTATTTGGCCAAGTCGGGCCGGACGACGGTGATCAATTTCCGGGAAAAGGCGCCCCAGCTCGCTTCGCCGGGCATGTTCCGCGAAAAAGATGAGGATGAGAAGGAATGGCGGACGTCGACCGGTCTGGCCGTGGCCGTGCCGGGAGCCCTGGCCGGCTGGGATCTCGCCCTGCAGAAGTACGGCACCCGCCACCTTTCCGAAGCGCTGGCCGGAGCCATCGCCATCGCCGAGCAGGGCTTCGCCGTGAGCCCCACGTTCAGCGACATCAATAAAGACGAGTACGAGCGGCTGATTAAGAACCTCCCGGAAGGAAGCTGTTACCTGAACGAGGGGCTTCCTTACGAGCCGGGGGACGGGTTCCGAAACCCCGACCTCGCCCGGACCCTGCGGCTGATCGGCGCGCGCGGCGGGGGCGAGTTCTATCGCGGCGAGACCGGACGCAAGCTCGTCGCGGCGGTCCGAGCCAAGGGCGGCATCATGACCGCCGAGGACCTGGCGTCCTATGAGGCGGTCGAGATGGAGCCGCTCCAAGGACGCTACAAGGATGTCACGATATTCACGGCGCCGCCTCCCGCCTCGGGGGGTCTTCATCTCATCCAGTTCCTGAACATCATCGCGCGCTGGCCGGTCCGGGAGTGGGGCCACAACGCGGTGCCCTTTGTCCATCACCTGAGCGAAGCCCTACGCTTCATCTTCGCCGACCGGGAGCGCTACCTCGGGGACCCGGGCTACATCCCGGTTCCGGTCCGCTGGCTCACCTCGGAAGAGTACGCGGCCGGAGTCGCCGCGCGCATCCGCGAAGACGGGCCGGCGGAGGCTTACCCTTATGCGGAACACCGGGTGGATGAGAAGGACGCGGCCAACACCACCCATCTTTGCGTGCTGGACCGGAACGGGAACTTCGTTGCCCTCACCCAGTCGATCAATGATTTCTTCGGAACCGGGATCGTGCCCGAGGGGACGGGCTTCCTCCTCAACGACCATATGGACGACTTCGCGGCCGACGTCCAGTCCCCCAATGCGCCCGGCCCGGGACACCGTCCGCTGAGCTCCATGGGCCCTCTTATCCTGTTCCGAAACGGAAAACCCATCCTAGCGCTGGGTTCACCGGGCGGGACCCGAATCTTCTCTTCCCTCACCCAGATCGTCCTCAACGTCCTCGAGTTCGAGATGTCTCTCGACCAGGCCATCGAGGCTCCCCGCTTCTTTTCTTACTCGGCGGCGGGAAGGCCACGGCCGATATTTGTCGAAGCCAGGTTCCGGGAGGAGGTCATCGCGGGGCTCAGGGCACTCGGCCAGGAGGTTGAGGTTCGCGAGGCCTATGACAAGTTCTTCGGCGGCGCCCAAGGGATCATGGTCATGAGGGAGAAGCATATCATCTATGGAGGCGCCGACTCCCGGCGGGACGGCGTCGGGGCAGGATATTAGGATGGCGAGGGTATGCGGCCTCGAAACCGCGCGCGTTTTCCCCAGCGAGAAAAACGCGCTCGATTCGTCGTTCGCTCTTCTCTCCCTTTGGTCGAGAAACCCTGCCCGCTCTCTCCTCATACGGGTTTCTCGTGCCACATACCCTCACCCTCCTTGGAAGGAGACCTTGATGAAAGAAAAGATAAACGTTGCCTTTATCATGTTAGGAATCCTCGTTGCGTTGGCCCCTGTTCCGGCACGATGCCAAGAGACGGTCGGGGTATTTGAGCAGCCGCTGCTGATCACTTCGGCCGGCCAGAATGCCGAGGTCCAGATCGTCGCCGTCCTGGCCAAGCGCTCAAGGCTCACCTATACCCTGGCCAAGCAGGCCACGGCCGCGGACCTCAAGGACGCAAAAACCCTTGTCCTCGTCCTCGGGGCGAGCCTGAAGGGGCTCGGCGCTGCCGGCCTCGACATGGACAAGGAGCGGGGGCGAGTCATGGAACTCCTCGCCGCCGCTCAAAAGGCCAGGGTGCCGCTTCTTTGCCTGCATCTGGGAGGAGAGGCCCGTCGCGGCGAGCAGTCGGATGACTTTATCGCCGAGATCATCCCTCTGGCCAGGATGGTCATCGTCGTCAAGTCCGGCAACGCCGACGGCTTCTTCACCAAGCTCTGTCAATCCAAGAACATCCCTTTGGTGGAGGTCGAGAAGACCGCGGACGCTCAGGCCCCGCTTCAAAAAGCCTTCAAGTGAGGGGGAATGCCTGAGGGGCTGATCTTCTTCTTCCTGGTGGCCGTTTTTGTCCTGCTCGCCATGGCGGCCAGGGTTCCCATCGGCCTCGCCCTCGCCCTCTCCGCCCTGGCGGGCGCCCTCGTGGCCGGGGAAGGTCCGAGCCTGCGCCACCTTGTCGAAGGAGCCTTCGGCTATTTTGACACCATCCTGATCATCCTGACGGCCACGATCTTCATCAAGGTCCTGGAAGACGCCGGGATCCTGGACACGGTGACCGCTCTTCTGCTGAAGACGTTCTACCGCAGCCGGGTCCTCCTCCTCGTGGCGGCAATGTTGATCCTTATGTTTCCCGGGATGCTGACCGGTTCCTCGACCGCCGCCATCCTCAGCACCGGTCCGCTCATTGCACCGGTCATGATGAAGCTTGGACTCCCCCGCTTGAAGACAGGCGCTTTGATCGCCATGGGCGGCATCCTGGGAATGATCGCCCCGCCTGTCAACATCCTGATCATGATCATGGGCGGAGGCGTTGACATGCCCTACGTTGGCGTGACCTTACCGCTCCTTGTGCTCGTCGTCCCGCTGGCCCTGCTCATCCCGCTCGTCATCGGCTACCGGGACCTCCGGGTGATCGACCGCGAGGAGATGGTCTCCATCCTGCCTCCCGCTCTCGGGCGGGAGTACCGGGCCCGCCTGGCCATCCCCTTCCTCGTCCTCGTCGTCCTGATGCTGGCTCCCGGGTTGACCGCCGGGCGTTTTCCCGACATCGGCATTCCCGCCGTTTTCCTTGTCGCCGCCCTGGTCGGGGTTTTTTGCGGCCGGCGTGTTAACGTCTTCAAGGCCACCCAAAAGGCGGTCGCGGAATCTCTGCCTGTGCTCTCCATCCTGGTCGGTGTGGGCATGTTCATCCAGGTCATGACCATGACCGGGGCCCGCGGCTGGGTCGTCATGGCCATCCTTTCTCTCCCCTCGTTCCTGCTTTATTTCGGGA
>Ga0153915_10001753_pt1 | contig 19982 bp, 20 predicted proteins | sample Opewatmetagenome_2_FD_107003 | JGI IMG/M metagenome (GOLD analysis project Ga0153915, IMG submission 107003) | Freshwater wetland microbial communities from Ohio, USA - Open water 3 Core 3 Depth 3 metaG | ecosystem: Environmental > Aquatic > Freshwater > Wetlands | place: USA: Ohio, Lake Erie...
CGAGGACGAGCTGCCGGACGGCTACGCGCCCGGCAATCCCCTCCACCGGTGGCTGCGCGCCGGGGGGAGCGCATGGTTCGACGACGTGCGCACCCCGCAGCGGGAGGACCTCGGACAGCTCTCGACGCGCGCGATGCGGGAGGCCTTGCCAACGGCCGATTCAGTGCGCTGGGGAGCGATGCACCGCACCCTGTCGGCCCACGCGCTGGGGAGCGTGCGGATCCTCGACCGGCTCCTGCGCCTCAACATCGGCCCCACGTCGCGCGCGGGCTCGCTGTACACGGTGGACGTGGCGGACTTCGGGAGCCTGCGCCCGCCGTTCCTCAACACTCACGCGGCGTCCTTCCGGCAGGTCGTGGACCTGGCGGACATGGTGCACGCGGGCATGGTGGTCACGACGGGTGAGTCAGGAAACCCGCTGGCGCGCCGTTATCGCGACCAGGTGTCGTGGTGGTGGCGGGGCGACCTGCACGTGGTGTCGCTGGAGCGCCGGGACCTGGCGGCTGCCTCCACGTTGAGGCTCGTGCCCGGGCGCTGAGACAGGAGCGCTCTGGCAGCTCCCCGGATCACGACCGGCGCGCGAAGCGCTGGCGCAGTGCCGCGAGCGGGCCGCCGGACGCCTGAGCGCCGCGGCCATAATAGTACTGGTAGTAGCGGTCTCGCTGCTTCCCGACGCCGTTCAGCACCGACCCCGCGACGCGCGCCTGCACGCGCCGGAACATCTCGACGGCCCGCTGGGCCGCCGCCTCCTCGGTCTCGCCGGCCCACAGCACCAGGATCACCGCGTCGGTGCTCGCCGCGAGCACCGTGGCGTCGGTCACCGCCAGCGCTGGCGGCGTGTCGAAGATGACGCTGTCGTATTGCGAGCGCAGCTGCTCGAGCAGGTGGCGCATCGCCTCCGAGCCGAGCAGCTCGGAGGGATTGGGCGGCAGCGCGCCGCCCGGCAGCACATCGAGGTTGGGGATGACGCCGACCCGGACCGCCTCCGACAGGGCCGCCTTCCCGACCAGGATGTCGGTGAGCCCCGGCTCCTGGACCAGGTTGAAGGCGCGGTGGACCAGCGGCCGCCTCAGATCCCCGTCCACGAGCAGGGTATGTGCGCCCTGCTGGGCGAGCGTGATGGCGAGGTTGGCGGCCGTCGTGCTCTTGCCGTCGCCCGGGCCGGGGCTGGTGACGCAGATGAGCTGGAGCGCCCGCTGCTCCGCGCTCACGAACGTGACGTTGGTGCGGAGCGTCCGATACGCCTCGCTGGTCGGGTCGTCCGGCGCCGCGCGGGTGATCAGCGGGATGGCGTGCCGGTGGCGCCCGTCCCGCCGGCCACGGAGGCCCCGCGGGTCGAGGGGGATGAGGCCGAGGACCGGGGTCTCGAGGACCCGCTCCACGTCGGCCGCGGTCTTGATCGTCTGATCGAGGTACTCGAGGAGGAAGGCGATCAGCACGCCGAGGAACAGGCCGACCAGCACGCCGATCACGAGCTTGTCGCGCAGGCGCATGCCGATCTGGCGGGCGACTGTGGCGGTTTCGACGATGTCGGTGTAGGGGGTGATGGTGGCCGACGAGATCTGGGCGGCCTGGAGCTGCGTCAGCAGGTAGCGGTACGTGTCGTTGTAGAGGGCGGCGTCGAGCTCGAGCTGCCCGATCTGGTTCTCCTTGCCGGGGTAGCTGGCGAGCTGCGACCTGAGGTCCCTGATGCGCGCGTCGTGCGCGGCGATGTCGGCCTGCAGGCTGATGGTCGTGGCCTGCGCTGCCTGGCGCAGCGCGCGTCCCGCCTGGACGATCCGCTGATCCAGCGCCTGCACCTGGGGGTTGTCCTCCTTGAGTCCCAGCGACCCGGCCATCAGCGTCCGCCGGTCGTCGTAGAGCTTGAGGAGGTTCCGCAGCTGGAAGTCGACCGCGCCGTTGGTGGCGACCTCCCTGATCGCCGCGAGCCGGTTCAGCACCTCGAGGGTGATGCTCGAGTCGGCCGATCCCAGCACGCTCTGGAGCAGCGATAGGGTCTCCCGGTCCGCCTGCTTCTCGCGCTCGAACATCTGCACCGAGGTCAGCAACGCCTGCTCTTCGGCGCCGAGGTCGGTCGCGTTCTGCGACTCCTTGTAGCGCTGCAGCGCAGCGAGGGCCTGTCGGTACTGCCCGCCGGCTTCCGCCAGCGATCGCCGCAGGAAGTCCTCGCGCTGGCTGGACATCTCCCGGAGCCGCGCGACCCCGAACTCCCGCAGCACGGCGAGCGCCTCGTTGAGGATGTCGGGCGCGAGCGACGCGTCGCCGCCCTCGTACCAGGCGCCCACCACGGTGGTGCCCGGCTGCACGTCGAATCCCAGCCCGCCGCGTACCTCGCCCGCGGCGGCGGCCGGCGAGACGATCACGAAGCGGAGCACGCGCGCCACCGCCGACGGCCGGACCAGGAAGCCGAACCCGTGCGCGGCGTCGGCCACGGGCGATGCGTAGGCGCCCGCGTCGAGCACGCGTCCGTGCTTATCGCGCACCTCGTAGCCCGCCGGGCCCTTGAGGTAGAGCAGGAACGTGTCGTTGGGGGCTGCGCGATCGACGTGGACCTCGTCCATCACCGAGCTCCGCGCAGTCTTCTCGTCCAGCAGCCGGAGCTGGAGGCCCAGGCTGTCCGCGACCTCCAGCGCCAGGTTCTGGGTCTTGAGGATCAGCGCCTCGGACAGCACCGGGTCGGTCTTGATGTCGAGTTCGTTGACATTCGGCTCCTCGAGTCGCGTGGCGCTGGTCTTCTTGGACCCGACCTGGAAGGACGCGTCGGACCGGTAGCGCGGCACGGTCCGCTTGGCGGTCGTGTAGGCCGCGAGGACCACCGCCGCTCCGACGATCCCGACCACCTTCCAGTGCGCCGCCAGCACCCGCGCGATGTCGCGCAGGTGCAGCTGGCCTTCGCCGCCGTTGGCGGAACGGCGCCCACCTGCCGACGCGGGGCTCAGAAAGGCCTCCTCTGGTCAGCGCGGAGTCGGTCGTAGAGAGTCCTGGGCCGCCCCGGCAGACTGTCGCGCGGCAGGCCGTAGGGTCGGGAGCCTCCGTAGGGCACGGACGAGTACGGCGACCGCTGGATCGGACTCTGGAAGGGATTGGCGCGGGGGGGCGTCAAGCCGCGCCCGAGGTACGGGGACAGCACCGGCCCGCTGCCCGCCGCGCCCGGTGCGCCGCCGGGTGCCTGTTGGATCAGGCCGCCGGAGACGGACGGCTGTACCACGGCGGCGCCTCCGGAGCAGTACGGCGCGCCGAGGCAGGGCTCACACTGGCAGTTCAGGATCTGGTTCATCGTGCAGGCCCGGCAGCGCCCACCGGTCGTCTTGGTGCAGGGCGGGCAGGACGCCGCGGCCGCCCGGCGCGTCGCCAGCGTCAGCGTCAGCACCGTCGGCGCGGTCCAGCGCGCCAGCGTCCCGAGCATCTCACGCCTGCTCACGCCCGCGCCCGTCAGCAGCCCGATGGAGCGCACGTTCATCGCAGCGCCTCCTTCTCCAGCGCCTCGGCGATGGTGGCCGGATCGTGCCCGGTGGCGCGGTAGGCGGCCACCTCGGCGAGACTCTCCAGCAGACGGCTCACGACCTCAGTCCGCACGGCTCCGACCTCCACACCACGCTCACGGCTCAGCACCTTCTGCGTGACGTAAACTCCAGCCTCACCGTCACTTGACCTCGCGATTCCCGCCGGGCCGTCCCGTGCTCCGGCGTCCAGCAGCACTACGGCCCACGGCTTCCGAGGCTGAGCCTGCCAGTCACGGCGAATTGCAGCAGGGCTCACGTAATAGCATCCAGCGGCAAGAAGCGTTCCGACTGCTGCAGATGCGCACTGTGATGCGATAAGTGGCATATCTTTCAACGTGTTAACATCTAGCTTCATGGATCTTCCGACAGCGGAGAATCTGCAATTCTGTGGTGCAAAACGCACCAGATCGTCTCCGAGCATCCGGTGGCCTCGAACCATGAGGTGGGCGACCAGGGTGGACTTCCCCGCACCGGAATCGCCGACGATCAGCACCAGCCGCTGGGCAACCTCGGCACCGGCCGCGTGCAGGAAGACATCGACACCGCCCGGGCCGTTGAGGAGGTCCTCCGTCGCCCTCCACTCGAGGTACGCCCACGCCTCCGTCAGCGACGCGTCCATGAGGAGCGGGCGCTCCGGGCTGGCGGCGACGTAGCTCCCCGCGCGCGAGCGGTGGAGTCCATAGCGCAGGGTTGGTGGGGCCGTGGTGGTCGGCGCGGCATGATACATCGCCTGCAGCGCCCGGGCGGCCATGGGGTCGTCGGTGCCAAACTCCAACACCTGGGGCGCGACGGTGACCCGCCGCGTGCGGTCTATCGCAGCAGCCCTTCGTCGGCGAAGCGGCGCAGGACGTCATCAACGTCCCCGCGGATATTGTGGGCGTCGATTCCGGGGGCCTCGCGCGCGATGGCTTCGGCGATGGAGGCGCGCTCGTGCTCGCCGTCGCAGTACGTCCAGATCACGGCGGCGGTGAGATTCAGGACATGAGCGCGCTCGCGCGCCGCATCGTACAGCACCCACTCGGAGCCGACGCGCCTCAGCACGAGGTCGGCTCGCGCCACGGGGCGACCGATCGCATTCACGGACGTCATTGCCGGCCAAGATAGGAGACCGCCGCGGATTGCGCAAGTTTTTTGCTGGCTTTCGGTTACGCCGTGTCGAAGCCGCGCGCGCACGCCAGGGCGACGCGGCCGTCGCGCCCGCGCTGGCCGCCGCACCGGCTGCTTGCTGGGGGGTGCGCCCCGCGGCTAACTTCCTGCGCCTCTTTCACTCCCACTTCTGGTTCAGCAGGGCTCATGACTGACAGTGCGCGCATGGAGAAGCTGGTGTCGCTCGCCAAGCGGCGCGGCTTCGTATATCAGTCGTCGGAGATCTATGGCGGGCTGGGCTCCGTCTGGGACTACGGTCCGCTGGGCGTCGAGCTCAAGCGCAACGTCAAGGACCGCTGGTGGCATGCCATGGTGCACGCCCGCGACGACATCGAGGGGCTGGACGCGGGCATCCTGATGCATCCCAAGGTGTGGGAGGCGTCGGGCCACGTCGCGGGATTCACCGACCCGCTGGTGGACTGCCGGCACTGCAAGCAGCGCTTCAAGGGCGACGACCCGCGCATCAAGGGTACGCCGGGACAGCCCGACGCCCAGTGCCCGGCGTGCGGTACCCGCGGCTCGCTGACCGCGCCGCGGATGTTCAATCTCATGTTCAAGACGTTCATGGGGCCGGTCGAGGAGGAGGCGGCGGTGATCTATCTGCGCCCCGAGACGGCGCAGGGCATCTACGTCAACTACCTCAACGTGCTCCAGGGCTCGCGCCAGAAGATACCGTTCGGCATCGCGCAGATCGGCAAGGCGTTCCGCAACGAGATCACGCCGGGGAACTTCATCTTCCGCACCCGCGAGTTCGAGCAGATGGAGATGCAGTTCTTCGTGCGGCCGGGCACGGACGAGGAGTGGTTCGAGTTCTGGCGCGCCGAGCGGATGCAGTGGCACGTGGCGCTCGGCCTGGCGCCCGAGCGGCTGCGCTTCCACCAGCACGAGAAGCACGAGCTGGCCCACTACGCGAAGCTGGCGTACGACATCGAGTACGAGTTCCCGTTCGGCTGGCACGAGTTCGAGGGCATCCACGACCGCACGGACTTCGACCTGACGCGCCACCAGCAGGCGTCGGGGAAGAAGCTCGAGTACTTCGACCAGGAGCGGAACGAGCGGTACATCCCCTACATCGTGGAGACTTCAGCTGGGGCCGACCGCACCGCGCTGGCGCTGCTGGCGGACGCCTACCACGAGGAGGAGGTGGAAGGGGAGACGCGCGTGGTGCTGCGCTTCAAGCCGGCCCTGGCTCCGATCAAGGCGGCCGTGCTGCCGCTGGTCAAGAAGGACGGGATGCCGGAGATCGCCCGCCGCATATACGACGCCCTGCGTGGCCGGTTCACGATGTTCTACGACGATGGCGGGTCCATCGGGCGGCGCTATCGCCGCCAGGACGAGGCCGGGACGCCGTTCGCCATCACGGTGGACGGGCAGACGACGCAGGACGGCACGGTCACGGTGCGCCACCGGGACACGCTGGCGCAGGATCGCGTGGCCGCGGACGGCCTCGCCGCCTACCTCGGCGAGCGGCTGGCGGCGTGAACGCCGGCCGGCTCCGCGCGCGCGGCGAGCGGCTGTGCGAGGAGCTGGGGCGCGAGAGCTACCGCGCCGGCGCGGGTCTGGAGACCGAGTCGCACTTCGCCGAGATCTTCGGGCGCTACGCCGACCTGGCCGACGACCGGGCAGTCGAGTCGGCACGCGGCCACCGCGAGCTGCTCGAGTGGGTGGTGGACAATCGCGTGGGGCGCGCCGTCGCCGTGCTCGACGACCGGCTGCACGCGTGGGAGTCGCGGGCCGTGATCACGCTTGCGGACGGCGAGACACTGCCCTACCAGCGGACCTCCATCGCGATCGCCAACGAGGCGGGTCGCCCGCGCCGGCTCGCGATCGACGCGGCGCGCCGCGCCGCGCTGGGCGAGCCGGCCGCCATCCGCCGCGAGCGTCTCGTCACCGAGCGCGAGCTGCTCGCCTCGCTGGGCATGGGCGACGTCGTCGCCGCGCGTTGCGCGCTGTCCGGCGTTCCGCTCGAGGCGCTCGGCGAGGGCTGCCGGCGCTTCCTCGCCGCCACGGCGGACCTGTACCGCGAGGCACTGCGCGACGCCCTGCGCCGCGAGCTCGACATCGGGCCGGGCGATGCCGACCGCGCGGACTCGGCGTTCCTGTTCCGCGGCGCAGGGTACGACGAGTTCTTCCCGGGCCCCGAGCTGCTGAACATCGCGCGCCGCCAGCTGGCCGAAATGGGCCTCGACGCCGCGGCCGGCGGGCGGATCCGCTACGACACGGGTGACCGCGAGCGCAAGCGCCCGCGCGCCTTCTGCGCCCCGGTTCGGGTGCCCGACGAGGTGTACCTCGTCATCCGCCCGTTCGGCGGCCAGACGGACTACCGCGCCTTCTGGCACGAGCTGGGCCACGCGCAGCACTTCGCCAACGCAGCGCGTGACCTCCCGTTCGAGCATCGCTGGCTCGGAGACAACTCCGTCACCGAGGGCTACGCGATGCTGTTCGAGCACATGGTGCTCGCGCCGGCGTGGCTCGCGCGCTATGCGCGCCTGGCCGGGGAGCGCGGCCGCGCCTTCGCGCGCTTCCAGGCGCTCGCCCACCTCGGCATACTCCGCCGCTATGCCGCGAAGCTCCGCTACGAGCTCGAGCTGCACCGCGCACCCTCCCTGGAGGCCGGAGCCGAGGCCTACGTGCCGCTGCTCACCGAGGCGACGGGCTTCCGCTATTGGCCTGAGGATGCGCTCCTGGACCTCGACGACGGATTCTACGCCGCGCGGTATCTCCGGGCCTGGCAGCTGGAGGCGCTGCTCTCCGCCGCGCTCCGGCAGCGCTACGACGACGACTGGTTCCGCAATCCCCGCTGCGGTCCGTATCTGCTGGACCTCTTCTCCCGCGGGCAGCGCGATGACGCGGCGGCGCTGGCGGACGGCGTGCTGGGCCGCCGGCTCGACTTCGCTCCCCTGATCGAGCGCGTCGAGGCGGCGCTGGCGTAGCGGCGACGGCCCGGCCCGATGCGGCGACAGGCCTTCGAAACGATGGTCCGCGAGATGGTCCGCGAGCTGCCGCGCGAGTACCAGGAGGGGATCGTCGCCATCGAGGTCACCGGCAAGACGGTCCCGCACCCGGTGCGGTCCGGGATCTTTACCCTGGGCGAATGCGTCCCCCACAGCTTCGGCGCGCCCGGCGAGGCGGACGCCGAGCTGCACTCGACCGTCCAGCTGCACTATGGCTCCTTCACGGCGCTCGCGGCCACCGAGCCGGGCTTCGACTGGCGCCACGAGACGTGGGAGACCCTGCTGCACGAGGTGCGGCACCACCTGGAATGGCGAGCGCAGGCCGCGGCGCTCGAGGCGTTCGACGAGGCCGTGGAGGCCAACTACGCGCGCCAGGAGCGGGAACCGTTCGAGCCGCTGTTCCATCTGAGCGGAGAACCCATCGCGCCGGCCATCACCAAGGTCGAAGACGACGTGTTCATCGACCGGCCGCTCCGCCGGAAAGCGTGGCGGCGCGCGGCGGGAGCCACCGTGCCGGTGGAGTGGCACGGGAAGACCTACCGGGTCACGCTCCCGGCGCCGCTCCCCGACGTGCTGTTCCTGACGCTGCTCGGGGTGGAGCCGCCGCCGGCCGGAGATCTGGTCCTGGTGCTGCGCCGCACCGCCGGACTGCGGGACGTTTTCCGGAAGCCCGAGGTCCGGCTGGCGGAGGCGCGGGTCGAGGCGTAGCCGCGCCGGGTGGAGAAAGTCGGGGGCCGGGAGCGCCGGCTCCCGACCCCGGACTGTGTGACTCCGGCCTCGAACCTTACTTGGCCGCCTCGACCTTCACCTCGATCTGGCGCGGCTTCGCCCTCTCCAGCTTCGGCAGCCGGACCGTCAGCACCCCCAGGTCGTAGCTCGCCTTGATGTGCTCGGCGTCCACGGTCGAGGGGACGGCGAACGAGCGCTCGAACACGCCGTAGTACCGCTCGTAGCGATGCACCTGGTCGGTCTTCTCCTCGGCGGCCTGGCGCTTCTCGCCGCGGATGGTGAGCACGTTGTTCTCGAGCGAGATCTTCACGTCGTCGGCCTTGATGCCAGGCAGCTCCGCCATGATCCGCACGGCGTCCCTGTCCTCGAAGACGTCCACCGGCGGAACCCACTGACCCACCAGCGAGCCGCCGTCCTCCGGGGTGGGCAGCGGCCAGCCGCGGAACGCTTCATCGAGCATGCGGTTCAGGCGGCCCTGCAGGGTCTGAACGTCGGCCAGGGGATAGCTGGAACGGGTGATCGCGAACATGGTGCAACCTCCTGTGCAGTGACGTAGTTTTCAGCTGGCCGGCTTGCTGCCGGCGTCCACCGGGAGCCCCAAGCAACCGACGTGCCTGCTCGAGCGGGCTCCATTCGGCCAGAGCGGCACAGCGGCTCGGCCATTGTTGCGCAGCCGCGGGTCAGAGCGGCAGAAACACCGAGGAGTCGAGATGACCCACGAGTTCGTCACGTCCCTTGCGCCGGAGGACGTGGTTCGCCGCGCCAAGGAGTTCTTCGCCACCCGGGTGCCGGCGGCCGGGGCCTTCCTGGAGCAGGAGAGTCCGCGCCACGTGGTACTGCGGGGGCAGGGGGGCGAGGAGGTGGTGATCGCCGCGGCGCCCGGAGAGTCCGGCACGGTCGTCCGCGGCTCGACGCTGCTCTTCGATCAACAGCTGGGCCGCTTCTTCTCCACGTTGCCGGAGGCCGGCTCCCCGGCCGGCTCGCCGTGACCGCCGGCACGCTGACCGTGCGCGTCGCCGTCGCCGACGCCTGGGAGACGTTCGCCTTGGTGGCGAGCCCGGGCGACGGCGTCGCCGCGCTGAAGCGACGCGCGCTGGACGCCGCGCGCATCGATCCGGCGCGGGCCGACCGCTACGGCGTGAAGCTCGGCGGCGCGCTCGTCGCAGACGAATCGCGCACGCTGGCCGAACTGGGGGTCCCCGACGGCGCGCAGCTTGTCGTCCTGTTCCAGCGCCGCCGGCCGGTGCGATGAAGCGGCGGCACCGGGGCCGGTTCCTGTTCGGCGTCGCGTTCGCGGTCCTGCTCGCGGACGGGGTCGCGGCGATCTGGCTCGGCCAGGTCGGCGCCCGGTGGCCGCTGGTGGCGCTGGGGGCGGCCCTGATCGCGGCCGCGTTCGGCGTGGCCGTCTGCTACCGGCGGTGGCAGCTGGCCTTGGGCGAGGTGGACGCGGCGCGGCGGGCGCTCCGGGCGGAGGTCGAGGCGCTGAAGCGCGCGCTGCACGACTCGGGGGCCGGCTTCGACGGGGACGAGCGATGATCAGCCTGGTGACGCATGCGGCCTGCCTCACGCACCAAAACGGCTCGTGGCATCCGGAGGCACCGGAGCGCCTGGTTGCCGTGCGGGAAAAGCTCGCGGCCGGGCTGGTTGCCCGGGGTCGCGCCACGTGGGTCGAGGCGCCGCTGGCGGAGCGCGAGGACGTCCTGCGCGTGCACGATCCCGCGCACCTGGGCCGGCTCGAGGCGCTGGACCGGGCCGGCGGCGGCATCCTTGATCCGGATACGGCCATGGGACCGGGCTCCCTCGAGGCGGCGTTGCGCGCGGCCGGCGCCGCGGTCCGGGCCACCGAGGGCGCCTTGGCCGGCGCCGGCGACGCGTTCTGCCCGGTGCGGCCCCCGGGGCACCACGCGACGCCGGGCCGCGCCATGGGCTTCTGCCTGCTCAACAACGTGGCGGTCGCGGCCCGGGTGGCGCTCGACCGGCTGGGCGCGGAGCGCGTGCTGATCGTGGACTGGGATGTGCACCACGGCAACGGCACCGCGGACGCGTTCCGGTCCGAGCCGCGCGTCCGCTACGTCTCCCTCCACCAGTGGCCGTGGTATCCGGGCACGGGGGCGGCCGCGGACGTCGGCGTCGGCAACCTCTTCCACGTGCCCCGCGCTCCGGGGCTGCCGCGGGAGACCTACGCGGCCGACCTGCTCGCCGCGGTGGACCGGGCCCTGGAGGGGTTCGCGCCGTCGCTGGTGCTGGTGTCCGCGGGCTTCGACGCGCTCGCCGGCGATCCCCTCGGCGGCTTCACGCTCGAGCCCGAAGACTTCGCGTCCCTCACCCTCGCCCTCCGCGCGCGGGCGCGGCAGGCCGCCTTCGTGTCGGTGCTCGAAGGCGGCTACGATCTGCCCAGGCTCGCCGCGGCCGCACTGCTGCACGCCCAGGCGCTTGCCGGCGCCGGCGACTGACGTATGATGGGCCCCATGAACCCACGACGGCGGTGCGGCCCATGACCGAGAGCGCCACTCCCCCGGCCGAACGGGGCGTCCCCTTCAGCGCGTACCTGGGTGCCGACGGCACCGTGCGGCAGCACCTTCAGCCCGCGCGACTGCTCGAAGCGGTGAAGGAGGGCGGCCAGCTGTGGGTGGACATCGACTCCAACGACCGTGCGCAGCACGCGCTGCTCGAGAAGGCGTTCGGCTTCCACCACCTGGCCATCGAAGACACCCTCAGCCCCAAGACGCGCGTCAAGCTCGAGGAGTACGGGACCTACCTGTTTCTGGTGATCCGCACCGTTCGCTTCGACCAGGCCACTGAAGACCCGTACGACATCAGCACGGTGAACCTCTACTGCTTCCTCGGGCCGCACTACCTCGTCACGGTGCACAGCGCTCCGGTGCGCGCGACTGAGGAGCTGCGGCACCGGCTCGAGGGCAGCCCGGACCTGCTGTCCCGCGGTGCGGAGATGATCGCGCACGGCGTGCTCGATTACGCCGTGGACGAATACCTGCCGATGGTGGACCAGGTGGATGATCTGGTGGATCAGCTCGAAGAGCGGCTGTTCGAGAAGTATGATGAAAACGCCATCAAGGAGATCTTCACCGTCAAACGCCTGGTGGTGCAGCTGCGCCGCCACCTGGGCCCGCTGCGCGAGGTGCTCAACGTCCTGACCAACCGGCCGCACGCCTGCATCGCGCAGGCGTCGCAGCTGTATTTCCGGGACGTGTACGATCACACGATCCGCATCGTGGAGTCGCTGGAGTCGGTCCGCGACCTCCTGGCCAGCGTGCTCGACACCTACCTGACGCAGACATCGAACCGGATGAACCGCGTCATGAAGCAGCTGACCGTCGTGGCGACCATCTCGCTGCCCCTGGTCGTGATCGGCGGCGCTTTCGGCATGAACTTCGACCGGATCCCGCTGTCCCACCACCCGCTCGGGTTCTTCTGGGCCATCGGGCTGATGGCGCTGTTCGCCGCCGGCCTCTACTGGTTCCTGAAGACGCGGAACTGGGTGTGAGCGTGGCCCTGCGGCTCGCGCACGAGGTGCTGGCGCTCCGGACCGCGCACCCGTTCGGGATCGCGCGCGGCACCGCGAGCGCGCACCGGGTCGTCTGGGTGCGCCTGACCGACGCCGACGGCGTCGAGGGCTGGGGCGAGGCGGCGCCGTCGCGGTACTACGGGGAAACCGCCGACACCGTGGTCGCGGCGCTCAGCGTGGTCGAACCGGTCCTGCCGCCGGAACCGTTCGCGCTGGAGAATGCGGACGCGGCGATGCTGCGAGTGCTGCAGGGCGACGCGGCGGCGCGGGCCGCGGTTTCGGCCGCCCTGCACGATCTGGTGGGCAAGCACCTCGGCGCGCCGCTGTGGAAGCTGTGGGGGCTCGATCCGGGCAGGGCGCCGCGCAGCTCGTTCACCATCGGCCTTGATGCGCCCGAGGTAATGCAGGACAAGGTGCGCGAGGCCGCGCCCTATCCCATCCTCAAGATCAAGGTGGGGACGCCCGACGACGAGCCGATCCTCCGCGCCGTGCGGGAGGTGACCGACAAGCCGCTGCGGGTGGACGCAAACGCCGGGTGGACCGCGAAGCAGGCCGTCGCGCGGCTGCCGCTGCTGGAGGAGCTGGGCGTCGAGCTGCTCGAGCAACCCGTTGCGCCGGACGACCTGGAGGGCCTGGCGGCCGTGCACCGGGCTGCGCGGATCCCGATCATCGCCGACGAGGCGTGCCGGACCGCGGCCGACATCCCGCGCCTGGCCGGCGTTGTGGACGGGATCAACATCAAGCTCGCCAAGTGCGGCTCGCTGCGCGAAGCGCTGCGCATGGTGGCGGTCGCGCGCGCCCACCGCCTCTCGGTCATGGTGGGGTGCATGATCGAGACCTCGCTCGGGATCACGGCCGCGGCACACCTCGCCCCGCTGGTGGACATCGTGGACCTCGACGGGGCCGCGCTGCTCGAGCGGGATCCGTTCCGGGGCGCCTCGATCGAGGGGGGGCACGTCACGCTGCCTGCCGGCCCGGGACTCGGCGTCACGAAGCGATGAGCGACGCGTTTGCCGACGTCGCGCTTCCGCTCCCACTTCCCAGACCCCTGACGTACGCGGTGCCGGCCGAGCTGGCCGGACATCTCGAGCCGGGCTGCCGGGTGGTCGTTCCGGTCCAGCAGCGCGAGATGGTCGGGATCGTGTCCGCCACGGACCGGCCGCCGCCCCGGGTGCGCGCCCGCGAGATCATCACGGCGCCGGATGCGGGTCCGGTGCTCGAGCCGAGCCTGCTGGCGCTGGCCCGCCACATCGGCCGCTACTATGCGGCCCCGCCGGGGCTGGTGCTGCGGACGATGCTGCCCGCGGCGCTGTTTTCCGTCGGCCGTCCCGTGGTGACCCTGGCCGCGGGAGGCTCGGGGCGCGCGGCGGCTCCGCTCCGCCCTGGCCCGGTCCCGGGCGGCGCCTCCGACGCGCTGGCGCAGCTGTTTCGCACGCCCGGGCGCGCCGTGCCGCTGGCGGCCGTCCGCCGCGCCGCGGGGAGCGCCGGCCTGAGGCAGGTGCGGCGGCTGGTGGCGGAGGGCGCCGCCCACGTGATCACGCTGCCGCCCCGCACGGCGGCGCCGGAGCGGGTGGAGCGGACCTACGAGCTGGTGCAGCGCTACGAGCACCTGCTCGAGCTGGAGCGGCGGTTCGCCCGCGCGCCCAAGCAGCGGGAGGCGTACGAGACCCTGCTCGGTCTGGGGGGCGGCGCGAGCGCGAAGGCGCTGCAGCTGCGGGGCGTGTCGGCGGCGGCGCTCACGGCGCTGGTGGGGCGGGGGGAGGTGCGGGCCGGCGCGGCGCCCGCGCCGCGGGATCCGTTCGCCGCCCTGCCCGCCAGCGCGCCGCCGGCCGAGCCGACCGAGGCGCAGCGGGACGCCATCGCCGCCCTCGCGGGGCTGCAGCCGGGCGGCGTGGGGTTGCTGTTCGGCGTCACGGGCAGCGGCAAGACGCTGGTCTATCTCGAGTACCTGCGCGGCCTGGTCGCCGCGGGCCGGGGCGCGATCGTGCTGGTGCCGGAGATCGCCCTCACCCCGCAGATGGTGGCGCGGCTCCGGGGCGTGTTCGGCGACGACGTGGCGGTGCTGCACAGCAGCCTCTCCGACGGCGAGCGCTACGACGCGTGGCGCGAGCTCAAGGAGGGCCGGCGCCACGTGGCGATCGGCGCGCGCTCGGCAGTCTTCGCGCCTGTGCTACGGCTGGGCGCCGTCGTCGTGGACGAAGAGCACGACTCCTCCTACAAGCAGGGCGAAGCGCCGCGCTACCACGCGCGGGACGTCGCGCTGTGCCGTGCGGCGCTCGCTGGCGCGACGGCAGTGCTGGGCAGCGCGACCCCGGCGCTGGAGAGCTGGGCCGCGGCGGCCGCCGGGACGTATCGCCTGATCGAGCTGCCGGAGCGGGTGGGCTCGCGGCCGCTGCCGCCGGTCGAGGTGGTGGACCTGCGGGCGGCGCCGCAGCGGCCCGGGTCCGGGGCCGTCCCGTGGACTGAGGCCCTGGACGGCGCCGTGCAGGGGGCCCTCGAGCGGGGCGAGCAGGCGATGATCCTCCTCAACCGGCGCGGCTTCAGCGTGTATGTGCAGTGCCCCTCGTGCGGCGAGGTCTGGACCTGCCCCAACTGCAGCATCACGCTCACGTTCCACCGGTCTCCCGCCGCACTGAAATGCCATCACTGCGGCTACCGCGAGCGGCCTCCGGCCGTGTGCCCGCGGTGCGGGGCGCAGACCCAGCGCTATCGTGGCGTCGGGACGCAGCAGGTCGAGGAGTTCGTCGCCGGCCGGTTCCCCGCGGCGCGGATTGCGCGCATGGACGTGGACAGCACGGGCGGGAAGTGGTCGCACCACCGCATCCTGGAGCGGGTCGGCGCCGGCACGGTGGATGTGCTGGTCGGCACGCAGATGATCGCCAAGGGACTGGACTTTCCCAGGGTCACGGTGGTCGGCGTGGTGGACGCCGACGTCGCGCTGAACCTCCCTGACTTCCGGGCGGCCGAGCGGACCTTCGATCTGCTGACCCAGGTGGCGGGGCGCACCGGTCGCGGCCCGCTGGGGGGCCGGGTGATCGTGCAGACCCGGGCTCCGACCCACCACGCCGTGGTGTACGCGGCGCGGCACGACGTGCGCGGGTTCCTGGAGGTGGAGGTGGCGGAGCGGCGCGCTCCCCCGTACCCGCCTCACGTGCAGCTGGCCAACGTGGTGGTGAGCGGCAGCGACGAGCGCGCCGTGGCGCGCTGCGCGGGTGGAGTGGCGGACTGGCTGAGGGCGCTCCTGGCCGCGCGGCCGGACCTCGGGGCGTCGGTGCTGGGCCCAGCCCCGTGCCCCATCGAGCGGATCCGGGAGCGCTGGCGCTGGCATCTGCTCATCAAGGCCGCCGAGCCGGGACCGCTCACGCGGCTGGTGCGCTACCTGGCGGCCCGCGCGCCGGTGCCCGGCGGCGTGCGGCTCGTCGTGGATCGCGACCCGGTCTCGCTCCTGTAGCGGGGAACGCTATTGAACTCACCTCGCGGCTCTCGTATTATTCGCGCCGCAATGGCCCGTCAGGATGTTTCGCGCCCGGTTCGTGCGGCGGGCCTCGCCCGGTGAATGCCACCGGCGCGGCGCGGGCGGAGGTGCCGGCCGATGGGGAGCTTCCCCGGCGGCCGGTTTCTCGTTCCGGTCCCCTGGCCCTCGGCGCGACGGTCAGTGACGCGCTGGCGCAGCTGCTGGCGGCGCTCGACGCAGTGATGCCCCGCGACGAAGTCGAAGCCGTGTACGCCTTCCCGCCGGTGCGGCGCGAAGGCCAGGAGCACGGCGTGGCGGTGGTGAGCCGCGTGGCCGGCGGCGACCGGCGGCGGGTGTACCGGGCGCGCTATGTGGTCGTGCTCAAGGGGCCGGAGCGCGGCAAGGTGACCGTGGCGATCGAGGAAACCGCCGAGGCGCCCGCGGCCCTGCTGCCCGAGGTGCTGGAGGGCGTGCAGCGGCGTGCCGACGAGGCGGGCGAAGCGGAACTGGTGGACCTGACGGCGTGGAAGGCAGGCGAGGGTGAGCGGTCCGGTCCCGCATGAGGGGTCAGAGCTGCTGGAGCAGTTCCGGCGCTACCTGCGGGAGCACAGTCTGCCGGTGACGTCGCAGCGCGAGCAGGTGGCGCAGGTGGTCTTCGAGTCGTCCGGACACCTCTCGGTCGAAGACATCGAGCAGCAGCTGCGCGAGCGCGGCCTCCGGATCGGCAAGGCCACGGTGTACCGCACCATCGACCTGCTCGCCAGCAGCGGGATGATCACGGAGCGGGACTTCGGGGAAGGGTTCCGCCGCTACGAGCGCCTGTCCGGGCACCCGCACCACGAGCACCTGATCTGCGTGCGCTGCGGCAAAGTGGTCGAGTTCCGCAACGAACGCCTCGAGCGCCTCAAGGCGCTCATCGCCGAAGAGTACGGGTTCCAGCACCATCACCACCGGCTGGATATCTACGGCCTGTGCCGCGACTGCCAGCAGCGCGAAGGCGTCGCGCCCCCAACCCCTCCTCAGTCCGACCAGAGGTAGCGAAGTGTTCAATCCCGCGTATTTCGTGCCGACGAAGGGGTTTCTCACGCGTGGCGTCGGCCGCCACAAGGAGAAGCTGACCAGTTTCGAGATGGCGCTGCGCGACGCCGGCATCGAGAAATGCAACCTGGTGCGCGTCAGTTCGATCTTCCCCCCGCACTGCAAGCTGGTGCCTCGCCAGGAAGGCGTGCAGCTGCTGCACCCGGGCCAGGTCGTGTTCGCGGTGCTGGCGGAGATGGCCACCAACGAGCCGAGCCGGATGGTGGGGGCCTCGATCGGGCTCGCCATTCCGGCCGACCCGAACCACTACGGCTACATCTCCGAGCATCACGCATACGGGCAGAAGGAGGAGATCGCGGGCGACTACGCGGAAGACCTCGCCGCCTCGATGCTGGCGACCACCCTCGGCGTGCCCTTCGACCCCAACCAGGCGTGGGACGAGCGGCGCGCGGTGTACCTGATGTCGGGCGACATCGTGAAGACGCGCAACGTCACCCAGACGGCCGAGTGCGGCCCGGATGGCCTGTGGACCACCGTCGTCGCCTCGTGCGTGTACGTGGAGTTCAACCAGGGCACCGCGGACAACGAGGTGCCGCCGAAGGTCGCCCCGTAACCAGCGAGGCTGATCCGTGGCGGTGGCGTTCCTGGCGGGGCTGCTCTCGTTCCTGTCCCCGTGCGTCCTGCCGCTGGTGCCAAGCTACCTCTCGTTCATCACCGGCATGAGCGGCGTGGCGGAGATCGGGGAGCGGCGGCACCTCGCCCTGCTCCACGCCGCGCTGTTCGTGATCGGCTTCTCGCTCATCTTCGTCGCCCTCGGCGCGACGGCGACCGCCCTCGGCCGGCTGCTCAACACCTACCAGCAGTGGCTGCAGCGGATCGGCGGCCTGCTCGTCGTCCTGTTCGGCCTCTACACGCTCGGCGTGGTGAGAATCGCCGCGCTGTCCCGCGAGGCCCGCTTCCAGCTGGCCGACAAGCCGCTGGGTTTCCTCGGCTCCGTGCTCGCGGGCATGGCCTTCGGCGCCGGGTGGACGCCCTGCATCGGGCCGATCCTGGGCTCGATCCTGGTGTACACGTCCACCAGGGCCGACCTGTCCCAGGGGCTCGCGCTGCTGGGCGCCTACTCCCTCGGCCTGGCGCTCCCCTTCCTCGTCGCGGCCTGGGCGATGGATGCGTTCCTGCGCTGGTTCCAGCGGTTCCGGCGCTACATCGGCTGGGTGGAGCGGGCGGCGGGCGTCCTGCTCATCGTGATGGGGCTGCTGCTCGTGACGGGGAGTTTCACGCTCGTATCGGGTTGGCTGCAGGGCCTGACCCCCTCGTTCCTCCGCAGCCGGCTCTGAGCGGGCGGAGATAGGCCCGGGCGGGGAGGACCTCCCGCTCGGCTGGCGCCCGCCGTCTCCCGGTCAGCCCGCGGCGTCGAGGGACTCCTCGAGCTGCTGCCTCCGTAGCAGCTGCCAGTAGCGCCCCCTGCGCTCGAACAGCTCGTCGTGCTTCCCCGTCTCCACCATCCGCCCGCGGTCGAGGACGATGATGATATCGGCGTCGCGGATGGCGGTGATGCGGTGGGAGACCACCAGGGTCGTGACGCCGACCAGCGCCCGCTTGAGCCCCCTCAGGATCGCCGCTTCGGTGTCGGTGTCCACGGCCGACAGCGCGTCGTCCAGGATGACGACCTGGGGCCGCCGCGCGAGCGCGCGGGCCAGGGCAGTGCGCTGCTTCTGCCCGCCCGACAGATTGATCCCCCGCTCGCCCAGCATGGTGTCGTAGCCGTCGGGGAAGGCCTCGATCGTTCCGTGCAGCTGGGCGACCTCCGCCGCCGCCACGACGTCGTCACGGCCCAGCTCGCCCAGGGCGATGTTCGCGCCGATGGTCTCGGAGAACAGAAACGTCTCCTGCGGCACGAAGCCCACCGCGCGCCTGAGGTCGGCGAGCGACAGCTGCGGGAGCGGGATCCCGTCGAGCCGGATCTCCCCCCGGTCGGGGTCGGCGAGCCGGGCCACCAGCTCCACCAGCGTGCTCTTGCCCGCGCCGGTCGCGCCCACGATGGCGACCCATGAGCCCGCCGGCGCGGCGAACGAGACGTCCTCGAGCGCCCAGCCGCGGTCCCCTTTCCCGTCGCCCGTGCGCGGGACCGGGTAGCGGAAGGACACGCCCCGAAACTCCACTCGGCGTCCGCCGCCGGACGGTGGGAGGGGCCGCGGCGCCGCGGGGCTGGTGATCTCGGGCGCCTCGCGCAGGATCTGCTGGATGCGATCCATCGAGGCGGCGCCGCGCTGGAACAGGTTGATGACCCAGCCGAACGCGATCATCGGCCACACCAGCAGCACCAGGTAGGTCGTGAACGCGATGTACTCGCCCAGGGTCACGGTGCCGCGCACCACCAGCAGCGAGCCGAACCACAGGGTCAGCACGCCACCCGCGCCGCCGAAGAAGGTGATGAGCGGGAACAGCGCGCCGTAGGTCCGCGCCAGCCGCATGTTGCGGCGCAGGTACTCGAGGCTCAGGTCCGCGAACTTGCGGGTCTCCGCCTCCTCCTGGCGGTACGCGCGGACGACCCGCACGCCGCTGAAGTTCTCGTGGGCCTGGGTCGTGAGGGTGCCGAAGTGCTCCTGCACCGACTCGAAGCGCCGGTGGATCGTGCGACCGAGCAGCACCATCACGGTGGGCATCCCGAGCAGCGGGATGAGCCCCAGCATGGTCAGGCGCCAGTCGATGCGCACCATCAGGGGCACCGCGATGACGGCGCGGGTGAGGGTGTCGGTGAGGTACATGACGGCGGGCCCCGCCGCCATGCGCACGGCCGCCAGATCGTTGGTCGCGCGCGCCATGATGTCGCCGGTGGGCGTGCGGTGGAAATACGACGGCTGCAGCAAGGTGAGATGCCGGAACAGGGCGTTCCTGAGGTCGTACTCCATCCAGCGGCTCACCGCGTTGAGGTACTGGCGCATCCCGAAACGCGCCGCGCCGCCCAGCAGCGCCGCCGCCACGATCCCCACCGCAGTGAGCATCAGCACGCGGCCGGCGCCGGGACGCCCGAGCGCGTCCACGCCGCGGCGCAGGAAGTCCGGCGTCACCAGCGTGAAGACATTGGCCACCGCTACCAGGAGCAGCCCGAGGGCGAGCCGGCCCCGGTAGGGCCGGTAGTAGGGCAGGAGGGCGCGCAGGCTGTGCATCTACGGCTGCGCCCGCGCCCCCGGCGTGAGATAGCGCGCCAGCCACTCGTGCACCGTGGTCCACCACACGACCTGGTTCTGCGGCTTGAGCACCCAGTGGCCCTCGTCGGGGAAGTACAGGAACCGCGACGGCACGTTCTGCCGCTGCAGCGCCGTGAACGCCTGCATCCCCTCCGTCTCGGGAACGCGGAAATCCTGCGCGCCGTGAATCACCAGCTCCGGCGTCCGCATCCGCCGCGCGAACCGGTCCGGCGACCACAGGTCGTAGTCCGTGCGGTTCGCCCACGGCTGCCCGCCGAGGTCGTGCTCGGGGAACCACAGCTCCTCGGTGGCCCCGGTGAACGACGACAGGTTGAAGTCGCCGTCGTGGGCGACCAGCACCTTGAAGCGCGTGGTGTGGCCGTTGATCCAGTTGACCATGTGGCCGCCGAACGATCCGCCGGCGGCGCCCATCCGCGTGGA
>Ga0153915_10001754_pt1 | contig 19974 bp, 25 predicted proteins | sample Opewatmetagenome_2_FD_107003 | JGI IMG/M metagenome (GOLD analysis project Ga0153915, IMG submission 107003) | Freshwater wetland microbial communities from Ohio, USA - Open water 3 Core 3 Depth 3 metaG | ecosystem: Environmental > Aquatic > Freshwater > Wetlands | place: USA: Ohio, Lake Erie...
TGACTTGTAATCAATTATCGGTCGGTTCAACAACGTCTTTTTCATTGTTTCTAACAGGTCATTTTCCGATTCTACATTTTTTGCTCCGACTTCAAGCCGCTCAACTAAGTAATCAACAAGTTCCTTGGAAAGACTGGAAAGAACAGTTTCGATATCTTTTATTTGTTCGCCTTCGATTCCCGGCACATCAAATCCCAGTTTTTTCATCACTTCCACGTATTCCTCGTGCGGCAAGGGAGTGCCATGAGAATCTGCGGTATTAGTCAGTTTTCCGTAATCCTTGCCCTTGATGGTATGTGCAATAATAACGGTTGGTCTTTTGTTGTTAAAACCCAAAACAGCTTTCTTATATGCATAAACGAGCTCAAAAATATTATGGCCACTAACCTCAATAATATTCCAACCCGCGGCAAACCAGTAATTCAAATAGGGTGCACTGATAATATCGCTAATCGGGCCGTCGATTCCGAACCCATTATAATCCAGACTAACAATCAGGTTATCGATGCTCATTGCTTTTGCCAAATTTCGCGCCTCAAAACTCATTCCTTCTTCAGTCTCCGCATCTCCAGCTATCACAAAAACATTCATTGGCAAACCATTCGATTTTTGCAAAGTCGCCAAGCCCAAGGCAGCGGAAAAACCGTGCCCGGAAGAACCGGTTGAAGCGTCGGATAAAGGATAATTCGCCTCCACATGCCCGGTAGGTCCGTCACAATGCCTGAACCTTGCCAAGCACGGCGGATAAAACGCTTCCAGTTTTTGGACATCGAATTTTTCTCCTTTACGCTTCAGAGATTCGTAAATCAAGGACAAAACGGAATGGAACAACGGCGTACAATGTCCAGCTGACCAAACAATCCTATCTCGTCCCGGATGGTTTGGTTCGAGCGGGTCGAATGCCATTGCCCCGGAGGTCAAAAGAGTCAGAATTTGTTCGACTTTCGACGAAGAACCACCGGGGTGGCCCGACTTGATGCTGTCGATTGCGGCAAAGGCCAATCCACGAATAATTTTCGCCAATTTTTCTGTTTTTTTCAGATTGATTTCTTTAAGTGGCTCAAGATTCAGTCCCTGTAAATCCAGATAAAATCCCCCTTCGGCCAAATATTTGAATCTCTTCGGTTCTTCTTTTTGCAGGCTTTTAAAATCTTTTTCTTTCAGGATATTATAAATTTTCGCTTTTTTCGAAGTTTTTTTCGTAGGCATAATAAATAAATTTAATTAATTTTTATTAACTTAGCTTTATTATATTATATTTAAATCCAAATTAAAACAAAATCCGATACGTGTCGGATTTTGTTTTAAAATCAATTTATTTTGAATTAGACCTTGAAGGCAGCTTTCAATTCTGCTCTTTCCGTTTCCATTACTTTCTTGAAATAATCCAATGCTTCCTTAAATGCTTCCTGCCTAGCTTCAACCAGTGGTTTAAGGTCCATTTTTTCGATTGCTCGCCTAGCGCTGTTGTACTGATCTTTGGCTGCTTTCAGTGCCGCTTTCAACGTAGCCCTTATCTCTGCGGGGTTGGCTCCTGCGGCGCAATCGTCCTTGGCTTTCTGCACTGCCTCATTATAGGCATCTTGGTAAGCGATTTTCGCGGCATCGACAGCATTTTTCCTATCGAGAATTGTTTTATCGAGAGCAGTACGAAAATCGGAAATCGCTTTATCCACTGCTGCTTGGCGAGAGGCCATGGCATCTATAACCGTTTCCTTAAACTCAACCAAGGCTAGTTTTTCTTCGCTGGTGGATGCTTTATTTTCAAGTTTGGCAAAATGCTCATCCCAGTGTTCACCCCATTTTTCTCTGTACGTTTCGAGCCTTGCGTCACGGCTGTCCCTTTTCTGCTCCAGTTTTTGCTCTCTTTCAACTTGTTTTTCTTCAATTTTATCTTGACGTCCGCTAATCGTCTGGTCAATCCTTTCTGCCCAATCGGCTATCTTGTTACAAATCTGTTTGTTCTTTTGCTCTTCACTGTTTTTACGTGCCATTACTTGTGCTTGTGATCCACGGGGCGTATTCGAACGCCTGTTATTCGTATCTCTTCCATTATCGGCCAAAGAAATATCGGGAACCAAAAGAATAATAACCAATAAAATCATTAAAATCGTGAAAATTTTATATATCCCCTTCATCATAAGATTGACCAAAATCACTAATCGCTTGACTATCGATGGTTACCATCGAAGCATCGTTGCCTTCTTCGACGATTACGGTTTGCTCGTTTGCCGAAAGCGCTGTCAGGGCGTCGATTGCGTTGTCGATTTGCCCGTCCGGTTCAGGAACGGGAATTTCGGGCGGCACTTGTACATACTGCTCGGTCGTGGTTTGTTCCTGCTCCGTTGTGGAGGGCGGAACAGCACCAAGGGGACCAAATTTTATGATTCCCCAGGCGATAATCAACAAAACCGCAATTGCCACCGGAACAACAAATTTCCATTTCGTCATAAGATTGTGAATTCGGTTTAAAATTAATTCGTAACTCGAGAGCCGACCTTTTTCCTCCTCTCGTATCTCAAGATTTGCCACAATTCTTTTGGCAAATTCTTCCGACGGTTTAATTCTTTCCTTAAGATTCGATAAAATCTTTTTTATTTCTTTTTCATCCATAATATTGCTTTAAATGTTTTTTTAACATTTTGATGGCACGAGATTGCAACTGACGTACAGCTTCTTCTTTTTTTTCGACAAACTCCGCTATCTCCTTATTCGAAAAATCCTCGATAAATTTAAGAATTACTATCTCCTGTTGGTCGTCACTCAATAAGCTTATGGCTCTTTTTACAATTTCTATATCCTCTTCCTTTTCGATTGAATTATGAACCGGCTCCGACTCGTAATCAATTAATGAATCGTCGATATTAAGCTCTTTTTTCTTTTTCCAATAATCGATAATTGTATTGCGCGCAATCGCGTAAAGCCAAGAAGAAAACTGATTTTCTTTCTGTTTATAATTTATCAAATTATCCCATGCCTTGAAGAATATTGTCTGCGTCAGGTCTTCGGCGTCTTCGCGGTTTTTCACCCTGAAATAAACGAATCTGAAAATAGGAGCGATATAATTTTCATAAATTCGGGAAAACGCATATTTATTCCCTCTTTTTGCCGATGCAACCAATTTTATCATTTTTTTCCCGTTTGAATCATCCATAATATATAACGACTTAAACGAAAATCTGTGACGGATAAAAAGTTTATCAGACGCTACTCTTTATTTCGATAACATCGCCATCCTTTACGATATATTCCTTACCCTCGGTCCTGATTAAACCTTTTTCTCTGGCATTTGCAAATCCTTTGGCATTAACAAGGTCCAGCCAATTAATAACCTCCGCACGAATAAAGCATCGTTCGAAATCGGTATGGACTATGCCGCCTGCTTGCGGTGCGCTGCCTCCTCTTTTTAACGTCCAAGCACGAATTTCTTCGGACCTAGTAGTAAAAAAGGTTATCAAATCGAGAAGGCGGTAAGATTCTTTTATCAAGTCATCGAGCTTCGATGTCTCCGACAGTCCAAGTTCTTTTCTCTCCTCGGAGGTCAATCCCGAAACCTCCGACTCCACTGCCACATCCATTGCAATGTACGGCCAATCATTATTTCTGAAAACATTAATTACATCATCGGAAATCTCATCTTCGGCGCCGTTTAAAAGATAAATTCTTTTCTTCGTTGTCAAAAATTGGTAATTGTTCAAGATTTTCATTTCCTCTTCCTCCCACTGCGCATCGGACAATATTTTTCCGCTTTTGATAAATGCTTTCGCTTTTTTCAAAACTTCGCATTCCTTTATCGTTTTTTTATCTCCCGAACGCGCCTCTTTTTCCAGATCCTCCAGTCTTTTTTCCGCTGTTTCGAGGTCCTTTAGAGCCATTTCCGTGTCCAGGATTTCCTTTTCCTCGACAGGATCGATTTTTTCTCTGGTATTGATGATTTTATCGTTTTTGAAACAACGCAAAACATAAACAATCGCATCCACTTCCCTGATATGTGATAAAAACTTGTTGCCTAAGCCCTCGCCTTGACTGGCGCCCCTAACTAGGCCGGCGATATCCACGAATTTTACGATTGCATAAATTTTTTTCGCAGAGTGCGTCAAATCCGCCAGTTTATCCACCCGTTCATCGGGTACGGCAACAACACCGATATTGGGTTCGATGGTGCAAAACGGATAATTGGCGCAGTCAACCTGCTTTTTGGTGATTGCCTGAAACAGGGTTGATTTTCCCACGTTCGGCAATCCGACAATTCCGATGTATAAAGACATAAGACTATTCTAATTTTAACCAAAAGGGCTCTCTTTTGTAAAGTCGGGCAGAAATATCTTTGAACTTTCCGCTTCCTGGGTCCAGCCGTTCAAAAGACCCAGCTCCAATTGATAATTATGAATCCTTTCGAATTCTTCCCGGATAATTCTTCTGTTGATTTCGGGAAATTCCTTTGCCCTAAAAATCGGTTCGTATTGGGTCATTAAACTCACATAAGTATCTTTGTTAATTTCACGGATATGCCTTAGAACTCCCAAACTATTTTCGAGATTATTCGGTAATATCAAGTGCCTGACAATAATTCCCTTTTTAGCAATCCCTTGTTCTGAGATTTCTAAATTTCCGACCCGTCTGAACATTTCCCAAATTGTTGCTTTTGTTTTTTCAACGTAATTTTTCACTCCCGAATATTTAAAGGCCAAATCATTGTCGCTGTATTTGAAATCGGGCAAATAAATATCGATTAATCCTTTCATTTCTAGAATTAAATCAGCTCCGTCATAACCGTTCGAATTCCAAACAATGGGAATGTTAAGACCTTTTTTCTTCGCCGATAAAATGGCCTTTTTTATCTGTTTGTGCCAAATTGTGGGCGTAACCAAATCGATATTCATTGCGCCATCTCCTTGTAATTTCAGCATTATCTTTGTCAGTTCTTCAATATTATAATTTTTGCCAATCCCTTGCTGCGAGATTTGAAAATTCTGGCAATAAACGCAATGCAGATTACAGCCAGTAAAAAATATCGTGCCCGCCCCTCGACGCTGCTCGGGGTAAACCCCACCTCCAACCAAAGGCGGTTCTTCGCCAAAATGTTTGCCGAACCAGGCAATTTTTATAAATTCTACGGAATTCATTTTTCCAGTATAGCACAAAAATTAAAAAGGTCGGCAACAAATTGCCGGCCCGATATTCTCGACTTCAAGTTGATTTTTATACTCTGCCTTGCTGCTCGTCGTATTCACGCCAAACCGTTGCGACCAATGGCGCAATCTTGTCCAATTCTTCAAGAATGCTCTGCCTTATTTCCGAACTTTTTACTTTTTCGCTAGTTTGCATCGAAAGCAAGGCTTTTTCCGAAACATTTTCGACTAAAGTATTTATATCATTTTCCGATTGCTTTAATACGGCATCAAGGGCATTAACCCTGATCGATTGCTTTAATTTCGCCATATCGAACGGTTCTTCCGAGCCGTCTTTTTTCGTAACAATTTTTACCATGATTTTATTATAACAAAAACCGCAAACAGCGGCAATGTATAATTGTCAATAACTAAATTTTAAATTTGGATTTTGGAAAAAAGATAAGTTCCAATAGCCAATAAAACCACGGTGATTAAACCTAAAACCAGAAAATCCGTGCCGATACCGAAATAACCCACACTAATCAGGGTATGCCGTAAGCCGTCAACCCCGTACGAAAGCGGGTCGATAGTGGAAATAGTCTTTATTGTCCCAGATAAACCCTGTATGGGGAAAAGCGCTCCGGAAAGAAAAAACAGCGGCATAACGATAAAGTTCATAATCAACTGGAATCCCTGCATATCCTCAAGAACCGAGGCGATGGCGGTTCCCAGGGCAGTGAAAAGAAGTGAAATAAGAAACATGAAAATCAGTGCGGGTAAAATCATGAAAAAATTGGTCGGCCGAAATCCCGCAATCAAAGAAATAAAAAACACGATAACGCCCTGAAGCGTGGCAACCGTAGCTCCGCCCAAGGTTCTGCCGATCATGATTTGCAGGCGCGAAACCGGTGCGACCAGCGTTTCTTTCAAAAATCCGAATTGTCTGTCCCAGATAATTTCTATACCCGAAAAAAGTGCGGTGAAAATAATGCTCATCGCGATAATCCCCGGAGCCAAAAATTCGATGTAATTCCCTCCACTGGCTCTTTGGTAAATCGGCCCGAAGCCGTACCCTAGGGCCAACAGAAAAAGCAATGGTTGTCCCAATGAACCGATGATTCTTGCTCGCGAGCGGAAATATCTTTTCAATTGTCTTAACCAAAGAATATAAATGGTACTCATAAATTTAATGTCGCCTCATTCTACGACCCATACGTAATCTTTCGATATTGGTTGCTTCTTCGTCACGGATGGCATGACCAGTAAGTGACAAAAAGGCATCTTCCAAAGATTCGGTTTTGGTTTGTGATTTCAATTCTTGAGAATTTCCCATGGCTACAATCTTACCTTTATCGATTATCGCAATTCTATCGGCAACACGGTCCGCTTCTTCCATATAGTGCGTGGTGAAAAATATTGTAATTTGTTCTTCCTTGTTGAGTTTTTTAATGTAATTCCAAATATGGTTTCTTGTTTGCGGGTCAAGCCCGAGTGTAGGTTCGTCAAGAAAAAGAATTTTCGGATGGTGCAAAAGACCCCGTGCGATTTCAAGCCTTCGTTTCATACCTCCAGAAAAATGCTTGACCAAATCGTCTTTGCGGTCCCAAAGTTCGACAAATTTCAAAAGCTGTTCGATTCTTTCCCTGCGAATTTGTTTGGGCACGCCGTACAAGACGCCGTGAAATTCCATATTCTCGCGGGCAGTAAGTTCGTCGTCCAGGCTTGGGTCCTGAAATACGATGCCGAAAGAACAACGCGCCTGAGACGGCTCTTTAATCGGGTCGTAATCGCCCAATTTCATTTCGCCGCTCGTGGGCTTGAGAAGGGTGGTCAGCATTTTTATCGTCGTGGTCTTCCCTGCTCCGTTTGGTCCTAAGAAGCCGAAAATCTCTCCCCTATTCACGGAAAAAGAAATATTGTCGACAGCAATAAGATCTTTGAATTTTTTGCTTAAATTTTTAACGTCAATCATAAAAATAATTTTACCATATTAAAAATCATTTTAACTAGATTTGGTTAACATCGAACATTGATCAATGAATATCATTAGTTTGTTCCGCGCCTTTAAATCTGACGGGTATTATTAATCGGTCGGCATTCTGAGGCAGATCCGAAGGATTATCTTTTTCTAAAATCAATGTTCCGACAGACCCTTGCGGGATTTCGAATTCCAAAGTGGCTGTGAAAGGAACGAAATTATTCGTCATCCACTCCCCTTGCGCGAATGCGGTAGTTGCGGTTATCTGTTCACCATTATCATCTAAAAGTTTAACCGGAAACTGCGCTTCAAAAAACCAAAATCCCCGTGCTTGTCCTGTAATAGTCAGGGGACTGATAATAACTTGATTCGGTTGCGGATTATCAACCCTGATTAAGTCCGCTTTCTCTGTGGCATTGCCGATATCCTCGACAAAAACCCGCCCATCGGAAGTAGTGCACTGGCGCGGATAGGTTTCGATAACCGGATAATTGGCCGAAACGCATTCCGCGAAATTATTTATAGTTTTGGCTGGCTGATTATTTAAATAAATAACTACACCAATAATAATCGCGATTACGATTACAGTTATGGCAACAATCCAAAATATAATTGAATTTTTCATATTATTCCTCTTGTTTCTACTTTAAAGGCAAAGATAATGATATTTAGTCGTGACAAACATATGGGCAAGGATCTATCCAATCGGAAAGTTGAGATTGAGAACTGACATACCCTAAAATATTGATTGCGGTTCCCTTGTGAAATCCGAGATGCAAATGTTTACGTTCGCCGTCGGTCTCGGTACTGTAAGCAGCGCCTAAAACTCCGATAACGTCTCCGACATTCAGATTATCCCCAGTATTTAGTATAATACTTGCCAATTTCAGATGGCCATAAATTACAGTTATCGGTTCGTTATTTAAAATACAGTTCTGCACTACTACACCGCCATAACCGCTCGCATACTTCTTTAATCCCAACTTCCCCGTACAAACCGCATGCGCCTGAACTTCCGCATTCAGCTCATCGGGAAAAATCTCAAAATCCGCACCCGTATGATATCCTGTAAATTTCTCCGGCTGTATTGGAGAATTTTGTTTGGTAATGTAAATCCCGAATGGTTTTTTAGTCACTCTCTCGCCCGCCCTATTCAAAGGTGGCTGAAAGTCGGCAGTAATTGCCGTATTTTGCTGGCCAGCTGGCGGGGTCGTTGTAGTTTGTTGATTATTTTGGGAAGATGGGGATGTTGTGGGTGTTTGTTTTTGTGAAGAATTTTTCAATAAATATAAAATTGCGACGGCAACCACTGTCAGAATCAAAATTATCAATATTGTTTTTCTATTGTTCATAAAATTCATTATACATCATGTTTCTCTATATTTTATCGCCATGTACAAATTTCATCGAAGAGCTTGCTGAACCCCGAAATAGTTTTTTAAGAAGGAGAATTAAGGCAATAAGTAGTCCTACTCCAATCATCACATATCTCAAGAATGATGCGACTTGCGGCTGCATAGCTATCCCGATATATCCAATAGCGTCATATGAACCGTGCAACAATGCAGGAATCAAGAGATTTCCCCCTGACAGATAATATGTAATTGCTAGCGCCATGCCGATACCGACTAAATCCGTAAAGGCAATAGATGCCGCAAACCCGTAAATAAGCGCGTAATAAAGATGCACCGCGGCAAAAACTAAAGAAGAAATAAAGGCAAGAAGCAGCCAACGACGGCCACGAAATATATTCAACAAACCACCGAATACATAACCCCGAAAAATGTATTCTTCCACCGGACCAATAATAATTAAGGAGACAAACACCATAATCCAGGCAAATCCCGGCGACACACTTTCTACGGGATTAGGATTATTTAAAAGCTCTAGCGAAGACGGGTCAAGTCTTTCGAGAATATAAAAAATCAAGGCACTCAGCGCAATGGTAATTATCGAGAATATCGCGAAATAAACCAACCCCAATTTCAGGGCTTTTCCCGTATTCCTGAAAGATTTTCTGACGATTACCCCTCCCATTAGCAAGCTTATAATCAATATTGGCAAAGCATACACCAAAATCGCGCTGGTAACAGCGGTCAGTCCGTTAATAATATACTGTAGATAAGCCAAAACAAGGATTAATATCAATCCCAAAAAATAAGTCGATTTCGAAATTGGTTTATCCTGCGCGAACAGGTTCATGTTTAAAAATATAACAAGAAAGTGCTTAAAATACAATTAAAAGGCGTTCTTTCAAAAAGAACGCTAATTTGTTGCTCGTCCATACGGCCTAATTAATTATTATATTCTTAACGCAATGACTCATCGCCATCGTTGAATTCCGCAGATACGTGGCTCGTATCACAAAACGGCTTGTTATTCGATTTCCCGCAACGACATAATGTTATACGATTTCGAATTTCATATGTTGTTCCGTCCGCAGACTCTACGGGTATGCCGCCCTTCACGCAAATCGGACCGCTGGTTTTCGTTTTCGGGTCCTCAATTAAACCTAAGGATGACTCAAGTTCAGGCTCGATTGCATGCCCTGTTTTTTTGTCCCACATCACCAATCTTCCCGAGGAGCAATTGCACGCTTGTCGAATCGCTTCTTTTTTAGATTCCGTATTGCCGGAATTTTCGGTCAAATCCCAAACATCGCCTTTTTTATTATGGCAAAAACGCACAAAAGCGCAAAGTTCGGGCACATCAGTAAGCTCGATTTCCGAGCCGGATATTTTTTCGGCTTGTGCGATGTATTTTTTCCTGCTTGCGGTTTCTGTGCCGTCAAAATTTATATTATTATGCGTGCCGTCGCAATAGGGTTTAGTTTTCGATTCTCCACAGCGACAAAGCCCGCAAGTTTCCTGTTGCGGATATTTCTCCCCATCTTGCCAGCCAACGGAATTTCCTTCGTCATCCAATTCAATAATTTCTTTTTTGAGAGGTAATTTACCCGAAACCAGATAAGGTCCGTTTTTTGTAATTTTTATTTTTTTGTTCTCCATATTGTTATTTGCAAAAAATCGCTTTTCCAAATATCCATAAACCGACAAGAAATGCCGCAATGGAAAAAATCAAAACGCCCGCAGCGGCCAAGTCTTTTATTTTGGCAATTTCTGGATTTTGCTCTCTCGATACAACATCCAGGGTTTTTTCGATAAGAGTATTAAGAATCTCGGAAACCAATACCAGAACGGAAAAAATAATGATTACGGCCGTCTCGGCAAAAGAAAGATTCAAAACAAAAGCAAAAATTACTGCAAAAAAACCAATAATAAACTGGATAACAAAACTTCGCTCTCCAAGCGCATATTTAACCCCGCGAAAGGCATGCACAAAACTCCTAATTAAAGAATGGCGATTTCGAAACATATTTCAATTTAATTTTACCACTTAAGTAAAATTCTCTCAACTGTGTTCTGGGGGGTAAACCCCGTAGTAGATTTTGGACCATCCCGCTTTGTGGGATAAAAGGCCGAAGGCAGTCCAAAATTCACTACGGGTAAACAAAAAATCACCCGACTAAAAAGTTTAAAGTGATTTTTTGAAAGTTTTTAACCTTTAGACTCTGTTTACATTTGTAGCATTAGGTCCCTTGGGACTGTCGGCTACTTCAAACGTTACCTTGTCACCTTCTCTAAGTTCGTTGAACTGTACGTTCTTAAGTTCGTTTGAATGAAAAAAGAGGTCTTTTTCGGCTCCTTCATAAGTGATGAAGCCAAACCCACGATCAGTGAGTCTTTTGATTGTTCCTTCTTGCATTTCGATAAATTAATTGCTTAAGTTTCAAACCAAGAAAATTGTAAGAGAGAAACCCGACTACGCTTCGCTTTTTACGCTTCTAGCTTGATAACATCACTTTATCACAAAACAATTAAGGTGTCAATCCCCTCACCTTTTCCCTGTACATTTTTAGACCTTCCGTGGACAATTAACGCACCTTGTTAAATTCTATTTATCTGGTTGTTACGGATAAAGGTGAAGGATTGTGAATTAGTCTGTTCCGGGTCAAATAATTATGAGGTGGAATGATTAGCAAAAAGCCAGTCAATGATTTTTTTTCGATGCTCGGCAATAGACCATAATTTTCCTCGCTTAAACAATGTCGGATATAGACTTTTGAATTTTTTCAGACCAGCAATAGAGGCGCGAGGAAAATCCCTCGGAATGCCTTTATTATAAACTTTCAAAAACACAGAAAGAATTGTCTGTGTCTTACTAAACTCGTATGCTTCATCTTTTCTTTTCATTACTAACCATTATACAACAAATCGAATAAAAAATCAATATTCTTACATTGGCTTACCTAAAATTTTATTGTAAGCATTAAATACATCAACTAATGATAAAAATAATTATTGTCTATGTTCCTCTTTGTTCTGGTTGGCCTCCGCGAATTTTTCGATATTTGTCCTTGTATTTTTCAATAGTTTTCTCGACTTCGTCATGCGGAATTTCGACCCTTAACAAGTCAATAGCATTAATGGTATCGTAAATGTCTAATTTATTTTTCAACTTATATATCGCATCTCTCCAAAGAATCGCTTTTTCGTACTCGCCTTTTTTGGCGGCCCCTTTTTCGAGTTTTTTCATCATATCCATAAAAGCATAATAAACTCCTTTTTCTGCACCGCCCCTGCCGATGGTACGGTCCTTGAAGGGAATACGCAAAATAGAACCCTGTTCACGCATCATTTGCCTGATTTTACCCGTTCTCTGCCACTTGAAAGCGGTTGAAATTATTTCTTCGTAATAATGCCCCGCCTTTTCTAATTTTTGCGGAGCTATATCCAGAATATGACGAATGGTATCAAGAAGATTAAAAGCTCCCGCCTCAATCATTTCAACGCTCCACCACGGCTTTGCAGAAGCCCAAAAAAATTGATCACTCGAAAGAGCAATATCCATTTTTTCCCGAACAAGTTTGTATCTCGGATGGCTTTTATCCATTGCGTAAACCTCCTTCAAAACCAAATCGGTGAAATCCCATTGCCATTTATGAATAATGTTTTCGGGATCGGACCAAGAAAGCAACTGAACATTGTTCTTAATATCATTCGCGCTGGATGCCCAGGTTGATTTAATCGGAACAACTTCAATAATATTGCGATAATAAAGAGGAATATCGGAAATATGAATCAATTCAAGGTCAGGGGCGGATAAAACATCAAAAAGCATTTCGACCAATCCCGGCCGGTGATGTCCGAATGTTTCGCCGTCCATTGCCGTAAGTATAAATCCGTTGGTTTTCAACTCTTCTTTTGTCGCCTCAAGCAAAGTTTCCCGTGACCTCACAACGGCGCTCATGATAAGATTACTTAATTTCCTCTCCCTGAAAAAAACTTTAAGGTTTGTTCCTTTGACTTTGTAAACTTTCGTGTAGTCTACTTTTTCAATCTCTCCGCCACAAGCAATTTCGTCTAAAATAATCCATTCGAAGCCCAAATCGGCTATTATTGGCGCTATTTTCTCGTCATACGCCATCTCCGGAGAGAAAAATCCCTTTGGAGCATAGACTTCGCCTAAAAAAAACTTATTGGTTTCATCGTTAATTTTAATCTGCCGGATTATTTCTTGCTCATTCAGAAAAGGAAGCATGGCATGATATTTCGAGGACGATGTAAACTCGATTATTTTTTCCTTTCCGAGCTTACGTAAAATATCGAGAAGGTCGTGATATTTATATTTATCGAAAAGTTCCAGAAGAGCGCCGCTAATATTCAGGGTTAAGCGCAGTTTCTTGTTTTTTTTAAAACCCTCAAAAAGAGGGCGGTAAGACTGGGCAACGAGCGATTCTAAAATATCCGGTTGTTGACCTGCTGGCTGATAAACATGGAAAAAATTAGCCCAGTGTTTTTTCATTTCTGATTATTTTGGTTATGGAAGGATATAGCTTTTTCGAATAACTTTATGTATTCTCTCGCCGAATTCGGCCAGGAAAAATCCGCCTTCATTGCCCGTTTTTGAATTCCTTGCCAGAATTTAGGGTATTTATACGTTTCAATCGCCCGAACCATGGTGCCGTAAAAAGCATATTGATCGAACGGTTCGAATAAGAAACCAGTACCACTATTTGTTTTCGGGTTGTAATCGATAATACTATCGGCTAAACCACCGGTCTTTCTGGCAATTGGAACAACGCCGTAACGCATTGCTTCCATTTGTGTTAAACCGCAGGGTTCGAATCTCGACGGTATTAAAATTGCATCGGCGCCGCCATAAATTAAATGCGATAAGGCATCGTCAAAAGAAAGATGACCGGCAACCCTTGAAGGATATTCTTTGATAAGGTCGCGGAAAAAAGAAATAAAATTGCCATCACCAGCCCCCAAAATCACGAGCTGAAAATCGAAATTATTCAAAAGAGACCTAGCTGTGTCGAAAAGAAGCCCAAAGCCTTTTTGATCGGTGAATCGGGAAACGATACTGAAAATTGGAACATCTTTCTCTTCGCTTAAATTAAACTCCTTTCTTAAAATGGATTTATTTTTTTCGCGCCGCTCAAGACTATTAATGCTATATCTAAAGTCTATGCGGGGATCTGTTGTGGGGTCATAAAATTCATAATCAATGCCGTTTAAAATACCGAAAAGGCAGGATTGACGCTCATTAAGCAAATCATTCAAAAGTTCGCCATATTCGGGAGTGGTAATTTCTTGAGCGTAAGTCGGAGAAACGGCGTTAATGATATCCGAGTACATGATACCGCGGCGCATAAAATTTAATTTTGCTAGGCGCGGATTATTAAATTCCGGAATCTTTTCGTGTCCGCTGTCATAATCCATTTGGTCGACGAGCCGATGATTAAACATTCCCTGATAAGAAAGATTATGAATAGCGAAAATGGTCGCAATTCGAGAAAGTTTCGGGTCGTCATTATATTCGCAATGAAGATAATTGGGAATTAATCCCGTTTGCCAGTCGTTGCTGATAATTATATCGGGTTGCCATTGAGATTGTCTTAAAAATTCCAGAGCACCTTTTGAAAGCAGAGCCCAACGCACGGCATCGTCGGCATACCCGTAAGTATTTGCCCTTTTTTCGTAATATTCCATATTTTCCAGAAAATAGGCCGTTGTCTCGCCTTTCTCGTTGTCATAGCGCAAAACATTGGAAATAAAAAGACCATGCGGATCATATTCGTCGCTTACAGGATGAAGATTCTTAATTTCCAGATGAAGAGGAAACTTTTTAACATCCATGGTTGCGTATTTCGGTATCATTATCCTGGCATCACAACCCAAGGCGCGCAAGGCTCTGGGTAAAGAATACATTACTCCGCCCAAGCCTCCAACTTTAACAAAGGGAGTTGCTTCCGAGGCAACCGAAAGAACCTTTAATCGATATTTATTTTTAAAGATTTTTATGGCCACATTATGATTATAACATAAAAACCCGCGCAAGTGCAGGTTTTTGTTAAAATTAAGCCCGTGGACAGTTTACCCGCCTTTGGAGGGATATTGGAACCTATTTTACTAACGTATCCTTATAATTATTCTTTTTTCTTCGCCAATTAACAATGAATAAAATTCCTATAAGCAATGCCGGTCCGGCGATAATTAAAGAATTAAATAGCATATACCACTCAAATGAATTCCTCAACGCATTCATCAACATTATTACAATATATAATGTTCCGGCTAAAATAAAACCAATTCCTCCGACAATTTCGTGTTTCCAAGAAATTAACAAAACAATCAATAAAATAAATGCTGGGATATTATGCATAAATAAAGCCAATACTGTTTCCCAAAAACCTAATTTCATCTCAAAAACATCCAAAGAGAACATGGCTAAAAACAGTATAAAGATTATTGACAAAATTCTTGGTGTCCAATATACAAATCTATTAATCTTTTGTTCCATATTATTTATTTTATCAAAAAACCGCCTGTCCGTCAGCTGACAAAGGCGGTTTCCCCTGGATTTATTAGAAATTACTTCGTTTTGACGGGAATTTCACAATATCCATCCTTACCATCTGCGGGACACACAAATATCTCTCCTGTGTTGCATTTGGGAAAACACTTACCATTACAAGAGAATGACCCCGGAACACAACCTTCTGGTACGCACTGGGCCATTCCGCCATCAACGGGACAATAACTTGTTTCCCCTGCCTTACAGGGATTATAGCAAACGGAATTGCAATAAGTATCACCGGTTTTACAACATATCTCACCCTTGGCAGAAGAACAATAGAACTGATATCCTGCTTCACAATTTAACCAACACTTCCCATTGCAAAGAGTTGAGCCAGAAAGACATCCTGTTTGTGTTTTTACTTGTTGGTCTGAAGCTGTTACAGTTTTCGATTCTTCTGCTAAAATCTCAGCTTTCTGAATGTCGTCTAGGTTAAGACTTATTCCGGGTTTTACTTCTGGGGTTTTAAAAAAATTAATCACAGCCGCAGTAATCTTGTCCTTATAAATCAAACCCAAGGTTGCGGAAGCAACTACTAATACTCCGATGATTATTACGATTACTGGGATAAAACCTTTATTTTTCATAGATTTTGTTAATCAATAATTATACTTTCACCCTAACAAAAAATTGCCAAAAAGGCAATGTCTTACTTTTGAGTATATTCAAAACTACTATTTTTCTATAATCTCGCAAACCCTTCTCCCAAAAGAATCTTTTCCAGTTTCAGAATAACCAGTTTGGCACTCGCACTCTCCACTTGTACTTGGCGTGGTTCCCACAGAACATGACCAACCACAAAATCCATTAGCATTAGTTGTATGGTAGGGTCCTGGGCAAATTTCTGGAATCTGACCTTGTTGTTGCTCCCAACATTTTTGACCAGCTGATAATTTAATACATAACTTAAAACTTTTTCCATTATCAAGTGATTGATAGTAAAATTCATCCAGTCCGATATTGTATTTTTTATTAATCTGATTACCGCTGCTATCCCATAAGTCTTGCCAGAATTTTTGGGAAATTTGTATTGTTTCATCCCCCTCCAAACTTTCGGGAAACCGACCATTATAGGAGTATATAGCCTTCAGTTGATTTGATATGATGTCGCCTTTCTGTAATTTTGCATAGTCAATATTTTCTTTTTCAAGTTCTTTATACTGATTAATCATGGGTATGATCCTCCACAAAAAAATAGCTATTGAAATAACGGTTAGCGTAACCTTCAATGATTTGCTCATATACTTTTATCCTAACAAAAATTCGTCTTAATGAAAAGACGATTTTGTCGACTCCGCATCGTGGACCCCAGAACTATAACCTTCGGTTAAGTACGGGGCAAGCGACATTAGAACCTATTTTATAAGATAAATCTGAAATACTTATGACTGTTTACTTTTTAGGTTCTTGATTATATCAACTATTGCAAGTATTACCCCAACACCCATAAATGAATAACCTACTAAACGGTCTTCTCCAAATACAATTCCTAACACTACTAATACCATTGCAAACATTGCGAGTTTAGAAAGTTGCTTTGGTCTTTTGCTTCTTCCTGTATAAATTGCAAGTATCGCAATAATAACTAATACGATAATGGATATTATAATATAGGCTCCTGACATATTTTTATTATAAGTTATACTTAAGACCTTTTACTCATTATACCAAAAACCGCCCCAAATAAAAGACGATTTTACAACCAATAAAAACTCGGGTGGTTGGACATAGTTAGAACCTGGTATTTTAAGAATTTGCCCGAATTGAAGTTAATTTCTGGATGTTAAAACCTGTCTTATTGAGATTTCTATAGATTTTATTATTTTATGAGTCTATATCGTGAACCCACTATTAACCCCGTCCCCATTATCCAAATAGGAACAGCCCACATCTTATTCTCAAATTCTTCTTTCGTTGTTAAGAAAAATATCACTGCTATTGCTACTATTGCTATTCCAATCCAAAACATTGGTTTATTTTCTTTTTTCGTCTCTTGCCTCATATATCTCATCCTATTTCTTCCTAAATAAATTACGACTACCGTAATAATGACTAATACGACAATAGATATTGCTATGTAGGGCATATTTTTATTTACTTAATTATCTTTTTCTATTCTATCAAAAAACCACCCTAATTAAAAGACGATTTGATGAAAAAATTTTCTCCGCAGGTAGGATTCCGTCGCTTCGCTCCTAGTCCCAGTCGGTCGCCTCTGGCGACCTCCCTGACAACCTCTCGGTTTTCAGTACTTTCCTCTACGGGAAAATCCTTCCGTCTTTTCCCGACCCCTTTTTCAAGGTTCGAATCCTACCACAAGAAATTTATCCAAAATCAAAAACACCCATAAGAGGTGTTCTGATTTTGAAATCTCCGCAGGTAGGATTCGAACCTACAACCAACGCCTTAACAGGGCGCTGCTCTACCGTTGAGCTACTGCGGAATAGTTTAGATTATATACTAAAATTTTTTTGTAATCAAGGACAAAACAAAAAATCCCGCCACAGCGAGATTTTTTGTTTTATTTCGAAACAAACAAAGTCAGTCTAGGAGAGATGCTTGGATACAAGCTTGGTCATTTCAAACATATTGACCTTTCCTCTGCCGCCAAACACTTTTTTCAAATTTGCATCGGCATTGATATTGCGTTTGTTCTGTTTGTCCTGAAGGTGATGGCTCTTGATATATACCCAGAGTTTTTTAACAACCTGGGTTCTCGGCATCGGACCCTTGCCGACTACCGCGGCCAATGTTGCGCTGACCTTTAATGGCTTCATGAACGCGGCGCTGGGTTTTCTCTTTGCCCTTGATTTCTTTCTTTTTGCCATATATTTATATTAATGATTAATGATTATTTTAAGGCTTTTGCCTTATATGCCTCCATTATAATGCAAGGATAAATAGCCGTAAAGCCCCTGTGTATAATTATATCAAATAATGCCCTCTGTCAACGAAACAATCGAGTATCCCTTATTCTCGATATTCATAAAAAGTTCGTCGAGAATCTGGCCAGTGATGTTGTCGCCGATATGCATAATGTAAATAGTTCCGGGTTTCAGATTATTCAAAACTCTTTGTTCGGACTGTTCGGCAGTATAACCTTCGCTTTCTTTCCAGTCCAGGACATCAATTGTCCAATAAACCGAACGATAACCGGCCTGCTCCGCAACTTTCAGCACGCGACTGTCCCTTTCCCCGAAAGGCGGCCGGAAAAACGGCTTGGTAGATTTACCGGTAATTTTGGAAATTATCTCATCGGTCTTGTTTAGTTCTTCGGTTATTTGCTCGTCAGTGAGTTGAGTCAGGTGCGGATGGTCGTAGGTATGGTTGAAAATTTCGTGACCCGAATCGGAAATCTGTTTTACCAAATCAACATTGTTTTCTGCCCATTTGCCGGTAATGAAAAAAGTGCCCTTGATTCCGTATTTTTTTAAGGTGTCCAAAATCGGCTGCAGTGACTGTGTGCCAGCGCCGCCATCAAATGTGAAAACGACTTGATTCTTGCTTTGGTCACCTCTCGTAATTTCCGTAAAATCAATCGACGTGCTCGGTACTTCTTCGTTCACTTCATTATTGTTTCCATTATTTTGCGCGGGAATTCGATTTATGGTGGTTTTCTTGCTTTGCAGCAAAAAAACCACACCCGTAAAAATAATCAGGGCTGTTGCGATAATTAAAATTATTTTTGTCGATTGATGCATTTTATTTTTTCTTATTGATACTGAAAATACAACCGCAGTAATTCTGATGATAAAAATTGTATTTCTTTGCCAGCTCCCTGGTTTTTTGCCAAGGCTCCTTTTTATCGATATTAAGCTCAGTTAATTTCACAAATTTTATATTTATCTTTTCCCCTATACTCTCCCCTATTTCGTTGATAATTTTTTCGTTTTTATAGGGACTTATTGCCAAGGTTGTGGCGAAAAAATCCGCATCATTTTCTTTTGCGAACTCCGCTGTCTTATCCAATCTCATTTTGAAACAAATCTCGCACCGTTTTCCGCCCTCAGGCTCGGCTTCGAAACCTTTAATTGCTGCGTTCCAATTTTCCGTGTCGTAATCACCCTCAATAAATTTCAGATTGTAAATTTCCGCCAGTTTTTTTATTGCATCTTTTCTTCTTTCGTATTCTTCCAAGGGATAAATATTCGGATTGTAAAAAAATAAAATCGGCTCGGAATTTTCCTTGAAAAATTCCGCCAGATACGCGCCGCAAACCGCACAACAGGTGTGGATGATTATTTTAGATTTTCCCTTTTTCGATTCCATTTCTGATTTTTTCCATTAATTCCGTATAAAATTTCAAATTATGAATCGTGGCAAGGCGCTGGTATAGCGGTTCTTTTGCCTTGAATAAATGATGCAATTGCGACCCGGAAAAGTTTTTGCAGGTATAACAATCGCATTTTTTATCTATCGGCATCATATCGTTTTTGAATCGGTTTTTTGCGATATGAATCATTTCATAAAAACTTTTGCCGGTAATATTTCTGGATTTAAAAACAAAAATTTCTCCGTGCCTGGCATGCCTTGTGGGAATGACACAATCGAACATATCCATTCCCAATTTTACCGATTTCAGAATCTGCTCGGGATAGCCCGCACCCATTAAATAGTGCGGTTTGCCTTGCGGCAATAAAGGTGAAACGAATTTTAAAATATCGAAACTTTCTTTTTCCGGTTCTCCGACAAAAATCCCGCCGATAGCATATCCGTCAAAATCCAATTTTAGCAATTCTTCGATACTTTTCTTTCTTAGATCTCTGAAAAATCCTCCTTGAATTATGCCGAAAACCAAGTGTTTATTTTTCTCCTTCCAATTATTGGAAATTGTTCTGCTTCTTTTTGCCCAAAGCAAAGTTCTGCTCATGGCCTGTTTTGCCTGTTTTTTGTCTTTGGAATAATGCAGGCATTCGTCTAAAACCATACAAATATCCGATCCGATGGCTTTTTGAA
>Ga0153915_10001755_pt1 | contig 19941 bp, 16 predicted proteins | sample Opewatmetagenome_2_FD_107003 | JGI IMG/M metagenome (GOLD analysis project Ga0153915, IMG submission 107003) | Freshwater wetland microbial communities from Ohio, USA - Open water 3 Core 3 Depth 3 metaG | ecosystem: Environmental > Aquatic > Freshwater > Wetlands | place: USA: Ohio, Lake Erie...
GACCCGTATAATGGAAACGTTGAAGTCAATCCTTATGGAGAATATAATTCGATACTCGAAGTTAGCTGATAAAGTTTGATTCCGAAAAAGAACCTGTCAAAGCCGGCCTGCCGAAAGTGAGCCGGCTTTTTTTATTGTTGTGTTCGATAAAGAACAGACCAGAATATCAAATTGGAATATTGGTATTTATAATGCCGGAGAATTGAGAACATCTATAAAACAAACCGGCCTTTCACCTGGAAGCGAAAGGCCGGTGCGACTGCAGCCTGATTACAGTCTTATTTTTTTATCGTAAAACCTTACGATTAGTAATTATCTACATCAGAAACGAGGTAGTTGTCTTCGTCGTTCTGCGGTCTGTAAGATGTAGTGGACTGCATAGTTGCAATTGGCCCACACTCAATTGATGAGCTGGATGTTGTTGAAGCGATGGTACCAGTTGCACTTGTCCCGCCCATTCTTCTTTGATCTGAGTCAGTAGATGACAGAGTTGCTGTATTCCAGCAGGTATAGATGTTATCCTGCGAAATAGCGCAATTTGCGGTTTTCTCAAATTTAGCATGGTTGTCAGCATACAGAACGTTCTGACCTTCCTTCTGGTGATAAGTGTTGTTACCGTTGGTGATAGAATCATCATAGACTTTACTTGATGATGTATTGATTGTGTACAGATAAGCGGTTACGCCGTACTGCCAGTATGGGTTTCTATCTGCCATAACTGCCTTAGCCGGATTAGACGTAGTTGATATTGGATAAGCTGTTTGGCCGGTTCTGATTGGCAGTGGTAACTGATAAGAATATGTGTTATGACCTTTGCCCATTGTATAGGACGCTTTTGCATCTGATTTTCTGCCGAAATCCCATACATCTGTGAATGTAGCTGTTGAATAGCTGCTGTGAAGTGAATAGTTCGCAAGGTCAAACTTTTTATTGTCTGAGCCTGGACAAATGAACTGTTCCGGAGTTGTGTCAGCTATTTTAACAAGCAGATACAAACAAGAACTGATAGTTGCATAACCTGGAGTAGCGGTGTTAACAAACGTTGATATTCTCCAGTCCCATGAACAGGTACCTGCTGTACTGCTTGCGCCTGTGTTCCAATAAGAGCCAGATGCTCCGGCTATTGGGAATGACTCATATTTGTCATCATTGCTGTATGTCAGCATAGCCTTGCCGAGACCTGACAGATTTGTACTGCACATAATACGCTGAGCAAGCTGTCTTACTTTACCCAGAGCTGGCATCAGAATAGCTAACAGCATCGCGATGATAGCGATAACCACCAGCAACTCAACCAGCGTAAAGCCTTTCTTTTTCATTTTTCGCCTTTCCATAAAAAGTTGTCCTTTCATTATCTTTGGCCGAGAGATTTAAAGCGCTGTCTTCGGCAACATTCTAATACACACTGTATAAGAGCAATCTTAACTTTAACTGTTCGGTCTTAGGTCGATTCTCGAGCAAATCTCTCTGCACTAAATCATTTTTAACCGAAAAACAGCACTTTTTTGTAACATTTAAACTTCTAACTTGTCAAAACTTAGCTATGCAAAGATGCGCAGCTTAAGTTACATCGAAAGAAAGACCACTGAACTTTAAAACGTACTCACAAAAAGTGCCAAAGGCGGGCTTAAAGATATGAATTACTGAAAAAATATAATGGCTTTAACAAATATATATATAAAAGGTAACGCCCAGCTATTGGCTCTAATCCAATACTACCGCATAAGATACTATAGTATCGGCAGCTTGTCAACAAAAAAATGAAATAAATAGAAAAGAAAAGATGGGTAGAAAAAAACGACAAGATAAGGAAGGAAAGGAAGTTGGGGGATTGATAACCCACTATGTCATTTTTAGCTTTTTATTAAATACCATTATCGGACGTAAAAAGGGGGTGAATTTAACGGCTTGGGTTTATGTCCTTGACATTAGTGTTTGTGATACTTAAACTTATATACAATAAATTTGTTTTTACGAAAGGCAGTTATGGCGGTAACGAGATTTGCACCTTCTCCCACGGGTTATCTTCACATTGGCGGGGCACGTACTGCTCTTTTTGACCTTATATGGGCTAAAAATACCGGCGGAAAATACCTCCTTAGAATAGAAGACACCGACCAGAGCAGAAACAGTCCAACTGCTGCGAAGCAGGTGATGGACGATTTGAAATGGTTGGGAATAAAATGGGACGAAGGTCCGGAAATTGGCGGACAGGCGGGACCTTATTTCCAGTCACAAAGACTCGACATTTACAATAAATATATTCAGCAGCTTTTGAATACCGGCAAGGCTTATTATTGTTTCGATTCATCGGAAGAACTGGAGCGGATGCGTAAGCAAGCCACTGAAAAAAAGCAGAACTTTATATATCAACGTCCGATAAAATTTCCTGATGCCGCAGATGTTGAGTGGGCAAAAGCACAGGGCAGAGATGTAGTCGTTCGTTTTTGTATGCCGGACGAAGAGATAATCGTTGAAGATACTGTTCGCGGGCAGGTAAGGTTCAATGGTAAGGAACTTAGTGATTTTATAATTCAAAAAAGTGATGGTTTTCCGACATATCATTTAGCCTGTGTTGTTGATGATGAGCTAATGGGTATTACGCACGTTATCAGAGGCCAGGAACACCTGATGAACACGCCAGGCCATATTGCTATGCAAGAGGCTCTTGGTTTTAAAACGCCGGTTTACGCTCACTTGTCCGTAATCGTCAGCGAAGGCGGCGGCAAGATGTCCAAACGTGAACGGGCCAAAGTTTTGAAAGCCGCGATAAAAAAGGCGCAGAATTTAGATAGGGACAAACTTGCTTCCGTTGGCGGAATAAGTACCGCTGAGATAGATGAATTTCTTTCTGGCGATGCGATGCCCGATACTCCTGCGATTGATGCGATGGCGGAATATCTCAAAGTGGAACTGCCGGAGATTAACATCGTTGATTTTTTCAAAAGCGGATTTTTGCCGCAGACGCTTGTTAATTTTATAGCTCTTTTGGGGTATAGCACGCCGCTCGAAAAGGAAATTCTTGCGTTGCAGGAAATTATAGATACTTTTGATTCTTCGAGATTTAATAAAACAAATTGTCTTTTTGACCGTAAGAAATTGCTGGCGTTTAATATGGAGCATATTAAACTATTGCCTGCCGATGAGCTTTTGAGCAGATATAAGGATTTTCTCAAAGTTGTAAATTCGCCGGCAGCCGGAGCTGATGATACTGTGCTCAAGAGGGCGTTAAAGGCAAGCGAAGGTGCCAGAACACTTGCGGAAATAGACAATAAGAGCAGGTTTTTGTTTATCGAAGACGACAAAGTGGAATATGACGCAAAGGATGTCGAAAAAGTACTTCTTAAAAACAATGGCGAAGGTCTTGCGATGCTCGCAATGTTGAAGGATAAACTTGCCGCTCTCGACAAAATCAGTGAGGAATCGATTGAGGGTTTGCTTCGCGGCATTGCAGAGCAGAAACAGATTGGCCTGGGCAAAGTTGCTCAGCCGCTGCGGGTTGCTATTTGCGGCACAACTATTTCGCTGCCTATATTTGAATCTATTGATATGTTAGGTATTGATAAAACGGCAAATAGAATTGATGGAACTATTAAAAAATTTGGTGGAAACGGATTTTGACAAAGCAAAACGATAGAATTAAGGAAGATTTCAGACTAAAATTGCTTAAGCATATCGAGTTGTTTAACTCAGCTGTTTCTACTGATAGTGGAGATTGGATTGTAAAAGGCTTTATAGATATAGCCAAAAATATTTATACCATATCTGTTGATACAAAAGTAGTTTCCAAAATAATGGAACTACTTCTTTTTCCCCAGATTTGCCAAATTGCAAAAAAAATGGATTGTAAAATGGTTCTCTGTAAAGAACAAAATTCTTATCCTGACATTACCCTTATAGACAGGAATCACAATAAATTTGCTGTTGATATAAAAAGCACATATAGAATAAACAAAGAAAAAGTTAATGGAATGACTTTGGGGGCATTTACAGGATACTTTCGGAATAGAGATAGCAAAAAAAACACAACTTTTTCTTATAATGAATATACTGGGCATTTTGTTCTTGGTATAATATATTCGAGAAATGTAGCTGGCGACGAAAGAAAGGTGTATAATCTCAATGACTTGCGGAATATAACGTCAGTGATTAAAGATTTCACATTCTTCGTTCAGGAAAAGTATCGAATAGCGGCCGACAGACCTGGAAGCGGTAACACAAAAAACATAGGATCTTTGACAAACATTGACAAGCTGATAAACGGGCGTGGAATTTTTGCTGAACTTGGCGAAGATATTTTTGATGATTATTGGAAATATTATCTAACCAAAGATATGGCCAAGGCGGCTGATTCAGAGCCACCATATAAAAATATAACCGAATATAAAGAATACAAGAGAATGAAATAATATCGATGAGAGCTAAAAAAACTACAATTGATAATTTGCAAATGAGCTTTGTTGACAACGACGCAGTGTTCCCATCAACTCGGTACCAGGGTAGCAAATTGAAGATAACAAATTGGATTTGGGATAATATTTGCGATTTGGATTTTGAGACGGTTTTAGATGCTTTTGGTGGTACAGGCAGTGTGGGTTATATGTTAAAGCAGCACGACAAACAAGTAACCTATAATGATATATTGAAATTTAACTGGTATATTGGCACTGCACTGATTGAAAATGATGAGATTACTTTATCCGATAAGGATATTGATTTTATTTTGAATGAAAACTCCAGAGTGAGATATCCAGGTTTTGTTTATGATGTCTTTAAGGATATTTATTTCACCGACAATGAAAATAAATGGATTGACAGAGTTGTAACAAATATTTCTATGCTTGACAATTTTTATAAACAGACATTGGGATTTTTCGCTCTTTTTCAGGCGTGTATAATAAAAAGACCTTATAATCTTTTTCATCGTAAAAACTTATATATAAGACTATCTGAAGTTGAAAGAAGTTTTGGCAATAAAACAACATGGGATACGCCATTTGAAGACCATTTCAGACAATTTACTGAAGAGGCTAATCAGGCAGTTTTCTGTAATGGCAGGCAAAATAAAGCTTTAAATTGCGATATTTTTAATATAACTGGTGATTACGATCTTGTTTATGCTGACACACCATATATTTCCCAAAAGGGTATCGGGGTTGACTATCTTGGTTTTTATCATTTTCTCGAAGGTTTGGCGAATTATACAGGCTGGGAAGAAATGATTGATTACAACAGCAAACATAAAAAATTGAAAAGCAGGGATTCTGTTTGGGCAGATAAAAATACAATCTTGGCTGGTTTCAATAAATTATTTGATAAGTTCAGAGACAGTATTTTAGTTGTATCGTATAGATCTGATGGTATCCCAACAGTGTCAGACTTGGCGAGCCTGATGAAAAAATATAAAACTGATGTGCGGGAAATAAAACGTACAAGTTATAAATATGTTTTAAGCAATAATCATTCAGAAGAAATATTAATTGTAGGAGTATAATATGAGTTTGCTTGTAACAGGTTCGATAGGTATTGATACGGTAAATACACCGCTGGGCAAAAGCGAGAATTGTGTCGGTGGTTCGGCCGTGTATTTCGCAATGGCGGCGAGTTTCTTTTCACCGGTACGATTCGTCGGTGTTGTCGGAGACGATTGCCCGTTTGATTTAACAAAGGTATTTTCTGGCAGAGACGTTGATCTCTCCGGCCTTGAAACACGCAACGGCAGCAAAACCTTCAGATGGAAAGGCTCGTATCAGGGCGATATGAGCCAGGCGCTGACCGATGGAATGCAGCTTAATGTTCTTGCGGAACATCCGCCGATTGTACCGGAGCATTTCAGGGATAGCGAATATGTTTTTCTTGCTAACACAAATCCTTCTTTGCAGATTCAGCTTCTCGACCAGTTGAAAAGTCCGAAATTTGTCGTTGCTGATACGATGAACTGCTGGATTGACAGTCATACAGATGAGTTGAAAAAACTGCTGCAGAGAGTGGACACTATTATATTGAATGATGGCGAAGCCAAAAGGCTGGTTAAATGTGATAATCTTGCGGTCGCAGCCAAAGAGATTATCAAGCTTGGCCCCAAAGCAGTGATAATCAAGAGAGGTGCCAGCGGCTCGATTTCGCTCGACAAAAACGGAAACTGGTTCATACTTGGTGCATATCCCTGTACGAATTTGAAAGACCCAACCGGCGCAGGCGATGCTTTCGCGGGCGCTTTGATGGGTTATCTTGCCTCAGCAGACAGACACGATGCTCAGTTCCTTAAGACCGCTATTGCCTATGGCACTGTTACAGCGTCGATTGTAATTGAAGGGTTTTCTTTGTCTTCAATCGCTTCTGCCGGCAGGTCGGAAATTGACAAGAGATTTAAAGACCTTAAGGCTATGACGGAATTTTAATTATGCGTTGTTTTGTCGCCGCCGACATCAATGATGCGCTTCGCAGTAAAATTGAAATGCTTCAGGGCGAATTGAAACGAAAGCTGAAGAATCCGCCCGGCGTAAAATGGGTCGCGCCGAAGCTTATTCATCTTACTCTGAAATTTTTGGGCGAAGTGGAAGATGACAGAACCGAAGAGATTTGCCAAACGCTTGAACAGACTTGCGCAGGCTTTAAAAAGTTTGAACTTGAGTTTTCAACCGTTGGCAGTTTCGGCAGGCCGCCGAAAGTACTCTGGCTGGGTATGAAAAAACAAAGTAATGAGCTTGAAAAGCTCGCCGGCACAGTCGAACAGGCGGTTGAAGAGCTTGGTTTTGACAAAGAAGACAGACCTTTCAGTCCTCATATTACTCTTGCGCGTATGAAAAACGGCTTTTCAGACAGACAACTGCCGCAGATTATTGAAAATTCCGGTAAAATAGATGCACCGGCAGTAACTATAGACAGCGTATGCTTTTTTAAAAGTCAGTTGACATCTGACGGTCCTCTATATACGCTGTTGAAAAGAATTGAATTTTGACAAATTAAACTATGAATGATAAAAAGGATATTTAGGAGGAAAACCTATGCCAAAAATTGCAAGTGAAAAAAAGATAGTCGTTTCGGATAAAACTGCTGACTATGCTAAAGTTCCGGCTAAAGTTGTGAAAGCTAAGAAGACGGAAGTAAAGGATGAAAAACAGGAAAAACAAACAGAGAAAAATAACGCTCTTGAACGGGCGATTGCACAAATAGAAAAACAGTACGGCAACGGTTCCATTATGCAGATGGACGAGGGCAAGTATGCGAGAATCGAAGGCATTCCCACTGGTGCGGTTTCTCTTGATATTGCGCTGGGGGGGTGCGGCATACCTCGCGGCAGAATAATTGAATTTTTCGGCCCTGAGTCCAGCGGTAAAACAACGCTCGCTTTGCACGTAATTGCTCAGGCGCAAAAAATAGGCGGCGTCGCGGCATTTATCGATGCTGAACACGCGCTCGATACCACTTGGGCAAAACGTCTTGGCGTTGATGTCAGCGGTTTATTAGTAAGTCAGCCGGACACCGGCGAACAGGCGCTTGACATTGCCGAGATGCTGGTTAAGTCCAACGCGGTTGACGTTATTGTTATCGACTCCGTTGCAGCTCTTATTCCAGCCGCTGAATTACAGGGCGAAATGGGGCAATCGCATATGGGATTGCAGGCAAGACTGATGAGCCAGGCGATGAGAAAGCTTACAGGCGTTATCAGCAAAAGCAAAACTTGCCTGATTTTCATCAACCAGATAAGAATGAAGATTGGTGTGATGTTCGGCAATCCTGAAACAACAACTGGCGGCAACGCCCTGAAGTTTTACAGTTCTATCAGGCTGGATATCAGGAGAATATCAACTATTAAGGATGCGACAAACGCAATCGGCAGCAGAGTGCGTGCTCGCGTTGTGAAAAATAAAATTGCTCCGCCTTTCCGTGAAGCGGAATTTGATATTATGTTTGATAGCGGCATTAGTTACGAAGGTGATTTGATTGACCTGGGTACTACTTGCGGCGTTATTACAAAAAGCGGCGCTTGGCTTCTCTATGGCGAAACAAAATTAGGACAGGGCAGAGAAAACGCAAAGAAGCTGCTTCTTGAAGATAAGAAACTTACAAAAGAAATCTCAGACAAAATCCTCACGGCTGTTGGGGTGATCAAAGAAGTGAAAGAGTAAATACGAAATGTTAACGGCAGCGCAAATAAGAAAATCCTTTATTGATTTCTTTATAGAAAAGCAGCATACATTTGTTCCGAGTTGGCCGGTTGTGCCTATCGGCGATGATACGCTGCTGTTTACAAACGCGGGAATGAATCAGTTTAAGGATGTCTTTCTCGGCACAGGCAGCAGGGAATACAAACGCGCAGCCAACAGTCAGAAATGTATTCGTGCCGGCGGAAAGCACAACGACCTGGAAGACGTCGGCACAGATACTTATCATCACACATTTTTTGAAATGCTTGGCAATTGGTCTTTCGGCGATTATTTCAAAGCTGAAGCGATTGAATGGGCGTGGGAACTTTTGACGCAGCGTTGGGGGCTTGACCCGTCGCGTCTTCACGCAACTTATTTCGAAGGCGACCCGCACGACAATCTTGCCGCTGATGATGAAGCGCGGGATTTATGGCGAAGATTTTTGCCAGACGAAAGAATCCACAAGGGAAACAAAAAAGATAATTTCTGGGAAATGGGCGATACTGGCCCCTGCGGCCCGTGCAGTGAAATACATTATGATGGCACATCGGACAAATCCGGCGCGGCATTTGTAAATAAGGATAATCCGAATGTAATTGAAATCTGGAATCTTGTTTTCATTCAGTATAATCGCGATAGCAGCGGTAAATTGACTCCGCTTCCAGCAAGACACGTCGATACAGGTATGGGGCTTGAAAGAATCACGCGTATTTTGCAGGGTAAACAGTCAAATTACGATGCTGATGTATTTACGCCGATACTCAACGCGATTGGAATATTGTGTAATCAGCAGTATTCAGGAAGTCTTGACGGCAAAACTGATATTGCTTTCCGTGTTATTGCAGACCATTTGCGAACGCTTGTTTTCGCAATAACCGATGGCTGTACGCCGAGCAATGATGGCAGGGGCTATGTTCTTCGCAGAATTTTAAGAAGAGCCGCACGTTTTGGCCGCACGCTTGGTATGCACGAACCGTTTATTTATAGACTTGTCGATGTTGTTGTTAATACGATGGGTCAGGCATTTGGCGAGCTCAAGCAGCGAGCTGAATTTGTAAAGACGGTTATGAAATCTGAGGAAGAAAGTTTTGGCCGCACACTCGACCGAGGCCTTGAAATTTTCGCCGCCGCCGCAGAGAAAGCCAAATCCACCGGCACAATCAGTGGTGCGGATGCGTTTCAGCTTTACGACACATTTGGCTTCCCGCTTGATTTAACGCAGCTTATGGCCAGAGAGCAGAATCTCAAAGTTGACACAGCAGGTTTTGAGAGTTTGATGGATGAGCAGCGTCAGCGTGCCAGGGCTTCGCAGAAGTCCAGCAGTTTTTCTTCGATTGTTACAGATATCCAGCTTCCCTCGACGGATGATTCTGCAAAATATGACAAAGAAAATATGAGAACAAAAGTAATCGGATTTTTGGAACAATCCGGTTTCAACAACAGTGGTGCTCTTGCCGTCGGAAGTGAAGCGGCCGTTATACTCGATAAGACTTGTTTTTACGCCGAGTCAGGCGGACAGGTTGGCGACAAAGGAATTATCAAATCCATGTCTGGCGAATTTACCGTTGAGATGACAGATAAAGTTGCTGATTGCGTCGTTCATAAAGGTAAGCTTACTAAAGGCTCGATGAAAGTCGGCGATGAAGTTGACGCGATTGTTGACACTTCACGTCAGCAGAGCAGAAAAAATCACACAGCCACGCATATTTTGCAATGGGCTTTGCAGCAGACTCTCGGCAGAGATGTTGCTCAGCAGGGCAGTCTTGTTTGTCCGGAGTATTTAAGATTTGATTTTACTTCCCCGGCCGCACTCACACAGGAACAGATTCAGAAAGTTGAAAAACTTGCGAACGATAAAATCAAACAAGGCCTTCCGGTAACTTCCGTTGTGCTGCCGATAAATGAAGCGAAAAAACTCGGCGCAATGGCATTGTTCAATGAAAAATATGGCGATAATGTTCGTGTTGTTGCGGCAGGTGCGCCGGACGATAAAAATATTTCGCAGGCATTCAGTCGTGAATTTTGCGGCGGAACGCACGTCAATAATACCGGCAAAATTGTCGGCCTGAAAATAATCAGGGAAGAAAGTGTTTCAGCGGGCGTAAGAAGAATCACTGCTCTGACAGGCAGCGGCCTGCTGGATTATTTCGCCGAGAGAAGCGAAATTGTTGACCAGCTTTGCCAGGCTCTCAAGGCCAAAGCTCAGGAACTGCCGGTTCGTTTGAATAAACTGCTCGATGATAACAAAAAGCTTGCGAAGCAATTGAAATCAGCGCCGGTTCAGAACGGAACTAATTTTCTCGATAAGGCCAGACAATTACTCGACAGTGCCGAGACAATTGGAACGACTGTTATGGTTATCAGCAAAATTGACCAGACGCCGATTGAACAGGTTCGCATCGCGATAGATATGATTAAGCAAAAGGCTGGTTCAGCCGTTGTTGTTTTTGGAATGGCCGAAGCTGCGGATAAAGTTACACTGCTTGCCGGAGTAACAGACGACCTTGTGGCGAAAGGCTTAAAGGCGGGCGATTTGATAAAGGAAATTGCTCCGATAGTCGATGGTGCTGGCGGCGGCAGACCGCAAATGGCTCAGGCCGGCGGAAAAAATCCGGCGAAAATTGACGATGCCCTCGCAAGAGCGACGGAGCTTATAAAAGCGAAATTGAGAAAATAGCTGAAAGTTTTTAAAATTTTTACGCAATTTTTATGATTCACTTTAATTGTCCAGAGTGTGGGAAAGGTTTTACCGTTCCTGATGATTGTGCGGGCAAAAAAGGCAAATGCTCTAGATGCAATTCCGTTGTGTTTATCCATCCGCGAAACACCGATGCTGTTCCGCGGGAGCTTCAAATGCCTCAGTGCGTAAATGATATGCCGGAGCATTTTGTAAATAATTTGAATGAGAAATTCAAAAATGAAAAAAATGAGGAAAATTTAAAACGAAAATATCCCTGGCCAATCGATATGTTTTTTTATCCTTTGAATGTAGCCGGCATTGCGATAATTTTTATTCTCGCGGGAATTCCGTTTCTGATTATGAGTGTGTCTTTTTTGATGTTATTGGTGCCTGTTATTGGTCCGTTTGTTTCCTTAATCGGGTCGCTTATAAATTGTGTAATTAATATATATGCGTATTTTTATTTATGCCAGTGCATTCAAAACAGTGCCTGTGGATATGTCAGGCTTTCAGTTAATATCAGTGAGCATTCGGATTTAGGCGAAACATTTTTTATAATGTTAAGAATTTTCGGCTGCCTGATTTTGTTTTTTGGGCCGGCTCTTGTTCGTATGTACCAGAATATTTATAAGGATGAGGAGCAGGATAAAATATTTTATTATTTATTGGCGGGCGGCGCGGCTTTATTTCCAATTAGCCTGTTGTCAGTTGTAATGCACGATTCCTTGTTAGGGCTGAATCCGTTTTTGCTGATTGCTGCGATTTTCAAAACTCTTTTTCAATATATCGGGCTTGTTATGATTTTCTGCGTTGGTATATTGGCTATTTTTTACATCAGCCGATATATTACAAAAACATTCAAAAACAGTTTATGTATATATACGATTGCAATTGGCATTGTCCGTTTTATTAAAGTTTATCTTTTAATGATTATTGCGCATCTTATCGGAAGATTTTATTATAAAAATTCAGAAAGACTGAACTGGGAAGTATGATTATTTTTTCAGTCTGATTTTTACACTGTTCGCGTGTGCATCAAGCCCCTCAGCGTTAGCAATTCGAATAATAGCATTGCCGCTTTTAGTCAGCATATTTTTATCATATTCAATTATGCTCGTCGATTTTACAAAATCATTGCTGCTTAAAGGGCTGAAAAATCTTGCGCTCGCTCCTGTCGGCAGAGTATGACTCGGCCCGGCGAAATAATCACCGACAGCGACAGGACTGTGCTCGCCGATGAATATTGCACCTGCGTTTTTAATCTGTGAAGCGATTTTCCGGCTGCTTTTTCCGCACTGTATTTGTAAATGTTCAGATGCGAAATTATTTGCTTCTCTGATTACTTCATCCATATTTTTAAAACATGCGATGAGACTAAAATTCAAAAGGCACTTGAGAGTTTCTTCCGCTCGTAATAAATTTTTATATTGCTGCTCAAGATTTTCAAAAACATCGTTGGCAAGTTTTTGCGAATCGGTGAAAAGTACCGCGCTTCCCGGTGCGTGTTCTGCCTGACTCAACATATCCGCCGCGACATAAGCCGGATTGGCATTTTTATCGGCAACTATCAAAACTTCACTTGGCCCAGCGACAGAATCGATATCGACCTGTCCGAAAACTTCCTTTTTCGCAGTCTGCACCCAGCCATTGCCCGGCCCGACAATTTTATAAACTTTATTTATCGATGGCGTGCCATAAGCAAGAGCCGCGACAGCCTGAACGCCGCCGATTCGATATACTTCTTTTATTCCAAGTTCACGACACGTTGCGAGAATCACAGGATGAATACTTCCGTTATATCGTGGCGGAGAAACAATAACGATTTCTTTTACGCCTGCCACTTGTGCCGGTACTGCCGTCATTATAACTGTTGATGGCAGCGGTGCCGATGCTCCGGGAACACAAATGCCTATTCGTTCTATCGGCGTGTATTTTATACCTGTACCGTTAATAAATTTTTTATTTTTGCCGATAAAGATTTGTTTTTGATATTGCCGAACATTGTGGATACTCTTTTTCATTGATGCCAGAAGTTCTTTATCGATATTTTTATGAGCGGCGTCTAATTCACGTTGAGTTATTTTAAATGTATCAGGATTGAGTTCTGTGTTATCGAATTTTTTCGTATACTCAGAGACAGCTTTGTCCTGATTACGTTGAACATCTTTGATTATTTTTCTTACTTTGTCGCAATCTTCATCTTTCAGCAGGGGAGCGTTTATGATTTTGTTGCGAAAGCCGGCAAGTTTGCCGCTGAAATCTTTTTCAATGCCCTGAGATAGCAGAATTTTTTGCAAATCTTGTTTCATCTTTTTCTCAGCGAAATTATCGCCATTCCAGCTTCTATGTCATTCCCGCGCAAGCGGGAATCCAGTTTTTTTATACAGTGTAAATATGCGTTAATCCGTGTCATTTTCATTCGTTTATCTCGCAAAATTTCCATTACTATAAAGTTTTATCTGCCGCTGAATGAGAAGATAATTTTTGCCCTTGTATTTTGTAACGATTGCGGCGATTTTGAATCGTACTGGAAACGCCGACGCATTTTGCATTTCTTCCATTTTTTCAAGTTCTTCGCATTGCAGTATTGGCAGTTGCAGTAAATTTATATTTCTGCCCATCGCGTCAAACGCGAAATAGCTGCCGTCTTTTGTTTGCTTGATGAATCCCGTTCTGTCTGCCAGTATTCCGTCAGCCTCGATACCCATTGGCCTTTTGAGTTCGGCAAGATTTATAACTCTTTTGGGTTTGAGCAGTGCCATCGCTTCGTCGGGTATGATTTTAACTTCGTTGGTATCTCTTTCTTCTGTTGGATTAGCGTCGTTGACTTCTGCTACCGACAGGAAGTAGGACATATAAACGCAGTTTTTGCCTTTGTATGTAGTGAGTTTTCCCCAGATTCTGAACGATGTTTTTTCATTTGCTGCCTTTGTCAGTTTTTCGAGCATACTCGAAGGCAGAATTTTCGCCGGAATAGTCATCACGCCTTTTCCGTCGGTTATCAATTCGTAAGCCGTGAAAAACCATTGTCCGTTTTGCGTAGTAACTTTTCCGTCGATGCCGTCGAGCATAAATCCGTCACGAATGGGCACGACTTTGTGAAAGGGACTTTGTTCAGCGCAAACAGTATTTAATATCAACAGAATTCCTATAAGAAAAATTCGAATATCGAATATCGAAATCCCCCCTTCGGGCAAATCCGAATTACCAAAATTCAAATTCTTCAAACGTCCAAATTTTGCGTTTTGAGCATTTGGAAATTTGAAATTTGAATTTGTTTCGTATTTCGTATTTCGAATTTCGGATTTCATTTCCAATATTCCTTTAATATGTTTACCGCTTTTTCAGCGTTGCCGGCCTGCATAATATAGTTTTTGCTGCAGGGGTCGTCTTTTGCCATTAGTTCCACCAATGGCATCCAGAAATCGCCTATTAGTATAATCGGTTTGGCCGGTTTTACAAAGCCTTTGTTTGCCGATTCCCAGATTTCCGCAAGCTCTAAAAGTGTGCCTGTCCCGCCCGGAAAAACAGCGTAGGCATCGCCTGTTTCGACTAATTTGCCGACTCTTTGCGTAAGGTTTTCAGTGATAATATTGTCTGTGATGAACTCGTTGGGTCCTTTTTTGCCGAAGGCCGTGCAGGTAACGCCGATAGCTTTTCCGCCGGCAAGTTTAGCTCCTTTCGCGCTGGCAAGCATTATGCCTTTGTACCCGCCGTTCGCGATTGCAAAACCTGATTCCGCACAAAGTCTGCCGAATTGATAAGCGAGATTAAAAACCTCGTCGCCTTCTTTCGTTTTGCTTGTCCCGAATATTGTTATTGTTTTTTGTTCCATCATTTTCGTTTAGCCCCCGGACCTGTGCCGGGGCAGTGTTTAGCCCTGCCATCATTTTAATCCCCCTTGCGGGGACTTTGGCAGGGTTCGTTTAGCCACTTCCGGTATTCTAATCCTCGTAGAGGACGGAGCCGCAGCGTCCGCAGGACGCCCTGCGGGCGGAAACCCCGCGCTGGGGTCAGCGACGGGTAATTTAATTTAGCCGGTCGATTTATTCGACCGGTTGTTTAGCCCCGTCATCACTATGACGGGGTCAGTTTAGTATCGTCATTCCCGCGCAGACGGTTGAAAACCCCTGTGTGGAATCCACGTCGTTTTTAAACATTCAAATTCTTATTTTAACACATCTAAATAATGAACCCAAATCGATTATTTGCCATTATACTTTTCTCTTATATATTCTTCCAAAGATAATATTTCTATATTTGGAATATCTGAGTCTTTTCGCCAGCAAATACAAATACCATCAAAATCTGAAGGATGGCAATGTTGGAGATAGTTTGAACTTAAAAATTCAAATTCAACATTAATATTTTCACCACTTTTTTCAAGAATTGCATCTGGAAACACATCAGGCCTTACCTCCTTAATTCTGTAACCCAACTCATTCGCAAGAAACGAAAACAAAATAACCGTTTCCACTTCGTTTACTGGTTCAAATATCAGAGGAATATTAAGATGAAGTTTCTTGCGATTTTTCAGGTTTTTAAATTTTTCCTTGGTTTCTATGTTGAATTTAAAACGATCAGAATAGGATTGTGTTATGTATTTTACAGCGGCTGGCCAAGAGCCCCATCTGGTTTTGTATGGCATCCAAGAATATTTTGACTTAGATCGGAAAAAATTTGTTCCTGGGATTTTGCCAGCTTCATTAGACACCTTTATGAATTCATCAATTAGTGCTTCTCGCGGAATTTCAGGTGTGCGAGGAGGCTGATTAGAAGGGTTTGGCTCTAAACCAGCATACTTAACTGCGTCAGACCAACTTCCTCCAAATCTGTAAAGAATTTGTTCCAGACTTAACTCTTCTTTAGAATTACGATGTCTTTTATAATCTTTTTGAGTTGGCGTTTTACCTACAAGATCAGATATCCTGCAAATAGATTGCTTTATCGACTCCTTTTCGTCTTCGACATCAAAATGGTGTTTTACCATAATCTTTCACACCTGAAAATAATCTTCCACAACTTTTCACTATTCACTTTTAGTTTTTAACTAATATCTCTGTGTTCTCTGTGAGCTCTGTGGCCATTTTTTATTTTGTATTTTTCGTAAAATTCAGCAACCCACCGGCGAGTAAAATTTCTCTGTCTCTTGCCGAGAGTGTCAGTTTGCACTTGAATTCAAAGCCCACAGTTTTATCTTTAACGCTGACGAAGTCCGCTGACTTAATCGCATCATTGAGATTTTTAACTTCAAATTCATCGTCTGCGTTGATTTTGTCGTAATCAGCCGGATTTTCAAATTCCGCAGGCAGCAGGGCGAAGTTGATTAAATTCGCTTTATGAATTCGCTCGATACTCTTTGCGATAATCATTTTAACGCCCAGATACATCGGACAGAGTGCTGCGTGTTCACGAGAAGAACCCTGACCGTAACTTTCTGACGCGACAACGATGCCCGCGATTGACTGTTTCTTTAATTCGAGTCCTCGCTGCGCAAAAGTTGGTTTGCCTTGCTCGTTGAAGCAGTTGAAAACATATTTGGAATATTCCGGAACGTTCGAACGGTATTTCAAAAACGTACCGGCGGGCATAATATGGTCGGTTGTGATTTTGTCGCCGCATTTGAGCAGGACTTTGCCGTGCAGATTATCCGGCAGCTTTTTCGCAGCTTCCGGAACAACAATTGTCGCGCCGCGAAGCACTTTCACATTTTTCGCTTCAGCAGGTGCAAGCGGTTTTTGAATCATATTATCATTGATAAGAAATTTTTCCGGCACTTCGATATTCGGATATTCGATTCCGCACGTACACGGGTCAACAACTTCGCCTTTCAATGCCGCCGTAACAGCGACTTCAGGACTGACGAGAAATACGGTATCATTTTTCGTTCCAGTTCTGCCCGCGAAATTTCTGTTGAATGTTCTGATGGAAACCGTTCCATCCGCAGGCGAAAAGCCCTGACCTATGCAAGGCCCGCACGCAGATTCGAGAATTCTCGCACCAGCCGCGATGATATCGCCGAGTGCTCCGTTTGCCGCCAGCATATTCATTACCTGTTTGCTTCCCGGTGCGATTGCGAATTCAACTGTCGGATGAATTGTTTTGCCTTTTAAAATTTTCGCGACTGTCATCAAATCCGCAAAGCTCGAATTTGTGCAGCTTCCGACGATGGCCTGATTAACTTTCGTTCCCGCCAGTGATTTTACTGTTTTGATATTGTCTGGCGAAGGCGAACACGCCGCCATTGGATCGAGTTTTGACAAATCGATTTCGATTACACGATCGTATTCGCATCCCTCATCAGCCGCCAATGGCTGATAATCTTTTTCTCTGTTTTGAGCGGCGAGGAATTTTCTTGTCTGTTCATCGGATGGAAAAACGCTTGTTGTTACGCCGAGCTCCGCGCCCATATTTGTAACTGTTGCTCTTTGCGGAACGGTCAGCGATGCTACCCCAGGCCCGAAATATTCAACCACGCATCCGACATTCCCTTTTGTCGTCAGGATACTTAGCAATTTTAGAATAATATCTTTGCTCGCAGTCCAGTTCGGCAGTGTGCCTGTGAGTTTTACGCCGATTACTTTTGGACAGGTCAGATAGAGTGCTCCGCCTCCCATTGCGACAGCAACGTCCAGTCCGCCTGCTCCGATTGCCAGCATACCGATACCGCCGCCGGTTGGCGTATGTGAATCGCTGCCCAAAAGTGTCGCGCCGGGTCTGCCGAATCGTTCGAGATGAACCTGATGGCAGATTCCGTTGCCCGGCCGGGAAAAATAAACGCCGTTTTTCGCCGCTACAGTCTGGAGATAAAGATGGTCATTATGATTTTCCGGCCCGAATTGGCTGGTGTTATGGTCGATATAACTTACGGACAATTCAGTCTTTACGTGATTTGTCCCCATTGATTCGAAAAGCAAAAACGCCGTTGTGCCAGTTGCGTCCTGAGTTAATGTCTGGTCGATTTTTATACCGATTGGCGTTGATTTTTCAAGAACGCCGGTTACGAGGTGTTTTTCGAGAATTTTGTATGTAAGTGTTTTTGCCAATTTAGACTCCGGTAATTAGTGGTAAAAGAGTAATTTTAATCACAAAGCTATTGTTTTTCAATCTTTTGTGAAAAAAGAAGAAATGTAAAATCCCACATAATAAACACGCGTTAAAACTTTTGCGTGAACTTATTGTTTATTGCTGATAGTGCTTGGGTCTTTACCTTGTTCGATGGCAGTGATTTTATTTACACGTCTTTGATGTCTGCCGCCGGTGAATTCGGTTGAGAGCCATACTTCCACCATTTTTCTAAGCACTTGTGAGCCGAGCAGGTCGCCGCTTAAGCAAAGTATGTTTGCGTCATTGTGCTGCCTGCTGATTCGTGCGTTCAGTTCATCATAGCATAGTGCCGCCCGAACTCCGTGCACTTTATTCGCCGCAATACACATTCCAATTCCAGTACCGCAAACAAGGATGGCGCGGTCAGCCTTTTTGTTGGCGACAGCTGTAGCAGCAAGATATGCCAAATCCGGATAATCAACCGGACTATCAGTGTTCGTTCCGAAATCAAGACAGGTATGTCCGAGTTCAGACACTATAGCTTTTATTTGTTCTTTTGCTTCAATTCCTCTGTGGTCATTGGCAACTGCAACATTCATTAAGACACCTTTTAGATTAATTCAGTATAAAAGTTCAGTAGTTGTATCCGATTTACGAAGTAGCTTATAAGCTGAGTGTTTTAATTCCCTGTACTCCCAGAAACATCAGGAAAACGCAGGATTTACTTAATTAAAAGCTCGCTTATCCTTACATTAACTGCTTTTTCTATTATTTCTCCACAGTCTTTATATGCTTCATCATCGCCGCCAATTGGGTCGTTTACATCATCACCGTTGTTCAAAAGAAGCATACATTTCTTTTCAGCCTGCGGACAAAGCTGGATTATAGCATTTTTGTGCCCGTTTGACATCGCAAAAATATAATCGGCTTCTATAATTTTTTCAACCGTCAGCCTTTGGCTTTTATGATTAATCAAATCGTCACCTCTTACCCCACAAAACCTTACTGCACCGCCACTTGCAGCCATTCCATTGTCGGCAAATGTGCCCGCGGACTCGATTTTATAACCCATATTTTCCAGTTGGTCAACCCTGCAAACTAATTTTTCAGCCAGAATTTGTTTGGTCAAAGCTTCTGCCATTGGGCTTCGGCAGGTATTGCCGCTGCATACAAATAGAATATTTACGTTATACATTTTCCTGATTTGCCTTTCGGAATAAGCTCCGATTCGCAGTATTTGCAGACCGGCAGGCGAAATTTTTATTACTGTGCTGCTCTTTTCGTATTTACACGTTCCTGCGTCAATAACTATATCGACCAGGTTGCCGATTTGTTCAAAAGCCGCTTTGCCGTTTGTCGCCGGCGGCTGACCGCCAATATTTGCGCTCGGCGCAACTACCGGATATTTACACAAGTTCAGCAGTTGACACGCTGTCGGCTCATCGGGACATCGAATTCCGATTGTGTTATCTTTATAAAGAGACTCGAATGTTTCAGATCCGAGTTTTTCTTTAAGCGAAGCGATATCTTTTGCGTCAATCTCGAAAACAATCGTTAACGGCCCAGGCCAGGCGTTTTTCACAAGCTTTTTTAATGGCGGCGGCAAATGTGGTACAAAATCAGAAAGTTTGCCTTTATCGCCGATGTGCAGTGAGTATCTTTTATTTGCGTCGCGCTGTTTTACGACATCAAGTTTTGCCAGACTGTTTGCATTTGCTCTGCACGCGATCCCATAAACCGTTTCAGTGGGAAACACAACCAGCCCGCCGCTGTCAATGCACCGGGCGCACTTTTTAAGCGTTTCTATATCTGCGATTGGGTCTTTTACTTCTACAATTTCCGCTGCCATAATGATTAAAATACAGGATTTGGAAGAAAAAAGGAAGATTTTTTATTGCTCACCACGAAGGACACGAAGAGCACGAAGGTTTATATTATTTTTATTAAATTTGCCCCATTTTTTCTTCGTGGTTCTTCAATTCTTCGTGGTGATAATTTTGTTTCTTCTTGCTTTTTGTTAAAAATCCTGAGTATAAAGTTACATAACACTAAAAGGCACTGCAA
>Ga0153915_10001756_pt1 | contig 19940 bp, 13 predicted proteins | sample Opewatmetagenome_2_FD_107003 | JGI IMG/M metagenome (GOLD analysis project Ga0153915, IMG submission 107003) | Freshwater wetland microbial communities from Ohio, USA - Open water 3 Core 3 Depth 3 metaG | ecosystem: Environmental > Aquatic > Freshwater > Wetlands | place: USA: Ohio, Lake Erie...
ACGCCGACCTGGCCCGTGGCCGCGGCCGTCGTCTCGGAGCCCATCCGCGCGCCCATGAAGACGCCGTGGCCCCAATCGAAGCTCTCGACGACGAGCGGGATGAGCTGGGTCCGCCGTCCGCCGAAGATGATGGCCGAGATGGGGACGCCGCGCGGGTTGTCGTATTCCTTCGACAGCATGGGCGAGTTGCCGATGGCGGCCGTGAAGCGCGAGTTGGGGTGTGCGGCCTTCGTGCCCGACCCCGGCGTCCAGGGCTTTCCCTGCCAGTCGAGGAGATGCTCCGGGACGGGCCCGTCGATGCCCTCCCACCAGGGCTCGTTCGTGTCGGTGTTGAGGGCGACGTTCGTGAACAGGGTCGGGTTGAACGCGCCGCGGCGGATGGTCAGCATCATGTTCGGGTTGGTCTTCATCGACGTCCCGGGGGCGACGCCGAAGAAGCCGGCCTCGGGATTGATGGCCCACAGCCGGCCGTCGGGCCCGATGTTGAGCCAGGCGATGTCGTCGCCGAGCGTCCAGACCCGGAAGCCCGGCAGGGCCGACTCCATCATGGCCAGGTTCGTCTTGCCGCAGGCGCTCGGCAGGGCGGCCGTGACGTAGGTGACCTTGCCCCGGTGGTCCTCGATGCCCATGATGACCATGTGCTCGGCCAGCCATCCCTGGCGGTAGCCGAGATAGGAGCCGATGCGGAGGGAAACGCATTTCTTGCCGAGCAGGGCGTTGCCGCCGTAGCCCGAGCCGACGCTCCAGACGAGCCCGTCCTCGGGGAAGTGCATGACGTAGCGCCGGTCGGGATCGAGGTCGCCGATCGAGTGGAAGCCCTTGATGAAATCCTCCCGGTTGCGGAGCTTTTCGAGGATGGGCGTGCCGATCCGGGTCATGACCCGCATGCTGATCGCGACATAGCACGAGTCCGTGACCATGAGGCAGGCCTTGGCGTACGGGGAGTCGGGGTGCCCCATCATGTAGGGGATGACGTACATCGTCCGTCCGGCCATGCATCCTTCCGAGAGCTTGGCCATCATCTTCTTGGCCTTGGCCGGTTCCATCCAGTTGTTGTTGGGCCCCGAGGCGTCGCGCGTCGAATGGCAGACGAACGTCACTTTCTCGGTCCGGGCGACGTCGTTCGAGGCGGAGCGGTGGAGGTAGGCCGTCGGCCAGGTCTTGTGATTGAGCGCCTCGAAGACGGGCCCGTTCAGCCGCTCCTCGCTCAGGCCGATCTCGAGCAGGCGCCAGGCCTCGCCCTCCGATCCGTCGCACCAGACGACGCGGGCGGGCCTGGCCAGCCGTTCCTGTTCCTCGACCCATCGCTCGGCCGCTGAAACCATCTCTCAGACTCCTCTGCCGATGCCAGCCATCTCCATGATTATCAACACGTTATATGTCAAATCAAGGAGGGAAGTATATCTTTTCGAAAGCCGGATGTCAAACAACCGGCGCCTCAAAGATACTTGACCAGGGCGCCCCAGCGCTTGTCCCGCTTGAAGCCGGCCTTGAGGAAAAATCCAGGCAGGAAAAAATGGGTCAGGACGATGGTGACGTTGTGGCTGGCCATGCGGCCGCAGAAATCGTCCAGCATGGCCCGGCCGATCCCCCGGTTCTTGAGGGGGGAGGTCACGACGACGGCGTCGATGAAGACGACGTTGTGGTACATGACGTGGTAGCACAGGCCGCCGACGACCCGCTCCTCCGCGTCCTTGACGACGTAATGGCGGTCTTTCTCGGAGATGACCTTGGGATAGTTTTCCTTGAAGAAGAGGCGGTAGATCTGGCCGATATCGGCGGGGTCGAGCGTCTCGCTGAAGGTGTAGGCCCGGCCGCCGGAATCCGTGAGCCGGGAGTGGACGACGACGCGGCGCCCGCCCTCGTCGCCCAGCTTGACGATGTCGAGCGCGGGACTGCTCGGCAGGCCCGGGAAAACCATCTTGCTGAAGACGCGGCGGTCTTCGTCCTTTTTCAGGGCCGCCTGGAGGTCCGAGAGCTCGAGGAGCTGGACGGCGGGCTTGCCGGCGTTCTCGCCCATCCGCTCGAGCAGGCGGTCGAAGGCCGAACAGACCCGGCCGCCCAGGCCGGCGAAGTACGTGTGCCGGTAGAAGTAGTAGCGGACGATCTCCGGGTGCCGGCCCAGACCGTATTTCTCGATGAGCCCCAGTATTTCCTCCTCCCGGTCCTGCGAGGGGGCCAGGGAGCGGGCCAGCTCCCAGTCCTTATATTTGTTGATGGCGTTGAGGGCCGGGATGGGGATCATGAGATTCTTGCGGAAATAATCCAGGTAGCTCTCGAGAGAGGCCCGCAGGTCGCCGGCTTCCGGATCGGCCGGGGGCCCGGCCGCCAGGTCCCGGAGAAGCCGCTCTAGAAAGTCCGCCGCCCGCTCGTGACCCAGGGCCTCGTAGCAGGCGTCGAAGATCCAGGTGACGTCGAGGAACTTGAGCGCCCAGGGATAGCCGGCCGCGGCCCTCCTGTAGAAATTGACGAGCATGGGCCGGACGAGGGCGAGCGGCCCGTCGTAAGGCCGCCAGCCCTCGAGCGACGTGACGACCGCCTCTTCCTGGAACTCGATTTCGGGAACGATGACGTTCAGGGGCGAGACGAGGCCCGGCACGACGCGGAACCCGCCGTAGTCGGCCGCCCGGAAAAAGGCGGCGAAGGCGTCGATGAAAAGCTTGCGCCAGATCTGCGGCGGCGGCGGGCCGGCCTCCAGCTCCCGCCGGCTGGCCAGCTCCCGGATCTTCTCCCAGACCGTCAGGTCCCCGGAATAGCGCCAGGTGATGGCCCCCAGATCGGGCCGCCAGGCGCCGGGCCGGGGGAGGATTCTCCGGCCGTAAGGGTGATTGGCCAGAGCGATGAGGAGGAGGATCGTTTCCATGCCCTCCGGCGTACGCCAGTCCTCGCCGAAGACGAGCCGGAAATCGTAGTGCTTGCCCGTCCTCGTATTCACGCTGACGCGGTAATGCGGCCGGCGTGTGGCGGTCGGGACCCTGGAGACCCAGATGCCGCCGGCGGCGATTTCGGCCGGGTTGAAACGCTCGCGGTCGTAGGCCAGGAGGACGGATTCGCGGAGAAAGAAGGGATCCGTGAGGACGCGGAGCAGGCCGGCGGATTCCTCGGCCCCCAGGCCTTCCTCGAGGACGATCCGGGCCCGCCAATCCTCGGGGCCGAGGGCCGGCGGCCCTTCCGAGACGTGGGCGGCGAAGTTCCGGTTGAGCTCCTCGAGGAAGCCCCGGGCCGCCTCCGACAGGTCAGGATCGTTCCTGTGAAGGACCCAGCTCGCCAGCTCGGCCCGGACGCTGCCGTGGTAGGGAGGGTGGACGCGGGCGAAATCGACGAACAGCCGCAGGATCCTCTCGATCTGGCCGCGGATGGGCCCGGAGGCGGGCCACTCGAGCTTCTCCCGGTAGGCGGACATGCGCTGGCGCAGGGAATCGAAACGGCCCCGGCCAAGCTTGGAGGATACGATCCGCTCGATGCTCTCCTCGTTGAGAAAGGGCAGGCCCGATTGGACGAAGGTCGGCAGGGATTCGCCGTACTCGGGATTGGGCTCGTCGAGAAGCAGGAGCCTGTAGGCCCAGCAGCGGATCCTCTCGTCCGGATGCTTGGCCAGGGCCTCCAGGCGGCGGCGGATCAGCGTCGAGACGCGGAGGTTTTCCGATTCGCCGAAAATCCCCTCGATTTCGTCCAGGGCGGCCGCGGCCTCTTCCGGCGCGGCGAGAAGCGCCAGCGATACGAGCGTGTTCAGCCGGATGACATCGGGATCCCTGATTCCCGCCGGCTTCGGCAGTTCTCCCGGCGCGTAGATTTTCCGGCGCTCCCAGGGCAGCGCCACCCTCTCGGAAACGGAGTCGGTCGGCACGTCCCAGCCTTCCTTGCAGGGGCAGAACCGGATCAGGGCGGGATTGCCGAGCCAGAGATAAGGCTGCCGGGCGAAGAGCCCGAGGTCGAGGAGCTCTCCCCTGACCTCGTATTCCAGGTCGCCGACGAGCCAGGTCCCGTCGCCGGAGCGCCGCAGGGCCAGGCTCAGCCCCCGGTTGAGATCGCGGAGCCCCGCCTCCTCGAGGACCAATTCGTCGCCGAGGATGCCCAGGTCGCGGAAGAACCAGAGCGGCAGGCGGACCCGCAGGCCGTCCCCGGCGAGGTCGACGAAGCTCGCCCGGTAGAGCTCCTCGATCAGGCCGGCGAAATCCGCCTCGATCCTCTTCCTGTTGAACGAGCCCTTGGCCGTCATCTCGCCCTTGCCCGGGTCGAAGTCGCGATCGAGGAGGGCGAAGTTGACGACGCGCTCGTAGGGCGCGAGGTCCATGTTGGCGGCGCTGACGATGCGGCGGAAGTAGTTGCGCACGTTGGCCCCTTCGAGGGCCGCCTTGAGGACTTCGTCGGTGCGGTCGGGCACGATGAACAGGACGTTGTACGGCCGTCCGTCGCCGACGAGAAAGGTCCGCTTGATGCCGGGGACGCCGGCGAACTTGGTCTCGACCTTGCGGGGGGCGATCGTCTGGCCCCGGTTGTTCTTGTAGATGTCCTTGATCCTGTCGACGATCTGGTAATAGCCGTCCGGCAGGACGCGGAAGACATCGCCGGTCGCCAGCCAGGCGTCGGTCTTCGGGCTCTTCGGGTAGGGGATGATGTCGCCCGGGCCCTTGTCCTCGAGGTAGCGGGCGATGTAATCGCCGCTCACCTGGAGCTCGCCGCCGGGGGCCAGGCGGACGCGCGTCCCCGGCAGGGGCAGGCCGTGGGTGTCGTCCTCGTAACGGCCGGGGACCGTCATGGTGATCCCGCCCGTGCCCTCGGTCATGCCGAAGCCGCTGCAGATGGCGACGCCGTTCCGTTCGAAGAAGTGAAAGACCCGGGGATCCAGGTATCCGGCCGCGGAGATTCCCCAGCGGAGCCTCGTCCCGAGGACCCGGCGCAGGGCCTCGGCGCGGTCGGCGTCCGGCGCGAGCCCGTCGATCCTTTCCAGGCACTTTTCATGGAGCTGGGCCCAGCGGACGGGGACGCTGACGAAGCCCGTCGGATTGACCCTGGGAAAGAGAGCCAGCAGGGTCTCGGCCGATGGATTGCCGGCGAAGACGTACGTTCCCCGCCAGTAGATCGCGCCGAGCATCTCGAAGTAGCGGCCGAACGTATGGTACAGGGGCAGGAAGCTCAGGAAGACCTCGTCCTCGCCGACGGCGGGCAGGGCGGCCGCCCGGGCGAACCGTTTGGCGACGAGCTGGTAGATGGAGAAGGAGACGCCCTTCGGCGCTCCGGTGCTGCCCGAGGTGAACATGACCGTGGCCACCTCGTTGAGCTTGAATTTTTTCCGCCCGGCCAGGATGACGTCGACCTGGCGGAGGCTCAGGCGCTTGCAGAATTCGCCGAGGAACAGGGCGCCGTCCACGGCCGGGACGATCCCGGGATCGGTGACGACGATGTGGAATTTCCCGGCCGTGCGCTTGCGGAGGTCGGCCAGGAGGGCCGCCCTCTCGGCCGTGTCGGTCACGGCCATGTTGATCTCGAGGCTGTCGAAAATCGTCTTCAGGTCGTCCGGCCGGAAGTGCGGATTGAGCGGCGTGTCCAGGATATCGAAGAGCAGGCAGGCCAGGTCGGTGCAGGCCGTCTCGAAATGGTTCTCGGAAAAGACGGCCACCCGGGGCCGCTTGCCCTCCTTGGCGGCCAGGGAGTGAAGTGCTCCGGCGATCTCCCGGACGTGACGGTCCGTCTCCTCGTACGTCCATTGGGAGGGAATCGGCGAGGACATGTCCTGGAAGAGGACGCGGCCCGGCATCTCCCTGACCCGGTCGGCGAAGAGCGCGTTCAGAGAGTAATTCGAGGCCTGGACAAAGAGGAAGGCGGCCTCGGCCCAGCGCCCGGCCAGCCCTTCGCCAAGGACCCGGAGGAACCTTGTGTCGCCCGTCGCGTTCAGGAAATCATGAGCCGACCGGCGGGTGAGCTCGCGGCCGCCCGTCCCGGCCGAAAGGGTTTCGGCGGCGGCCACCAGGTCGGCGGCGATCTCCGCCGGCTGACGTCCGCCGGAATCCCGGGCGGCCCACTCCTTGAGAAGGCTCCTCAGACGCCGCGAGGGTGTTCCGCCTGTTTTCGATCGAGGGCTCTTCATGACCGAGGTTTTCCGAACATGAGAAGAATTCTATTATATACATCCCGGGAAAAAATAACACTTGCAATATTCTCTCAATGGACTATAATGGGCTAGACCATTATAGGGAGGTTGGGCCATGCCAATTAAAATAAGGATCGACAAACAAAGCCAGGCTCCCGCCTACCGGCAGATCATCCAACAGATCACGTCCCTCATTCGGAGCGGCGAGCTCAAGCCGGGGGACAAGCTGCCGACCGAGAGGGACCTGGCCGCCGAGCTCAAGATCGCCCGGGGCACGATCAAAAGAGCCTACGAGGCCCTGTCCCGGGACAAGATCATCGAAGCGGCCCAGGGGCGGGGCAGTTTCGTCTCGCATCGCCAGGACGTTTTCCCGGCGGGGCGCAAGGAACGAGCCGTGGCCATCATCGACCGGCTCCTCGACGAACTCAAGGCCATGAAGTTCTCTTATCGCGAGGTCCAGACCATCGTCGACCTCAAGATCATGGAGCGCGAGGAGCGCCTGGAGAACTTTCACGTGGCCGCCGTCGACGACATGCCCGAGGCCCTGGCCATTTTCGAGAGGCAGCTCGGCTACCTCTCCCGGGTCAAGGTCACGCCCGTGCTCCTCGACGAACTGGCCGCCGATCCCAAGCCCGAGGAACGCCTGAAGGACTTCGCCCTGATCCTGACGACGACCAAGCATTACAGCGAGCTCATCGGCCGCCTTCCCAACCTCCAGCCGCGGATCCTCCAGGTGGCCGTCTCGCCGAGCCAGGAGACGATCATCGAGATGGCCGGCCTGAGCCGCTCGCAGCGCCTGGGCGTCGTTTGCCAGAGCGAATATTTCCTGCACACCGTGACCGAGAAGCTCAAGGACCTCGATCTCGTGTCCGGGTCCCTCGCCCACCTCTCCGCCAAGGACGAGGCGCGGATCCCCCGCTTCCTCGAAGCGTTGGACGTCGTCTTCGTTCCTCCCGGCTTTCTCCTCCAGAAACGGCGGGAGAACGTGGCCGCCGTCCAGGCCTTCACGGAGAGGGGCGGCAAGGTCATTCCCTTCGACTACCAGATCGAGCGCGGCTCGCTTCTCCACGTCGACGAGCGCATCGGTCAGCTTCTCAGCCGATGAAAGGACAGGAGACAATGCCCGGCCCAGCGATCGTTCTCGGAGTCATCGGCGCCGACTGCCATTCGGTCGGCAACAGGATTCTCTACGGCTTCTTCAGCGGCGAGGGATTCCGGGTCGTCAACCTCGGCGTCATGGTTTCCCAGCTCGAATTCATCGACGCCGCCATCGAGAGCGACGCCAAGGCCATCCTGGTCTCATCTCTCTACGGGCAGGGGGAGATCGACTGCCGGGGCTTCCGGGAGCTGTGCATCGAGAAGGGGCTGGACAAGATCATCCTCTACGCGGGGGGGAATCTGGTCGTGGGAAAGACTCCGTTCCCCGAAGTCGAGGCGAAATACCGGGCCATGGGATTCGACCGCGTTTTTTCGCCGGCCGCCGACCTCAAGGAAGTCGCCGCGACGCTGCGGCGGGATATCGCCGAGCGGTCCGGCAAGGCCTGAGGTCAGACCGATCATGAACAAGGCCGTCAGCATCGACATCGGTTCGACCTGGACCAAGGGGGCGCTCATCGCCCTCGACGGGCCGGCGCCGGCCGTGCTCGAGCGGCGGGAGACGCCGACGACGCAGGACGGCCTGGCCCGCGGCTTTCTCCGGGTGCTGACGGCCCTGCTCGGCCTGCCGCCGGAAATGGGCCTGGACGAAGTGCCGCGCGACATCCCGGTCTATTTCTCCTCATCGGCCAAGGGCGGGCTGGCCATCGCCGCCATCGGGCTCGTTCCCGACCTGACGCTCCAGCTGGCCAGGCTGGCCGCCATGTCCGCCGGCGGCAAGGTCACGCGGAGCTTCTCGTTCTCGCTGACCGGCGAGGACGTCGCGAGCCTGGCCGCCGCGGCGCCCGACATCATCCTCCTCTCCGGGGGGACCGACGGCGGCAACAGCGCCTATCTCCTGGAGAACGCGAAAAGCCTGGCGGATTCCAGGCTCGATACGCCGATCATCTTCGCCGGCAACCGGGCCGCGGCCGGGCGCGTCGCGAAGATCCTGAAGAAAAAGGAAGTCTTCGTGACGGAAAATCTCATGCCGGAGATCGGCCAGGTCAATCTCGAGCCGGCCCGGGAGAAAATCCGCGACCTCTTCCTCGAACGGATCGTCTCCGGCCGCGGGCTGGGCGAGATCGTCCGCGCCTTCGGCAGCCGGCCCAGACCGACGCCTCTCGGCGTCTATGAGCTCGTCGCCGCCATCCCGCGCGTCCGCCCGGAGTGGGACGATCTCTGCGTCATCGACCTGGGCGGAGCGACGACGGACGTCTATTCCAACACGGAATCGTTTCTGGAGACCGACGCGGTCGTTCTCAAGGGGATCCGGGAGCCGAGGGTCAAGCGCACCGTCGAGGGGGATCTCGGTCTCCGGGTTTCGGCCCGGACGCTCTGGGAGACCGCCCGCGGGGACATCGAGGCGGACCTCGGCCGGGCCGGCCTGCCGGTTTCCGTCATGGAAGACTATGTGGCCGAGATCTCGGCCGACAACGGTCTTCTCGCCGAGGGCGAGCCGGCCAGGACGCTCGACGCGATCCTGGCCGAGGCCTGCGTCAGCCACGCGGCCTGCCGCCACATCGGCGTCTGGCGCGAGGCCTATACCCCGCAGGGCAGGATCTTCGTCCAGACGGGCAAGGACCTGCGGCGCGTCAAGGCCGTCGTCGGCAGCGGGGGGTATCTTTCGCGCTGCCGGGAGAGCGCGGTTATGAGAGAGCCGCTCAGGCGTTTGGCTTCGCCCGGCGTCGAGCTGAAGCTCGCCCCGGAGTCGCCCGCCTTTTACGCGGACGGGGGGCACCTTTTCCCGCTGGCCGGGAACCTGGTCGAGGACCATCCCGCGGAAGCCGTGGCCCTGGCCCTCTCGAGCCTGACGGAATTGCCGGACAAAGGATAATGCGATGATCAAGAATGAGAGACTCGACACCAAAGACTTCGAGGCCGCCCGGAGCGAGGTGCTGGCCACTTGGCCGACCGGCCGGGGCGTGAGGATCGAGGACGGCGTCCGCTACCACCGGACAATCCCCGAGGAGAAGCGCTTCGCCTCGGTCATGAAGAATGCCCGCGACAAGGGCCGTATCCTCCTCCAGCCCAGGGCCGGCGTGGCCCTCATCGACGAGCACATCAAGCTTCTCCGCTACCTCGAGACCGAGGGGGGAGCCGATCTCCTGCCGACGACGATCGACGCCTACACGCGCCAGAACCGTTACGAGGAGGCGCAGAAGGGGATCGAAAAATCCCAGGGCGCCGGCACGTCTCTTCTCAACGGCTTTCCGGCCGTCAACCACGGCCTGGACGGCTGCCGGCGCGTCGTCGACGCCGTCGTCAGCCCCATCCAGGTCCGGCATGGAACTCCGGACGCGCGGCTCCTGGCGGAGATCACCCTGGCCGCGGGCTTCACCAGTTTCGAAGGCGGCGGCATCTCCTACAACATCCCCTATGCCAAGAAGGTGCCGCTCGAGAAATCGATCGCCGACTGGCAGTACGTGGACCGCCTGGTCGGCATCTACGAGGAGCGCGGCGTCCGGATCAACCGGGAGCCGTTCGGGCCCCTGACCGGGACGCTGGTGCCGCCGTTCATCAGCCACGCCATCGGCATCATCGAGGGCCTGCTGGCCCTCAAGCAGGGCGTCAAGTCCGTCACCCTCGGCTACGGCCAGGCCGGCAACATCCTGCAGGACATCGCGGCCATCACCTCGCTCAACGAGCTGGCCGACGAATATTTCCATCGCGCGGGCTTCGAGGACTACGAGTTCACGACGGTCTTCCATCAGTGGATGGGAGGCTTCCCCGAGGACGAGGCCAAGGCCTTCTCGGTCATCGCCTGGGGCTCGGTCGTGGCCGCTTTCTCCGGGGCCGACAAGATCATCGTCAAGAGCCCGCACGAGGCCATGGGCATCCCGACCAAGGAAGCCAACGCGCAGGGGCTCCGGGCGACGCGCCAGATCGTCAGCATGCTGGCCGACCAGCGCCTGTTCGACAGCCTGGCCATCCGCCGGGAGGTGGAGATCATCAAGCGCGAAGTGCGCGCGCTCGTGGACAAGGTCTACGAGCTCGGCAACGGCGACCTCGCCGCCGGGACCGTGGCCGCGTTCCAGGCCGGCGTCCTCGACGTCCCCTTCGCCCCCTCCATCTACAACCTCGGCAAGGTCCTGCCCATGCGCGACAACGAAGGTTTCCTCCGCATCTTCCACAAGGGGAACCTGCCGCTCGACAACGATATCATGGCCTATCACCGGGAGAAGCTGAACGAACGGGCCAAGGCCGAGGGCCGGGAGATTTCGTTCCAGATGGTGACCGACGACATCTACGCCGTCAGCAAGGGAAAATTGATCGGGAGGCCGAGATGAAAATCAAAAAAGCTATCTTTGCACCTGGGAAATCCGCCTTCTTCTTCGACGACCAGAGGGCCATCAAGAAGAACGCGGCTCATGACGGTTTCATTTACAAGGGCAAGCCGGTGACGCCGGGCTTCCCGCGCATCCGCGTCGCGGGCGAGTGCATCTCCGTTCTGCTCGTGCTCGAGGACGGCCAGGTGGCGGCCGGCGACTGCGCCGCCGTCCAGTACTCGGGCGTGGGCGGCCGGGACCCGCTCTTCCTCGCCGGCGCCTATCTGCCCTTTCTCAAGAGGAACATCGCGCCGAAGCTCGAGGGCCTGACGGTCGGCCGCTTCCGCGACATGGCCGGCGCGTTCGAGGAAATGACGTTCCGCGGCAAGCGCCTGCACACGGCCATCCGCTACGGGCTGTCCCAGGCCCTGCTCGACGCCCGGGCCAAGGCCGGGCACAAGCTGAAATGCGAGGTCGTCTGCGAGGAGTACGGGCTGCCGGTCATCGCCAGGCGCGTGCCGATCTTCGGCCAGAGCGGCGACGACCGCTACCTCAACGCCGACAAGATGATCCTCAAGGAGGTCGAGGTCCTGCCCCACGCCCTGATCAACAACGTCGAGGAAAAGCTCGGCCTCAAGGGCGAGAAGCTCCGGGCCTACATCCGCTGGCTGGCCAAGCGCATCACGGACCTCCGCAGCCGGCCGTCCTACCGCCCGGATCTCCACATCGATGTCTACGGCACGATCGGCATCGCCTTCGATTACAACATGGACAAGGTCGCCGACTACCTGGCCTCGCTCGAAAAGGACGCCGGGGAGTTCGCCCTCTACATCGAGGGGCCCGTCGACATGGACGAAAAGGGGCGCCAGATCGAGGCCCTCGGCCGCATCCGCAAGCGGCTCAAAGCCCTCGGCTCGTCCGTCAAGATCGTGGCCGACGAGCACTGCAACACGCTCGAGGACATCCGCGAGTTCACCGATGCCGCCTGCTGCGACCAGGTCCAGATCAAGACGCCCGACCTCGGCGGCATCCAGAACGTCGTCGAGAGCATCCTCTACTGCAAGGCGCGCGGCATGGAAGCCTACCAGGGCGGCACCTGCAACGAGACGGACGTCTCGGCCGTCGCCTGCGTCCACGTCGCCCTGGCGGCCCGGCCGGTGCGCATGCTGGCCAAGCCGGGCATGGGCTTTGACGAGGGCTACATGATTGTGAATAATGAGATGGAGCGGACGATCCAGCTCCTGAAAGCGAAAGTCCATGCCTAAGACGCGCCCGGCGACTCTCCCCGAATTCCGAATCCTGTCGACGACGGCCATCCTCGGCTACGGCTTCCCCGAGACCTCCTTCCGCCGCGGCTTGAAAAAGCGGCCGCATCTGATCGCGGCCGACGCCGGCTCGACCGACCCCGGTCCCCATTACCTGGGCAGCGGCCATTCCTTCACCAGCCGCGAGGCCGTCAAGCGCGAGCTGCGGCTGATGATCAAGGCCGGGGTCGAGAACCGCATCCCGGTCGTGGTCGGCACGGCCGGCGGCTCCGGAGCCCGGCCCCACGTCGAGTGGTGCGCCGAGATCGTCCGGGAGATCGCCCGCGAGGAGAAGCTCCATTTCCGGGTCGGCTTCGCCTACGCCGACGTCGACAAGAAGACCGTCCTCGAGGCCATCGCCCGTCACCGCATCCAGCCGTTTCCCTTCGGCCCCGAGCTGACCGCCAAGACCGTCAAGGAGACAGGCGACATCGTGGCCCAGATGGGCGTCGAGCCGTTCATCAAGCTCCTCGACCGGAAGGTCGACGTGGTCATCGCCGGCCGGTCCTACGATCCGGCCGTCTTCGCCGCCCTGCCGATATCCCTGGGCTACGATCCGGGCCTGGCCATCCACATGGGCAAGGTCCTGGAGTGCGCGGCCATCGCCGCGACGCCCGGCTCCGGCTCCGACTGCGCCTTCGGCACCCTGAAGGCGGATTCCTTCATCCTCGAGGCCCTGTCCCCGGACAGGAAGTTCACTCCCAAGTCGGCGGCCGCCCACACGCTCTACGAGAAGTCCGATCCCGTGCACCTGCCGGGACCGGGCGGGGCCATCGACCTCTCCGGCTGTTCCTTCACCGACATCGGCCGCGGCCGGGTCGAGGTCCGGGGCAGCAGGTTCGTCCCGACCGAGAAATACTGGATCAAGCTCGAGGGGACCCGGCTGGCCGGCTACCGGGCCGTCAGCATCGCCGGGGTCCGAGATCCGATCATGATCAAGGGCATCGACGCCATCCTGAAGGCCGTCCAGGAGCGTGTCCGGACCATCCGCGGCAAGGACGCCGCGAACGGCCGGATGATCTTCCACGTCTACGGCAAGAACGCCGTGATGGAGGAGATCGAGCCGGTCAAGGAGACCAAGTCCCATGAGCTGGGCATCCTCATGGAGGCCATCGGACGGACCCAGGAGGAGGCCGACTCCATCCTGTCGCTGACGCGCTCCACCCTGCTCCATTACGGCTATCCGGGGCGGATCGCCACGGCCGGCAACCTGGCCTTCCCGTTCTCGCCCTCGGACGTCGCGATGGGCAAGGTGTTCGAGTTCTCCATCTATCATCTCATGCAGATCGACGATCCGGCCATGTTCAAGACCGAGGTCGTCAGGCTCTGAGCCGGGGGAGGCGTGCCATGAAGACCGGAAAAACAAGGAAGAAAAGGAACATCCTCGAGGCGGCCAATGTCATCCGCTCCAAGAATTCCGGGCCGTTCGAGCTGACCCTGGACATCATGTTCAAGGACCGTCATTATTACGACCTGTTCCGGAAGGAGCGCGTCATCACCCCGGCCAAGGTGGCCAGGATGTACGGCATCGCCAAGGAAGACGTCCTGAAGGTCATCTACTTCGAGCCCAGCCTGGCCGTCAAGATGACCATCCGGCGGCGGATCCCGTCGGGCGCGCCGGGCGACAGCGACATCTACGGCGCCCAGCAGCACGCGCCCCTTCTGAACATCACTTTCTAGCCGAGGAGGCCGGCATGTACAACGTCGCCACGGCGCGGAACGACACGTTGATCTACGCCGCCTACTACGCTCCGCGGGGAAGCCAGCGGCTCTACATGGTCGCCAACGAGCTTTCTCGGCGCTACCTGACGCCGACGGATTACCTCATCGGCGTCATCGGCTCGGAGGGGGCGGGCAAATCGACCCTCATCCGCGGCCTGTTCCCGGGGCTCGAGCTGACCAACGACGACGAGGGCGTCAACCTCAGACCGACGCCGCTGTACGAGTTCACGTCCGACAACTTCTTCTCCGGCCACACCTTTCACGTCGACATCCGCTACGAGCTGGCCTTCAAGCAGAAGTACAAGATCAAGGAAGCCATCCGCAACGCGGTCCTGGCCAACCGGCGGGTCGTGGTCGAGCATTTCGACCTGATCTACGAGGCCCTGGGGATGAACGCCCAGGTCCTGATCGGGCTGGGCGAGGAGATCATCGTGGCCCGGCCGTCGATCTTCGGCCCCTTCCCCCAGAACATCAAGGCCATCACGGACAAAACCATCAAGTACCGGCTCATGGCCCACTCGGCCGAGGACATCACCATGTCCATCCTCGTGCGCGACTACGACTACAAGGCCCAGATCCTCCACTCCGACGTCCGCCACGGCTTCGTCATCAACTTCCCGGAGCGGCCCGAGATCGACCTCAACGAGCTCGAGGCCAAGGTCAAGGCGGTCATCGCCAGGGACTTGCCCATCTCGGTCGGCGGGGAGGAGGCGATCAAGGTCGGCGACACGCACATCTACTGCAGCGGGCCGCGCACCCACGTCCGGAGCACGGGCCAAATCGAGGCCTTCCGCCTGCTCAAGGAGTTCAAATTCAACACCCTGACCAACGAGTACATGCTCGTCGGCATGGTCGGCTACAAGGAAATCGTCGGCTTCGAAGACATCAACGAATACATGGAAATCCAGGACTGAAGGACGCCGCCATGGCCCGCTTTTCATACGCTCCCATCTTCCCGCTGAAAAAGGAAACCGTGAAATACCGGAAAATCGCGGACGGCGCCGTCCGCCCGTGGAAGGCCGGCGGCCGGACCTTCCTCCGGGTTGATCCCGCGGCCCTGACGCTCCTGGCCGAGGCGGCCTTCACCGACGCCGCTTTCTATTTCCGGACGCGGCACCTCGAGAACCTCGCCTCGATCCTCGACGATCCGGGAGCGTCCGAGAACGACCGCTTCGTCGCCCGGGCCCTGCTCGAGAACGCGGCCATCGCCGCCGAGGGCGAGCTGCCGACCTGCCAGGACACGGGCACGGCCACCATCGTGGCCCACAAGGGCGAGGCCGTGTTGACCGGGGCCGACGACGCCCGCCGGCTGGCCCGGGGCGTTTTCAACGCCTACGCCCGCCACAACCTCCGCTATTCGCAGGTGGCGCCGGACGGCATGCTCGACGAGGAAAACACCGGCACGAACCTGCCGCCGCAGATCGATATTTCCGCCGATCCCGGAAGCGAGTACCGCTTCCTGTTCGTGGCCAAGGGCGGCGGATCGTCCAATAAGACGAGCCTTTACCAGGAAAACAAGTCCCTCCTCGGGAGCGAGAAGCGCCTGGCCGGCTTTCTCGACGAGAAGATCAGGGCCATCGGCGTCGCGGCCTGCCCGCCCTACAGGCTGGCGATTGTCATCGGCGGGACGTCGCCCGAGATGACGCTGAAGACGGTCAAGCTGGCCTCGGCCGGCTACCTCGACGACCTGGCGACCGAGCCGACGGGCCGGGGCCAGGCCTATCGCGACCTCGAGTGGGAAGAAAAGATCCTGGCCATGGCCCGCGCCAACGGCCTGGGCGCCCAGTTCACGGGCAAATATTTCGCCCTTGAGGCCCGCGTCATCCGCGCGCCGCGGCACGCCGGCTCTCTTCCCGTCGGCCTCGGCGTCAGCTGCAGCGCCGACCGCAACATCAAGGGCAAGATCACCCGGAACGGCGTCTTCCTCGAGCAACTCGACAAAAATCCCGGCCGCTTCCTGGCCGCTCTCAAGAACACCGGCATCGCGCCGGGAGTCCGGATCGACCTGGACCGGCCGATCGACGAGGTCATCGCGGAGCTTGCGAAATATCCCGTGGGGACGAGGCTCTCGCTCGACGGGACGCTCGTCGTGGCCAGGGACATCGCCCACGCCCGGCTCAAGGAGATGCTCGACGCGGGCCGTCCGATGCCGGCCTATTTCCGGGAGCATCCGGTCTATTACGCCGGTCCGGCCAAGACGCCCCGGGGCCTGGCCTCCGGCAGCTTCGGGCCGACGACCGCCCAGCGCATGGACGGCTACATCGCCGATTTCATGAAAGCCGGCGCCTCTCGGGTGACCCTGGCCAAGGGCAACCGCGGTCAGGCCGTCATCGAGGCCTGCCGCGCCTTCAACGGCTTCTACCTGGGGACGATCGGCGGGGCGGCCGCGCTGATGGCCAAAAAGCACATCATCGAATCCGAGGTCCTGGATTTCGAGGACCTGGGGATGGAGGCCGTCCGCCGCATCCGCGTCAAGGACATGCCGGCCTTCATCATCTACGACAACAAGGGCAACAACCTCTACGCCGCGCTCTGCCGCTAGCCGGGCGCGGCGGCCCTGAACCGCTATCACAGAACCGCCCGACCCCCTTTCCCGTGGGCGGCGGATAAGATAGAATGGAAAGGCATTTTTAATAAAAAGGAGTCTTCAAACATGAAAAGAACAACGGTTTTAAGGAAAGCCATCATGGAGCGCCGGGCCGTGGTCGTCCCCGGCTGTCACGACGCCCTGAGCGCCAGGGCCATCGAAAAGGCCGGCTTCGAGGCCATCCAGGTCTCGGGTTACGGGCTGGCCGGGTCCTTCCTGTGCAAGCCCGACGTCGGCCTCATCCGCATGAAGGACACCATGGACATCACCTGGAACATCGCCCAGGCCGTCAAGATCCCGGTCATGGCCGACATGGATACCGGCGGCGGCAACGCCGTCAACGCCGCCGCGCTGACCGAGCGGCTGATCGCCATGGGCGTCGCCGGCATGAACCTCGAGGACCAGATCTTCCCCAAGCGCTGCGGCCACATGGCCGGCAAGGAAGTCATCAGCGCCGAGGAGATGGCCGGCAAGCTCAGGGCCTGCGCCATGGTCAGGGACGGCCTCGACAAGGACTTCATCATCAACGCCCGGACCGACGTTTTCGCCGGCCTGGGCATCGACGAGGCCATCCGGCGCTCGAACCTTTACCTCGAGGCCGGGGCCGACCTGGCTTTCATCGACGGCATCAAGAGCCGGGCCGACATCGAAAAGGCTATCAAGGGCATCAAGGGACCGCTGTCGGTCAACCTGATGGACGCTGTCAGCGGCATGAAGACCGAACTCATCCCCATCCCCGAGCTGGCCAAGATGGGCGTCGGCCGCGTCTCCATCCCCGTGGCCTCGATCATGGTTGCCCAGAAGGCCCTGATGAGCTTCTTCCAGGCCCTCAAGGCCTCACCGACCGGCATCCTGGCCGGCCAGACCCAGTGGGTGGCCTCCTTCGAGGAATACACCGACTTCGTCGGCCTCAAGGACTACCGGGCCATGGAAAACGAATTCCTGCCCAAGCAGAGGATCGAGGACAAGTACAAGGGCACCGATAAGATCGTCGGCTGATTCCCGCTTAGCGCAGGACCAGCCGGGTGAACGGGAAGACGTAGGCCTGGAGCAGGACGAAGAGTCCCATCAGCACGGCCAGCGCCAGGCTGTGCAAAAACACATAGCGCAGGATTTCGCCTTCGTGGCCGTACCAGCGCGTGGCCGTGCTGGCGACGACGATGCTCTGGGCGTCGATCATCTTGCCCATCACGCCGCCGGAGCTGTTGGCCGCCGCCATCAGCACCGGGCTCAGGCCGAGCTGCCCGGCCGAGATTTTCTGAAGGCTACCGAAAAGAACGTTCGAGGACGTGTCCGAGCCCGTCATCGCGACACCCAGCCAGCCGAGCAATGTTCCGAAGAAGGGATAGAGAACTCCCGTCCGGGCGAAGGCCAAACCGAGCGTCGCGTCGAGCCCTGAATAGCGCGTGACGTAGCCGAGCGACAGCATGGCGGCGACGGTGAACAGAGAAAAGCGGACCCGCCTGAGCGTCTTCCAATAAGCCCGAGCCAGCGCCTGCGGCCGGAAACCCATCAGGAAGCCCGACAGAACGGCGGCGGCGAAAATCCCTGTCCCGGTGAAGGTCAGCCAATTGAAGGTGAACACCGCGGGCTCGGCCGTATCCTGGGCGACAACGGGCGGAACGCGGAAGACGAGCTTGTCCAGGCCCGCGACCGGGCAGCGGATGACGGATATCCCGTCCAGCAGGGCTTTGACCCGCGGCATGCCCCAGAGAAAGACAAAGACGCTCAGGACGAGCCAGGGCAGCCAGGCGCGGACGATTTCCCCGGTCGTGTGCGCCGGCCGGCGTCCCGCCGCCGCTTCTCCATCGCCCTCGAATCCGTAGTAGGTCCGCGGATGCCATTTCAGCAGGAACAAAACGAGCGCCGCCATGGAGATGACGGCCGAGCCGACTCCGGCCAGCCACGGGCCGTGGAAATTGGAGATCAGCCACTGGGGGACGGCGAAAAAGACGCCGGCGACGAGAAGCGCCGGCCAGATCTCGCGCATCTTCTTGAATCCGCAAAAGGCCCAGATGAGCCAGAAGGGGATGATCACCGAGAAAATCGGCAGCTGGCGTCCGACCATGGCCCCCAGCTGACGCACATCCAGCCCGGTGACCCCGGCCAGGGCGATGATGGGCGTGCCGAGCGCGCCGTAGGCCACGGGCGCCGTGTTGGCGATGAGCGAGAGGCCCGAGGCGGTGAGCGGGGCGAAGCCGAGGCCGATCAGGATGGCCGCGGTGACGGCGACCGGCGTGCCGAAGCCCGCGGCGCCCTCGAAGAAGGCGCCGAACGAGAAGGCGATGAGGAGAAGCTGGAGCCTGCGGTCCCGGGTGATCCCGGTCAGGCTGTCCTGCATGACCTTGAAATGGCCCCTCTCGACCGTCAGGTCGTAGAGGAAGATGACGTTGACGATGATCCAGCCGATGGGAAAAAGGCCGTAGGCGGCGCCGAGGCCGGCCGTGCGCAGGGCCATTCCCGGCGGCATGGCGAAGGCGGCGACGGCCGCGAGCAGGGACGCGCCGAGCCCGAGCAGGGCGGCGACATGCGCCTTGAGCCGGAAGACGGCCAGCCCGCCGAGAAGGAGGACGATCGGCAGGGCGGCGACGGCCGTCGACAGGAAGACGTTGTGCAGGGGATTATAAACCTGATGCCACGGCATGCGCTCCTCCCCGCGGGGCCGCCTACAGCCTGCCGTCCGTCTCCCTGTTCAGGCGATCGAAGAACGCGACCATGAAGCGGTGCCGCTCGGCCGCGATGCGCCGGCCCTCGCGCGTGAAGATCCTGCCCTTGACCCGGCCGAGCTTGACGAGATACTCCCGGTAGGCGGTGTCGTCCCTGGTATACGGCTTTGTCTTGCGGACGTCGATATTCTTGTCGTGGAGGCGCGCCCCGACCTCGCCGGCGAAGAGAAAGGCGCGGCCGATGCCTACGGCGCCGATCGAGTCCAGCTTGTCGGCGTCGAAGAGGACCTTGGCCTCGAGCGTCCGGGGCACGGCGTGCTTGCGGAATCGGTGCGTGCGGATGCAGTGGACGACGGCGCGCACGGCGGCCGGATCGAGGCCGTGGCGGGCCAGCAGCTTCCCGGCCATGGCCGCGCCGGTCCGGCCGTGGCAGATCTTGCCGCCCGAGCGGTCCTCTTCGCCGCGCCCGATGTCGTGAAGGAGCGCGGCCAGCGAGAGAATGCCGAGGTCGGCCCCTTCCTTTCGGCCTATGCGCAGGCAGAGCCGGGTGACGCGCTCGGTGTGGTCCCAGTCGTGACTGCCGCGGGCGTCGCGGAAGAAGGCCAGGGCTTCTTTCCGGATATCCGCCAGCAGGGCGGGGGAGACGGCGACGGCTCCGCCCGGCGGCCGGCGGCCGGCGGGGGCGCGGCCGTCCTTCTTCGCGGACCCGGCTCGCGTCATCAGCGGATCATGTGGACGACCAGGCCGTCCTTGAGCTTGGGCTCGAACCAGGTGGATTTGGGCGGCATGGTCTTGCCGAGGTCGGCGACCGCGAAGAGCTGGTCGATGGTCGTCGGATAGAGAGAGAAGGCGACCTTGAAGGCGCCGGTGCGGACCTTGCGCTCGAGCTCGTCCGTGCCCCGGATGCCGCCGACGAAGTCGATGCGCTTGTCGGTCCGGGGATCGGCGATGCCGAGGACGGGGGCGAGGAGATTGTTCTGCAGGACGGAGATGTCGAGCGAGGCGATGGGGTCGGCGGCGTCGAATGAGCCGGGCCTGGGCTCGAGGAGATGCCAGACCCCGTCGAGGTACATGCAGAATTCCTTGCTCCGGGCCGGGGCCTTGCGGTCGGCCGGGCTCCGGACGAATTTTTCGTCCACCCTGGCCAGGAAGCCGGCGGCGTCGAGG
>Ga0153915_10001757_pt1 | contig 19931 bp, 15 predicted proteins | sample Opewatmetagenome_2_FD_107003 | JGI IMG/M metagenome (GOLD analysis project Ga0153915, IMG submission 107003) | Freshwater wetland microbial communities from Ohio, USA - Open water 3 Core 3 Depth 3 metaG | ecosystem: Environmental > Aquatic > Freshwater > Wetlands | place: USA: Ohio, Lake Erie...
GCCGGCGACGTCCGCAAGGTCAGCCTGGTCCGCGGCGTCGAGACGCTCGTCCTCGAGCGGGACGAGGCCGGCGCCTGGCGGCTGACGGCGCCCATCCAGGCCGCCGCCGATGAGTCGGAGGCGGCGAGTCTCGTCGATGCCCTGTCCTCCCTCCGCATCGAGCGCGTCGTCGAAAAGGAAGCCAAGGATCCCAAGACCTACGAGATCCCGACGACCGAGGTTTCACTCTGGGTCAAGGGCAAGGACGCGCCCGTGCGGCTCCTCGTGGGCATGGAGAATCCGCTCGACAAGAGTCTTTTCGCCAAGCGCGAGGACGACCCGCGGATCGTCCTCCTCTCGTCGACCCTGAAATCGACGCTCGACAAGCCCGTTTTCGACCTTCGGCAGAAGGACGTCTTCAAGTTCGCCGTCGCCGACGTCAAGGGCATCCGCATCCGGGCCAAAGATATTGCCTGGCAGGCCTCTCGCGAGGAGGCGGGCTGGCTCCTCAAGGCCCCCGTCGTCTCGTTGGCAGCCAAGGGCAAGATCGACTCGCTCCTCGAGTCCCTCTCGGGGTTGCGGGCCAAGGCCTTCGTGTCTGAATCGAAGACGCCTGAAACGCTCAAGGAGTTCGGCCTGGACAAGCCCGAATACGAGGTCGCCCTGTCGCTGCCCGCCGCGAACCAGGAGATCGTCTTCGCCCTCCACAAGCAGGGCGAGGCCATGTACGCCTCGACGTCGCTCTCGGCCAAGATCGTCACCTTCGAAGGCACGCTCCTCACCGATCTCGACCGCAAGGCCGACGAGATGCGCGAGAAGAAAGCCGCCGATTTCTACGTCTGGGACGCCGACCGGATCGCGCTCAAGCGCGACGGCCTCGAGATCGCCGCGGTCAAGGAAAAGGCCGGCGCCGGGGACCGCTGGGTCCTCGAGGGACCGGCCAAGGAAGAGGCCGACCGGACCAAGATCGAGGACTTCCTCCGCCAGGTCGCGGGCCTCGAGGCGGCGGCCTTCGTCGACGTACCGGGCCCTCTCGCCGCCCATGGTCTCGATCCGGGCGCGGAGATCCGCGTCAGGGCCACGGACCCGCAGGGCAAGGTCCAGGAGATCGTCCTCATCGTCGGGCGCGAGGATGCGGCCAAGAAGCAGGTCGCGGTCAAGAGCCCCGGCCTGGGCTACCTCCTCCTCGTCGACTCCTCGTTCCTCCAGGCCTGGCCCAAGGAGGCGAAGGATTGGCGGGCCGCGCCGCCCAAGGCGGAAGAGAGCGCCGCTGAGAAGAAATAGCTTCGCGGCCGCGCTCCTCGCCTGGTACAGGGCCCACCGGCGGGACCTGCCGTGGCGCCGGACGCGTGACCCCTATCGCATCTGGGTCTCGGAGATCATGCTCCAGCAGACGACCGTGCCGGCCGTCGTCCCCTACTTCGAGCGCTGGCTCGAGGTCTTTCCCGACGTCCGGGCCCTGGCCGAGGCGCCGCCGCAAAGGGTCCTCCGCGAATGGCAGGGCCTGGGCTATTATCAGCGGGCCCGGAATCTCCACGCGGCGGCCCAGAGGGTCGTCCGGGACCACGGCGGCGAGGTCCCGGCAGAGGCCGCGCTCCTCCGACGGTTGCCCGGATTCGGCCCTTACACGACGGCCGCGGTGCTCAGCCTGGCCTACGGCCGTCCCCTGCCTGTCGTCGAGGCCAACGTTCGCCGCGTCCTGATGAGGGTCCTGGAGCTTAAAGGGCAGGCTGCGCCTCGCGTCGACAAAGCCCTTCTGGCCTTCCTCGGAACGGTCTTCCCGCGGCGGGCGGCCGGGGATTTCAATCAGGCTCTGATGGAGCTCGGCGCTCTCGTCTGCCGTCCCCGGAGCCCGCAATGCCTGGCCTGCCCGATCCGCATCCACTGCCGGGCGGAGCGCGAAGGGACCCAGGAAACCATCCCGCGGCCGAAGAGGCTCCGCCTGCAGAAGATCGACGTCGTCGTGGCCGTCATCGAGAAGGACGGGCGGATCTTGCTCCAGGAAAGGCCGGCCGGCGGATTGCTGGCCGGGCTGTGGGAATTCCCGGGGGGCAAGGTCGAGCCCGGCGAGACCCTGCCCGCCGCGCTGAAGCGGGAGATCCGCGAGGAGCTCGGGGCCGGCATCAGGAACGTCCGTCACCTGACGACGGTCAAGCACGCCTATACCCGCTTCGAAGCGACCCTCCATGTCTTCAGCGGCCGCCTCGAGAGTGGCGAACTGAAAAAGGGACTGCGCCGGCGCTGGGTCACGCTCCGGGGTATGCGGAGGTATCCCCTGCCCTCCGGCAGCGTCAAGATCGTGGAATTCCTGGAGCGCCGCCGCGAGAGGGAACCCATGAAAAGTGAGAAGAACCTATAAAAGGCCCAGCCCTCTGTGTTTCGCCGCGATCGCGTCCGCCAGGGCGTCGAGGGCCTCGATGTCGGCCCGCTTCGGCAGTCCCTTGGCCACGACCTGGCCCAAAAGCTCGACCCTGAGGCTGGGCATGGCCGCCTTGACCGTCTCGGCCATCTGCCCCGCCCAGCCGTAGGCTCCGATGATCGCCGCGAAGCGGGCCTTGGGCCGCAGGGCATTGGCCAAGATGACGGCATTGAAAACCGCCGGATGGGGGCCGACGTGAACGGTCGGGCAGGCAACGACGATGGTCGCGGCGTCGACGAGGGCCATGGCCAGCTGGCCGATATCGGCCGTGGCCATGTTGAACGGCAGGACGTTGATGCCGCGCTCGACCAGGGCCGTGATCAGGTGGTCGACCATGAGGGCCGTCGAGCCGTGCATGGTCACCCAGGGCATGACGACGACGTTGTGGGGTTTGTCGTCGGTCCAGTCGCGATAGGCCTGGATGACTGACCGAGGGTCGCGGTAGATCGGGCCATGGCTGGGAGCGATGAGCCGGATCTCGAGGTCCTTGATCTTGTCCAGGTTCTTCCGGACGATGGGGCGGAAGGGCATCATGATCTCGGCGTAGTACCTCTTGGCTTCCGCTTCGATGCGATCAACGCCATCGACGAACAGATCGGTCTGCGCGATGTGGGAGCCGAACCAGTCGCAGCTGAAGAGGATCTTGTCCTCTTCGAGATACGTCGACATCGTCTCCGGCCAGTGGACCCACGGCGTATAGATGAAGCGCAGGGTCTTGCCGCCGAGGTCGAGCCGCTCTCCGTCAGCCACGGTCCGTATCCGGCCGGCATCGAGGCCGAGATGATCGACGAGCATGGGCTTGGCTGTCTCAGACGAGAGGACGGTGGCTCCGGGATATCTCTTGAGGAGCCAGGGGATGCTCCCGGAGTGGTCCTGCTCGGTGTGGTTCGAAATGACGAGATCGACCTTCGGCACATCCGCGAGGTAAGCCTCGAGGACGTCGCGCTTCATCGGCTCGACCGAGTCGACGAGGGCGATCTTTTCGCGCCCACGGACGAGATAGGCGTTATAGCTCGTGCCGTCGGGCAGGGGGATGAGGCTGTCGAACAGCCGGCGGTCGAAATCCGGCGCGCCGACGTAGAGGACATCGGGAACGATCTCTCGAGGTTTCATGAACTCCCTCCCGCGTTGAATTCCGAGTCATTTTATAGGATTTCGTCCCGAAAATAAAGCCGCCCGTCCCCATCAGACCTTGAAATAGATGCGGCGGCGATCCAAGAAGAAGAGCAGGGCCCACTTCACCGACAGGGCCCCGACCGGGATGATCAGGGGGGCGAGGACCGCGGCATGGCTTTCGAGGCCGCCGAGGAAGAACCGGGCGATGCCCTCGAAATCCACGACCTCCTGGCCGAAATAGATGAGGATGGCGTTAACGCCGATGACCGCGAAGAAGGCCGACCAGCCCTTCCAGCCTTTGACGTCGATGAGCCAGTAGAAAAGAGCGGCCAGCAGCAGGGACCATCCGCCGCCCCAGAGGACGTAGGAGCTCGACCAGATGTGCTTGTTGATCGGGAAGGCCAGCCCCCAGAGGCCGCCGAGGCCCAGGCAAACGACCCCCGCCAGGGCCAGGCCGGCCGTCTTCTTCCGGCCGCTGCGTCCCGATCTCAGCCAATAGCCCGCGAAAACGCCGAGGAGGAGCGAGCAGGCCGCCGGGAAGGTCCCGGCCACGCCCATGCTGTCGCCCGGACCGTAGAATTCCTCCGAGATCCGGCCCGGCAGGACCTTCTGGTCGATATAACTGTGGAGCGAGCCCTCGGGCGTCATCACGCCCGGACCGTGTCCGGGCACCGGAATGAGGGCCATGGCGGCCCAATACAGAAGGAGGACGCCGGCGAACACGGCGGCCTGGGTCTTGATCTTGGTGTGGAGGACGAGCAGGGCGACAAGAAGGTAGCAGAGGCCGATCCGCTGCAGGACTCCCGACCAGCGCAGTCCGGCGAAATCGAGCTTCAGGAGGCCGCTCGCGAGAAGTCCGAGCAGGATCAGGATCAAGGATCGCTTCAGGACATGCAGGTGGATCGCCCGCCGGCTTTCGCCGCGCTCGACCCGCTTCAGGAGCGAGAACGGGAAGACGGCCCCGATGATGAAGAGAAAGAGCGGAAAGATCAGATCGTAAAAGGTGAAGCCGGCCCAGGGCTTGTGCTCGACCTGGCCGGCCAGGAAGCGGGCCCAGGGCGCATCGGTGATCGCGGGCAGGCTGCGACAGATGGCGTCGCCGCCGATGATCCAGAACATGTCGAAGCCCCGCAGGGCGTCGAGGGAAGCCACCCGGCTCGAGCCCGGCGCCGCCGTCCTTTCCGCTTTCATCTTGGCCTCTCTAGCGCCCGCCCCGCGGACCGGCGGCCTCGGCGAGGGCTCCCGCCGTCGCTTCGTACATCCAGGCCATTATCTCAGCCGTCCGCGACGGCTTGATCCTGGCCGCGACGGCGGACTCCGTTTCCTGCCGAAGAGACTTCATCTCTCCAAGGATGCGCCGGCCTTCGTCGGCCGCGGCGGGACCGCTCTGTCCCAAGCGGGCCAGCAGCAGGAAGCGCGCCGCCTCGGCCCGGTTGACCAGGTTCCTGGCCGCGAGGATCCAGGCCTCGAGCTCGGCCTCACCGCTTCGGGCGGTCTTGGCAAAGGCCCGGAAGAGATCCAGCCCCCGGCGATATTCGGCCAGCCTCAGCTCGACGGCCCCGAGCTCTTTCTCGAGCTCGCCCTGCCGCGCGATCTCTTCGACACGTTTCGAGACATAGTCGGGAGGAGCGGGCCGGGCGTCCTTGAAAAAGCCGAGGTCGGCCGCGTAGTTGAAAAGCCCTCTCCGGGCCAGGGAGCCGGCGGCGGCAAAAAAGCCCAGGTCGTCGATCCCGAAGTGCCGCCGGACATAGTCTTGTTCGAAGTCCGCCATCGTCGCCCCCGGATTGTGGGCCAAGAATCCCGGCAGCTCGATCGAGGCGAGCTGAAGCTCCCAAGGGAAGAGGTGGACCGTCCAGCTGGTCAGGACGGCGCCGCGGAGCCGCGGCGACGACCCCTTGCGGAACGAATCGGCGGTGTTCCTCATGTGGAAGTAGGTGCGCGGGGCGAAGACGCTGTCGCCGTAACAGCTCGAGCTGGGGCAGACGACGACGTCGAACCCGTTCGCGGCGAGATAATCGGACGTGTAGAACGGGTCGGGATCGCGGCCCGGCTCGGCGCCGAGCGGGAAGATGAACCGGCCGAACCGCTCGAGCGCCGCGGCGTCGATCTCGCCCGGAGGAAGGCTTCCCTGCCCCCAGATCTGGACCGTGCCCACGCCATCGTAGCGGTCATAGAGCCAGTCGTAGATGACGATCCGCCGCGAAAGCTTGTCCAGGGCCTCGGGGTGATGCAGGACCATGTCGCCCCAGAAGGCGGGCCGAATCCCCTTCTCGATGAGCGGCCGGCTGACGGCGTTGATGTGATCGATGTAAAGCTCGGACAGTGAGTGCTCGCCGGCGTAGGCCCGGCAGCGGGGACATTCGCCGAGCGTGTAGGCCTCGTCCGCGCCCAGATGGAACGTGCGGACCTCCCCGAAGACCTCGAGATACTCGTCGATCCACTTTTTCAGGAAGGCGACGACGTCCGGGTTCCGGGGACAATACTGGTCGATCCGGTCCGGGACTTCGGCCAGGGGCTTGTATCGGGGATTCTTGAGGACGTATTCGCAATGGCCGATCGTCTGGAGAAGTGGTACCGGCTCGAGGCCGAGCGAGCGGCTGTAGGCCAGGATGTCCTTGAACTCGGCCTTGGCGAAGGCGTCCGGCGAAACGCACTCGGGACAGGTCTCCCAGCGGATGTTGTTCTCGACCTCCCAGAGGATCGTGTCGTAGCCCTCCGCGGCCAGCCGCTTGAGCCAGGTCTTGAGATAGGGACCGCGGAACTGGGCGATGTTCATGTCGATATGGAAGCCCCTCGTCTTCTTGAGGCCGGCTTCGGTCCGCGGGGACTTCCGGCAGGCGGCCGAGCCGGCGAGAACCACGGCCAGCACGGCCAACCCGAGTCTCGAGAGGGTCGCATGCGCCATGGTCAGGACTCCTTCGGCGGCACTATATCGCCGGCCCGAGGGCGCTGTCAACGAAGCCCGATCGCGCGGCGGTTCGGTTGACAATCCGTCGGGGCTCCGTCTAGAGTAGGGGCGAAAGCCGCGACGAAAGGAGCCCGACGGCCGTGGATTGGGAAGGCGCGCTGAGGCCGTTCCTGATAGCCCAATCGGACTGGGCCGGGGAACTGCTCGGACGGCTCATCGCCTTCCCCAGCACGCCCGGCTCCGAAGCCGCGATCCAGGCCGCCCTTCTCGAGATCCTCGCCGGGGACGGCCTGGCGGCGACGGCCGTCCCGGTCGAAGGCACGATCCGCGATGATCCCGATCACACGCCGGTCGAGGGCCGCCCCGGCTATGAGGGCCGTCCCAATGTCCTCGTCAAGCTCGCCGGCGCGCGCGGCGGCCGGAGCGTCATCGTCAACACCCACAGCGACGTCGTCCCCGGCCCGGCCGGGATGTTCGAGGCCGTGATCCGCGATGGGGTCGTCCGCGGCCGCGGCGCCTGCGACGCCAAGGGACAGATCGTCACGGCCCTCCTGGCCATGCGGGCCCTCCGCGAGCTCGGCCTGAAGCTCGACGGCGACGTCGAGGTCCAGTTCGTGATCGAAGAAGAGGCCGGGGGGAACGGCACCCTCGCGGCCCTCGTCGCGGGCCGGAGAGCCGACGCGGCCGTGGTCCTCGAGCCGACCGGGCTTGTCCCCCGCTCCGCGAACCGCGGCGCCGCCTGGTTCAAGCTCACGGTCGAGGGCCGGCCCGTGCACATGGGCCGCTATCACGAGGGCCTCAGCGCGTTCGACGAGCTCGTCGGGCTCTTGCCTGATCTTCGAGACTACGAAGCGAAGCTGCGGCGGGATTCGAAGGGCATGGCCGGCTTTCCGGACGAGCCCTCCCCCGTCGTCCTCAACATCGGCCGGGTCCAGGCCGGGGATTGGCCCTCGACGGTCCCGGGCCGGTGCCTCGTCGAGGGCGGGATCGCCTTCCTGCCTAACCGGACGGCCCGCGAGATCGAAGCGGAGATCCAGGCCCTGATCCTCGCGCGGGCCACGCCCTGGGCCCGGGAGCACGCCCGCTTCGAGCTGGCCGGTCTCCGCAACGAGGCCTTCGAGACGCCGCCCAATCACCCGGTCGTTCGGACCTTCCGTCAGGCGGCCGAGGAGGTCCTGGGTCCGCGTCCGGCGCAAGGCTGGAACGCCTCCTGCGACGCCCGCCTCCTCTTTCACCGGGGCCGCATGCCGACGGTCGTCTTCGGGGCCGGGGACCTTCGTCACGCTCATGCGCTCGACGAGGAGGTCCGTCTCGGGGACATCGCCCGGGCCGCCGAGGTGCTGGTCCGGTTTCTGGCCCGCTGGTGCGGGACCGGGGGAAAGGAGTCGGGCCATGTCCGTTAGGATCGCCGTCGTCGGGGCCGGCCAGTACGGGCAGACCCACCTCGACGTCTTTACCCAGCTCGAGGAGACGGGCGTCGTTCTGGCGGCCATCGCCGAGAGCGACCCGGCGCGGGCCGAGGCCCTGCGCAAGCGCTACGGCTGCCCGGTCTATCCCCATCATCTCGATATGTTCGCCCGGGAGACCCTCGACGCGGTCAGCGTCGCGACGCCCGACCCTCTCCACCGGGAGATCGTCCTCGACGCCGTCGCCGCCGGCCTGCACGTCCTCGTCGAAAAGCCCCTCGACATCAGCGTGAAGGGCGCCGAGGCCATGGTCGGGGCGGCCCGCGCGGCCGGCGTCCTTCTCCAGGTCGATTTCCACAAACGCTATGACCCCGATCACCAGGCGATCGAGCGGCGCGTCCGGGCGGGCGACCTCGGCCGGATCCTCTACGGCAGCGTCCACATGGAGGACCGCATCGAGGTCCCGACCAAGTGGTTCCCCCGCTGGGCGGCCCTCTCGTCGCCGGCCTGGTTCCTGGGCGTCCACTTCTACGATCTCGTGCGCTGGATCCTGAAGTCCGAGGCCGTGGCGGTCACCGCGACCGGGACCAAGGCCGTGCTTCTCCAGGACCACGGCCTCGACGCTTACGATTGCGTCAACGCCAAGGTCGATTTCGCGAACGGGGCCACCGTCTCGTTCGACACGAGCTGGGTCCTGCCCCAGGGCTTCGAAGCCGTCGTCAACCAGGGCCTCCGGATCGTCGGCACCAAGGGCTTCTTCGAATGCGACAGCCAGGACCGCGGCACGCGGTCGTGCCTGGCCGGCGAGGGCATGGCCACCTACAACAACAATTTCCGCCGGGAGACCGCGGACCGGACCGGCCGCCGGGTCCTCCGCGGCTACGGGATCGAGAGCATCGAGGACTTCGCCGGGAACGTCGCCTTCCTCAAGGGCGGCGGCCGACTGGCCGAGCTCAAGGGGATCTGGGCCTCGGGCGAAGACGGCCTGGAGGCGACGCGCATCGCCGCCGCCGTCCACGAAAGCCTGACCGCCGGCCGGACGGTCCGGCTGGGAGAGCGTCATGGCGGTCTATGACCTAACTCCGCTCGAGGTGCCGCGCATCGAGACGAAGTACCGCACCATCCGGACCAAGATCCCCGTGCCCGAATCGGTCCCACTGTTCGAGGCGCTGGCCGCGAGCGAGCCCCGTTCGATGGCCGGCCAGCCGCCCGTCGTCTGGCACAAGGCCGAGGATTTCATCGTCTCCGACAAGTGGGGCAACCGTTGGATCGACTGGTCGAGCTGCGTCCTCGTCGCCAACGCCGGGCACGGACGGCGAGAGATCCGGGAGGCCCTTCAGGCGGTCATAGACCAGGGCCTCCTCGCCAGCTATGTCTTCGTCCACGAACAAAGGGCCGAGCTCTGCCGCCTGCTGCGGTCGCTGGCCCCCGATCCTGAGCGTTATCGGGTCTTCCTGCTTTCGACGGGAAGCGAGGCGACGGAGAACGCCATCAAGCTGGCCCGGACCTACGCCTTCGAGAAGTACGGCCCCTCGCGCAATCGCGTCGTGTCGTTCCGGTACGCCTTTCACGGCCGGACCATGGGCGCCCAGCTCGCCGGCGGCCTGGACGGGCAGAAGCGATGGCTCGGCGTCCCCGACCCGGCCTTCGTCCAGGTCCCTTTTCCCGACGGCTACAAGAATACCGCCTTCGGGTTCGACGGCTTCTTCTCGGCTCTTCACGACCTGAAGCTCGCGCCGGGCGACATCGCGGCGGTCATGACCGAAAGCTATCAGGGGGTCGGACCCGACTTCCTGCCCGTCGATTACGCCCGGCGCCTCGAAGCCTTCTGCCGCGAGCACGACATCGTTACCATCTTCGACGAGGTCCAGTCGGGGTTCGGCCGGACGGGGAAGATGTTCTGCTATGAGCATTACGGCATCGAGCCCGACCTCATCTGTTGCGGCAAAGGCATCTCGTCGTCCCTGCCGCTGGCCGCCGTCATCGGCCGGGCGGACATCATGGAGCTCTACGCGCCCGGGTCCATGACTTCGACCCATTCGGCCTCGCCCCTGCCCGTCGCGGCGGGCCTGGCCAACCTGGGGATCCTTCTCCGCGAAGACCTGGCCGGCCGTGCAGCCCGGATGGAAGGCGTCCTGATGCCCCGCCTGGCCGCGATCCAGGCCCGCCACCCGTCGAGGCTGGGCTGCCTCCACGGCCGGGGGCTCGTCGCGGGCATCCAGGTCGTCCAAGCCGGGACCAAGGTCCCCGATCCGGCCACGGCCCTGGCCATCAACCTCGCCAGCCTGCGCAAGGGCGTGCTGATGTTCGCCCCGGTGGGCATCGCCGGGGAGTGTCTGAAGATCGCCCCGCCCCTGACCATCGCCGAGGACGCGCTCATCGAATCGGCGGAGGCCTTCGGCGAGGCCGTCGATGAGGTATTCGCATGACCGAAGATCCGTTCGATCTAGGCTCCAGGACCGCCGTCATCACCGGCGGAGGAGGCACGCTGGGCTCGGCCATGGCCCTGGCCCTGGCCGGGCGTGGCGCGGCGGTGGCCATCCTCGATATCCGGGAAGCCGCGGCCGTCGAGGCGGCGGGCCGGGTGGCCGCGGCCGGAGGCCGCTCGATCGGCGTCGCTTGCGACGTCCTCGATGAGGCGAGCCTGGCCGCGGCGGCGGACCGGGTTTCGCGCGAGCTGGGCGGCCTCGATATCCTGGTCAACGCGGCCGGCGGGAACGCCCCGGCGGCCACGACATCGAAGGAGACCGCGGCGCCGGACGACATCATGGGCGCCCCGGACGGAGCGCGGTCGTTCTTCGACCTCGAGATCTCCGACCTGCGCCGCGTCATCGACCTGAACCTCCTGGGGACCCTTCTCCCCTGCCGGGTCTTCGGAAAGGAGATGGCCCGACAGGGCGGAGGCGTGATCGTCAACATCTCTTCGATGACCGCCTCGCGGCCACTGACCAAGGTCCCGGCCTACTCGGTGGCCAAGGCCGGCGTGTCGAACTTCACCGCTTGGCTGGCGACTCATCTTGCCCCGCTCCGCATCCGCGTCAACGCCGTCGCGCCGGGCTTCTTCCTGACGGAGCAGAATCGCTTTCTCCTCACGGACGAAGGGACAGGAGAGATGACAGTGCGCGGCCGGAGCGTCATCGCCCATACGCCGCTCGGCCGTTTCGGAGAGCCGCGCGACCTGGCCGGGGTCCTCATCTGGCTCGCGTCCGACGCATCCTCCTTCGTGACCGGAACGGTCATCCCCGTCGACGGCGGATTCTCCGCATACTCCGGGGTCTAGGAATTCCCATGATCGCCGCAGCCGTCATCCCTCCGCGCATGAGGGCCGCCGTCCTCGAATCCCCCCGCCGTTTGGCCGTGCGCGAGATCCCCGTCTGGCCCATCGAGACCTACGGCGATCCCGATCTCGTCCTGATCAAGGTCGCGGCCTGCGGCGTCTGCGGTTCGGACTTCAGGTACTACGTGGGCGAGAACCCGTGGGCGCTGCACACGCTCGGCCGGCATGTCGACAATCCGCCGGGCATCGTCCTCGGCCATGAGTTCGCCGGCGAGGTCGTGGCCGTGCTCGACGAAAAGAACGCCGGCCTGCTCGGCCGCCGTGTCGCCCCGGTCTGCTCGAAGGTCTGCGGCGTCTGTCCCGACTGCCGGGCCGGCCGGACCCAACTATGCCCCAACACCGTCCACATGGGCCACGGCCAGGGATGGGGGAAGCGCGACGTCTATCCCGGGGCCTACGCAGAATACGCTCCGGCCTGGGGCGCGGGCTGCTATGTCCTGCCTGACGGGCTCGGCTTCGGCGACGCGGCCATGATGGACATCCTGGCCGTCTGCGTCCACGTCGCCCACCAGGGCGATATCCAACGCGGCCGGCCGGTCCTGATGATGGGGGCCGGACCGGCCGGCAACGGCATCGCCCAGGCGGCCCGCGTCCTCGGCGCGAGCTCGGTCGTGGTCACGGACATCGCCGACCGGTCCCTCGAATCGGCCCGGCGGGCGGGCTTCGACCACGTCGTCGACGCGCGCGGCAAGACGGCCGCGGCGCTCGCCGCGGAGCTCCGGTCGATCGCCCCGGACGGCTTCGGCACGGTTTTCGACAGCGTCGGGGGCCGGGCGAGCTTCGACCTCGGGCTGGGGCTCCTGGGCCGGAAAGGGACCCTGGTCAACATGGCCGTTCATGACCGGGACTTCGCGGTCAACTTCATGCGGCTCGGCGCCGAGCGCCGCCTCACCACGAGCTCGAATTTCGCGGCGGGCGATTACCCGATCGCCCTGAGCTGGCTCGAGGCGGGCCGCTTCAAGGTCAAAGACTGGCTGACGGAGATCGGTCTCGACGATGTCCCGCGCCTCTTCGCCGAATCCGAGGCCGGCCGCCGCGCCTTCAAGCTCGTGATCACGAGCTTCTAGCTAGTCTGCTCCCGGGTTGGAGGACCTCCCGAGGCGGCGAGGTGTGTTCCCCCGAAGTCCCCGTAAGGGAAGGGGGACCCAGCCGGAGGCTGGGGGAAACCAGCTACAAGGTTTCCGGGGTGCGGGGATACGAGGGGGAATACCCGAGCAAAGCCGAAAGGGAGCGTCCGGAAGTCCCGGGCTGATCAAGACCTCTAGACGCCCGGATACTTGCGCTTGGCGAAGTAGATGATCTCCGGATGCTTCTTGTATCCGAGCTTCTCGAAGACGGCCATGGAGACGGCGTTGTCCGCCTCGATGAGGCAGGCCAGGATATCCATGCCCTGCGACTCGAGCCAGGCCTCGGCCGCCCCGACAAGGGCTGCGCCGATCCCTTTCCGCCGCGAACCGGAAACGACGGCCAGCCTGTTGATCCAGCCCTTGCGGCCGTCGTGGGTGGCGAGAACGGTCCCGACGACCGGTCCCCCCTCCCCCGCCTGGGCCACGAGAAAGCGGACGTTCGGCAGGCCGATCTGCCGGGCGATGTTCTCGCGGCTGTCCCGGCCCTGCGGCTTGAGCGGCAGCCCGCCCTCGGCCCAGAGCGCCATGATCTTGTCATAGTCCTCGATCCGGAACGACCGGACGACGAGGCCGTCCGTCATATCACGCGCCGGCATCCTCGAATCCTTTCGGTCCGTCCGCCGCGCCGCGGCCCTTGCCGGAGGCGTCCTCAGCGGATGAACAAGACAAAGATCCCGATGGCCACGGCCGAGGCGGCGATCCCCGTCGAAACGGCCGTGGACCAGGATCTCTTGTGGATCGTCCTCGCCGTCCCAACGTATTTGACGACCGCCCAGATTGCCGCGGCCGCGTAAGAGGCCAGATAGATCGTCTGCCAGAGTCCGGGCTTCGAGAGGATCTCGACCCATTCCGCCTGCCCCATGCCCAAGATGGCGAAGGCCGCCTGCACGGCCGAGGGGACCCAGGCCAGAAGGAGCGGCGCGCCCCACGCCCGCGAGGCGCCGCATAGCACGTTGCTGCGGTGGCACCCTTTCGTCCCGAGCGCCAGCAGGACGCCCGAGGAGAGGATCCAGACGGCGAAGATGAGCGGCACGATGAAGAGGATCTGCCAGGCATAGTAGTTGTCCGCATCGAGGCCGACGAGGACCGGCGCGGCGGGGACGTCGCCGGCCAGGCCCAGGACCGCGGAGCTCGCCACATAGGCCAGAGCGACCAGGCAGAGGAAGAGCGCCTCGCGGCGCATGGGGTGCCGCCGCTTGAAGGTCCGGTGCCTCGACCTCAGAGCTTCCAGAAAGGCCATGATCGCGCGCTCCTTCCTCAGGCCACCACGAGGTGCTTGCTGGCGAAATTCGGGTCGGTCGTCAGGTTGATCCCGAAGCGGCGGAGCCCTGAATCGTCGCCCGGCGTCGGGATGTGGGTGATGTGGACTTCCGCGCCCTGCAGCTCCTTCATGCGCTCCAGGGCCATATGGGCCATAGGATTCGTCGCGGCGTTGATGGCGAGGCAGGTCAGGACCTCCGACAGGTCGAGGCTGACGCTCTTCGCCCCGAAGACGGCCGTCTTGAGCTCGCCCACGGACTCGACGATCGACGGCGAGAGAAGAGGGATCTTGTCGGGGATCCCGGCCAGCGTCTTGACGGCGTTGAGGATGAGGGCCGCGGCGGCGTGCATCAGCGGCGAGTTCTTCCCGGTGACGATCGTGCCGTCGGCGAGCTCGATGGCCGCGCCGACGAAGACCCCTTTGTTGCCCTTGCCGGAGGCCCGGCCCTCCTCGGCCGCCCGGCGGGCGGCGACGACGACGGGACGGTCCTCGGCCTTGACCCCGAGCTCCTTCATCAGCAGCTCGGCCCGCTGGACGGTCTCCTTCTCGACGAAGCCGAGCGTGTACTCGCAGGCGTAGCGGAAATAGCGCCGGATGAGCTCCTGCCGGGCCGCCTCGCGGACGACCTGGTCGTTGACGATCCCGAACCCGGCGGCGTTGCAGCCCATGTCGGTCGGCGACTTGTAGAAGGACGGCTCGCCGGTGATCTTTTCGATGATCCTCTTGAGGACCGGAAAGATCTCCACGTCCCGGTTGTAGTTGACCGCCACCTTGCCGTAGGCCTCGAGATGGAACGGGTCGACCAGGTTGAAGTCGCAGATGTCGGCCGTGGCGGCCTCATAGGCCACGTTGACGGGGTGCTTGAGGGGCAGGTTCCAGATCGGAAAGGTTTCGAACTTGGCGTAGCCCGTGGTCAGCCCGCGGCGGTGCTCGTGATAGAGCTGGGACAGGCAGGTGGCCAGCTTGCCGCTGCCGGGACCGGGCCCGGTGACGATGACGAGCGGGTGCTCGGTCTCGATATAATCGTTCGCCCCATAGCCCTCGTCGCTGACGATGACGTCGACCTCCGTGGGATAGCCCTTGGTGAAGCGGTGCGTATAGACGCGGATGCCCTGCCGCTCGAGCTTGTTCTTGAAGATGCGGGCCGCCGGCTGATTGTCGAACCGGGTGACGACCACGGCCCGGATCTGGATCCCCCACTCCCGCAGGTCGTCGATGAGCTTCATGGCGTCGACGTCGTAGGTGTGGCCGAAGTCGGCCCGCATCTTCTTCCGCTCGATGTCGCCGGCGTAGATGCAGAGCAGGAAATCGGCCTGGCTGCGGAGCTCCTGCAGGAGCTTCATCTTGACGTTGGGGTCATAGCCCGGCAGGACCCGGGCGGCGTGGTAATCGAAGAAGAGCTTGCCCCCGAACTCGAGGTAGAGCTTCTTGGGGAAGCGGCTCATCCGCTCGAGGATGGCCTTCTTCTGCTCGGCGAGGTAATGGGCGTTGTCGAATCCGACGGTAGGAGTCATGGGGATCGTCGACCTTTCTTCGGGAGATTCACCGGGCGGTTCCCTTCAAGACCTGGAACCCTTCGAACAGGCCGTAGCCCACCGACGAATACTCGGACCCTGGCGGCAGGCCGCCTTTGGCTCCCTGCTGGAACGAGCCGGGCCAGGCCCGGCCGAGGGGCGGGTCGTTGTGAAAAGGCCCCAGAGTGTTCCGGAGGGTCCCATAGACGACCACCGAGACCTCGTTCCGGCCGGCCGAGAGCGAACCCGTCAGGTCGACCTCGAACGGCGGAAAGGCGGCCGTTCCGATCCGCTGGCCGCGGACGAAGACCTCGGCCGTGGCTCCGAGCCAGGGGCCGAGACGGAGCCGATAGGACGAGCCGGCCTCGGCCTCCGGCACGACGAAGGCCTTGGTGTAGCGGACGGCCTCTCCGTAGAACGGCCAGCCCTGGGCGTTCCAGGCCCCTGCCGCCAAGGACGCAGGCGACCTCATCTCGAAGCCTCGGCCGATCGCGGCCAGGCGGAAGCCGCCGAGGAGATAGACCGGCTCGAGCTCGGTATGGATGGTGAAAGGCCGGGCCTTGACCGTGAGCTTGTTCCTTCCGGAGACGATCCGTCCGCCGATGGGATAGACGCCGAACGACCGGTCCAGCCACCACTCCCCCGGCGCCGCGGCGACCTCCTTGTCGTTGATGAAGACCTTGAACAGGGCCGGCCGCTCGACCACAGCCCTGACGTCGGCGAAGTCCCCCACGTCATCCTTAGCGACGCGGAACCAGAAGACGGCCTCGAAGCCGGAGGCCGGCGGGAACTTGTCGCGGTCGAGGATGCTCGTCTTGTACTGGACGGCCGAATCCCAGGGGTTCCGATCCAGGCCGTTGGCCTGGAAGGTCTTCCTTTGGGCATCATAGAAATAGAGGTCCTTCTCGGTCCGGCCGGCGATCGTGAGATCGCAATAATCGAGGGTCAGGACGTTCGGGGCCTGGGCCTCGACGACGAGCTCACCCTCGGCGGCGAGCTCCTGCCAGGAAAGGGCCGGCTCAGCGGCCGGCGGCTTGGCCCTCGCGTCCCTCACGCAAAGGAGGAGGCTGCCCTTGGGGGGAAGCGAGAAGACGACTTCGACCTTGTCGCCGCGGCGCGCGAACGGGACCGGCTTGATCTGGCCGGTGAACGGGTCCCATGCCTCGGCCGACCCGCCGGCCAAGGTCACGGCGCCGGCCGTGGTCGCCTCGGCCTCCGAGTTGGCCAGGAAGACGAGGCGGCCTCCGTCGAACTCGCGGCGCTCGTGGAAGAGCTTGGCCCCGGCCTGAACGCCGGTGAAAACGATGGCCGGAGGGCTGTACTGGCGGACCTTGTCGAAGCCAGGGCCGGGCCCCGAATTGAGCCAGCGGTCCCCGAAGGACACCTGGAGCTGCCGGAGGTCCTCGGTCGGCAGGCCGTTGACGTAGTCGGGCGGCGCGACCCAGGAGATGATCTTGCCGTCACGGATGAGGTAATCGCGGATGAGGTTGACGGTCGTGTCCTCGAGGTTCCTCAGACCGGGCGGAAAGATGACCAGGCCGTAGGAACAGGAGCCCACATTGAGGCGTGAGTGGCTGACCGAGCCGAATTCCTGGAGGGTCTTCTCGCTGACGACGTCGTACTCGATCTGCTCGGCCTCGAGGAGATCGACGAACTCCTGGAAGTCCCGGCCGACGGCCTTGAAATCGTCGAAGGCCGCCGACGGCGAGTAGAACATCCAGGCCGTCGTCGTCGGCTCGATGACGACGATCCGATTGACCTGCCGGCCCAGGCTCATGGCCACGGACAGCCGGCCGAAATAATCGGCCAGGGTGTTGTAGAGAGGCCACCACGGCTCGACGTCGGAGAACGAGAGCGGGTGGTCGCGCTTGCGGGCGCCCTTGATCGTGGCGTAGGACAGGTGCTGGTTGAGGAAGTTGACGCCGAGGGCATATTCCCAATCGCCGATCCTTTTCTGGTCGGCGAAGGTCAGGTCCCAGCCGCCGGCGCCGTAGGTCTCGGACATCGTCCGCTCCCGGTCGAGCTGGTTGGCCGAGCTGCGGATCTCGCGCACGGCCCGGGCGTTGCCGAACTGGGCATCGGGGCCCTCGGACCACTCGTTCATCAGGATATCGATGCCGGGCATGTGGGCGTAGGAATCCATGGCCAGGGTGTCGGGGGTGTTGCGCGGCCGGGGCCATTCGTGCTCCCAGTAGTGGCCGGTGAGAAGGAGCCTGTTGTCGGTGGCGTAGGCGTAATAGGGCTTGGCCCAGTTCTCGATGAAGAGGTCGAGCAGGGTGCCGTAGAAATCGTGCCTGACGCGGCGCCAGCTGCCGACCTCCTCGAAGAGCCCGACGAGAGCGGGGCGCAGGTCGTAGCCGCAGCGGGTCTGGAAGGCCTGGAACAGGGCCGGCGTGTAATTCACGGCCTCGGCGCCGCCGGCCGGGGCGATCTCCGCCTCATCCTGAAAGACGCCGGGGACGGTAGCTCCGAACTCCTGGCCGATGGCCTTCTTGTAGCCGTTGAGGGTCAGGTCCAGGAACTTCTCGGTGACGTCCTTGCGCATGAGGTCTACGTAGGTGAAGCCGCCGTGCCACGGGGACGGCGCGGCGTGAACGACGTCGAAGACATAGTAGGTCGCTCCGTCGCCCCCGGGGGGCAACGGCTTGCCCGTGAGGTCCTCGAACCCGGTCAGGGTCCGTCTCAGGACGACGACGGCCGCGGGATCGAGAGCGGGGGGCGGGGCGCCTTCGTACTTCTTCATCCTCAGCCCGGCCCGGCCCGCGTCGGGCATGGCCGCGGGCACGTGGCCCCCGGCGAAGCCCGATGGGTAGGAGTTCTCGTCGTAAAGCCAGATCTTGAGGCCGAGCGTCTTTCCGGTCTCGACGGCGTAGGCGCAAAGGGAGAACCATTCGTCGGAAAGATAGGGGGTGATGAGGCCGGGACGGGGGTGGATGAAAGCGCCGCCGATCCCGCGGGCCTTGAAGTCCTCGAGCTGGCGCTTGATCTCCTCGCGGGTCAGGCGGTCGTTCCAGACCCAGAGGGGCGCGCTGCGGTAGCCGGCCGGAGGGTCGGCGAAAGCCGCCCGGAAGGCCTCGTAGGAGGGGCCCGCGGGCCTTTTCGCGCATGCCGCGCAGACGGCGACGAGGATCAGAGCCAGAGCGATGGGGACCACGGACGGGGACCGGCGCTTCGTGCTCATGATCGTGCCTTTCGTACGGTCGGGAATAATAGGGCGCTCCGGCGAACGCCCCGAATAGGATCCATCGGCGTCAAATCTAGGGGAACATGAACCCAAAGTCAAGACGCGCCGGGCGAAAGGAGGATGAGTGGCGGAGAGGGCGGGATTCGAACCCGCGGCCCCAGTTTGAGCCAGGGCAAACGCTTAGCAGGCGTTCCTGATCGACCACTCCAGCACCTCTCCGCGGTCGGGGAACGCGGCTTATTCTAGCATGAGTCCGGGGCCAAAGCCAAACGACCGGTCGGCCGGGCCGGAGCCATGCGTCAGGCGCCGATCCGGGCCAGCTCTCTGAACCGGGCCCATACTGTCTTACGCATGACGCTGAGACGCGTCCACCGAAGGGCCAACTCGTCCAGCTCCCCTTGTGGGCCCTCAGCCGCCCGGCGATAGGACCTAAGGCCTTCGAGTTCCTGCCCCGCCAGATCCGAGATCGTGCGGGCCTGGGCCATGAGCAAGCCGTCGTTCCGGACCAAGGACGAGAGCCTTAGGAGGGACCGCTCCTTGAGCTCGGCGAGGGCCTGGCCGGCCTGCTTGTCGGCGTCGTCGGTGAAGCTAACAGCCAGCTCCGTGGAGGCCTGGTCGAATCTTTCGTAGGAGGCCACGAATGATTCCAGGGCCTTGATGTCGCCTCGGTACATGCGAACGAGCAGAAATGCGACCGCGGCGGCCAGGACCAGGGCCAGGACGAGAAGCCATCGAACGGGCCTGGAGATCGTCATCGGGAGCCTCCCGCGATCTTGACCACAGTTCTCCAATTCCTGGTCGTGCCTCCCTGCTCCAGCGTCTTGTCGAGGAAGGCCATCAGGTCCGGCGTTCCGACTCCCGGAGAGAGCTTCACCCAAGTGTAGATCTCGTCCGGCTCGACCCGCACGATGCGCACACCTTTGGGCGGTTCCGGAAGCCGGACCGGGGGCGTCGCAGTCCCCTTCCGGGCCAGGAATGTCACGTAAAGCTGGATATCGGGGCCGGCCGGGAAGGAGCGGAAGGGGTCGGACACGACGATGGCCTGGAGCTCTTCAAGCGTTCGCAGAAAGATCCTGACTGGGAAGCCGAGGGTCCTCTCGAGCCCGCGGGCGATCTTCCCTTCGAGATCCGGCCCCTTGCCGGGCGCTTCGAAGATGACGTTGCCGCTGGCCAGGACGGTCCTCACATTCTTGAAGCCCATCGCTTCGAAGGCCTTTTTGAGCGCGGCCATACGGACCGCCCGGCTGCCGACGTTGTTGATCCCGCGCAGCATGGCGACAATGGCGGAGGGAGAGGGATTCGAACCCCCGTTCCGGAGGACCGGAAAGCGGTTTTCAAGACCGCCGCCTTCAACCACTCGGCCATCCCTCCGCAGGATCTATTTCTCAGGGGCTGAGATGCGTTCGAGCCCGTTCATGTAGGGACGCAGGGCCTCGGGGACGACGACCGAGCCGTCGGCCTGCTGGTAGTTCTCGAGGATGGCGCTGACCGTCCGTCCCACGGCCAGCCCCGAGCCGTTGAGGGTATGGGCGAACTCGGGCCGGCCCTTGGCCTCGCGCTTGAAGCGGATGTTGGCCCGGCGGGCCTGGAAGTCAAGGCAGTTCGAGCAGGACGAGATCTCCATGAAGCCGTCGCGGCTGGGCATCCAGACCTCGAGATCGTAGGTCTTGGCGCTGGCGA
>Ga0153915_10001758_pt1 | contig 19928 bp, 17 predicted proteins | sample Opewatmetagenome_2_FD_107003 | JGI IMG/M metagenome (GOLD analysis project Ga0153915, IMG submission 107003) | Freshwater wetland microbial communities from Ohio, USA - Open water 3 Core 3 Depth 3 metaG | ecosystem: Environmental > Aquatic > Freshwater > Wetlands | place: USA: Ohio, Lake Erie...
GGGCGGGCAAGGACAATCTTTTTAACAAGTCCTTTCTTGAATGCCGCAATTGCAAAAGCAACCGCAAGGTATGTCTTTCCGGTTCCGGCAGGCCCTATTGCAAAGCAGATATCATTTTTCTTTACCACCTCGAAATATTTAACCTGATTAGGAGTCTTTGCTTTTATTACATCTTTTTTAGTATATAAGATAATATTGTCGAACTCGTTCTCGCTTACAATTTCCTTCCCTTCAAGAGAGAGATCGATAATCGTTCCAACATCATTCTGGGTAAGCTTTCCCGATGTATTAATTACGAAAATCATCTCTTTAAATATTTTTTCTATGGCGTCAACTTCAGCATCAACCCCTTTAATAATAATAGAATCTCCCCTGACAATTATATTCGCGCTGAAACGGTCTTCGACTACCTTAAGGTTTGAATCGTTAACGCCGAGGAAAGAGAGGAAATCAATTTTATCAAGTTTTAATATTTTTTCAGTTTCCGTAAAAACCTCCATTAAATAAAAAGCCCTTTTCAAAAATATGAAAAGGGCTTTATAAAAAACAGCTTAAAAATTATGCCGTATTATTTTGTTTCTGCCTGTTCCTGTTTCGGAGGAGCCGGTTTATAGTTTCTTCTTACTTTATCGTAATGAGTTTTTTCTTCATCGGTAAGATTAGGAATCTTGAATATCTGTTTTGGGTAAATCAGGTTAGGATTCTTAATCTGGTCTCTGTTTGCGGTATAAATTTTAGGCCAAGCAAACGGATTTGCATAATGTTCTTTTTTCTTAGCAATGTTCCAGAGGCAGTCCCCCTTAATAACAGTGTAAGTAACTTCGGGAGCTTTAACTTCCCAAGCATCGAGCTTTCTTTGAAGCTGATTGTGAACTTTATCAAAAAATTCAGGGAAAGCGCTTACTTTCTGTCCTTTAAGCTGATTTAACTCAGCCTGACGGTCTTCCTTTGGCATTTCTTTTTTATCGATTTTAGCTTCGAGGGCATTAATAAGGTTTCTGAAGTTATCGATATCCGCTTTCGAATTAATACCGAGAAGGGCATAAACTTCTTTCATACAGTCGTCGCTCGACTGAATTTTAACATATTCAGCTTTAAGATTAGCAATTTCTGTTTTAAGCGAATTTAATTCGCCGGTCAACTGAGCTTTTTTCTCAGTCAATGTATTCATTTCACTTTGCCATTGTTCTTCTGTCATTTTTTCCTGAGCAAACGCGGTAAAGGTTAAAGCGAGAGAAAAGACAAAGAACGCAAATAAAAACTTCTTAAAATTCATTTAAAATCTCCTTTTCTAATTAAACTTATTACTTACCCATTTTTTCCAGGTTTTTCTTTATTTCAGCTTTAAGTTTGTTGCATTCATCGAGTTTAGCATTTTTTTCTGCTATTTCTCTTTCGAGTTTTGTCTTTTCAACTTTAAGATCGCTGATTTCTTTTTCAAGAGCCTTTACTTCTGTTCTTAATGCCTGCAACTGAGCCATCTGCTCTTCACTAACACCGCTGCAGCCGGTTATAGCAAAAGAACCGATAAGTAAAGCAGATGTTAATGATGCGGCAATAAGTTTTTTGAACTTCTTCATTATTCCTCCATCTTTTTGATTATTTAGTGACTAAATATATAAAAAACATCCATTTTTACCCAAGTTATATCACTTTTTTATCCACTAAACTTACAAATTTTTTGCCTGCAACAATGATATGGTCAAAAACGGGAATATCCATGATTTTACCCGCTTCAGCCAGTCGGCGGGTGATTGCAATGTCTTCATTGCTAGGTTCCGGATTACCCGAAGGGTGATTATGCATCAAAATGACGCTTGCTGCGTTATTATCTACCGCTACTTTAAATATCTCCCTCGCGTGAATAACGCTGGAATTTAATGTCCCTGTTGAAATTATTTTATATTTAATTATTTTATTTGAGGAATTCAAGCAAATAACGATAAAATGCTCCTGCATTTCATCCCTTAAAATAGGAATAAAAATATCGGCAACATCAGCCGGAGATGTTATTTTTCTTTCGGAAACCCACTTTTTATCGGAATCAATCCTTCTTCCGATCTCAAAGGCGGCGGCAAGTGCGGCAGCTTTATCTTTTCCTATCCCCTTTGTTTTAATCAATGATTCAATTGTTTTTCCGGCAAGAGCGCTAAGCCCCCCGTTTTCTTTTAACAGTTCAAGAGCAAGTCGGGTAACAGGATTTCCTTTTGAACCTGTCCTTAACAAAATTGCGAGAAGTTCCGAATCGCTAAGGTTATGCGCTCCGCGGAGAAGCAGTTTTTCCCTCGGCCTGTCATCTATCGGTAATTCTTTTACCGTAAGATTTTTATTATCGGGTATACTCATTGAACTATATTTTGTTTTTCCAAATACTCTGCGCAAATCCGCTTGTTTTCAATAGCCGGAATATTTTCAGGATTTATTTCAAGAGCTTTATTGAACATTTCTTCAGCTTTAGCAAAATCATTTTTCTTAATATAAATAATCCCAAGCAGAGTAAAAACTTCATCCGACTGTTCATTATTATTAAGCAGTTTCCTCAAATGATTTTCCGCTTTATCGTATTCCCCCATATCAAAAGAAATCCTGCCGGCAAGTTCATTCATCTGCCTTGATTCATTATTGATTCTGAGCCCTCTTGAAACAGAATCGAAAGCATGAAAATTCATCCCTTTAAGAAGATAAATTTTTGTAAGAATAAGCTGAAGTTCTTCGCTGCCCGATGAAATTTTATCGGCGCCTTTTGCCGCTTCGAGGGCTTTATCTATATTGTTCAGTTCAAGCTGTGTCTTTGCAAGATAAAGATAAGCATCATACAAATACTCGGTAGAATTATTTTGACCAATAAATTCTGTAAAGTTAATAACGGCAGATTCATAATCTTTCATAAAAAAGCGGGCAAGCCCGGCAAGAAATTTGACTTCGGCAATTTCAGAAGACGAAATCCGCGAAAGCTGTTCAACCGCTTCTTCATAATGATGGTGCTTAATTAGAAATAAGGAATAGTATTTCCTCAATTCAAAATCACCAGAGTTTTCATCAAGATAATTTCTCAACAATGAAGATGAATGGCCTATATTGCCCCAGTTTTCATAAATTTTATGAAGCTGAATTGATGAATCTCTTTTAAATGAATCTGTTTTAAGAAGGGATGTGTAAATCTGAACCGCATGAAGTAATTTGCCTTCATGCTCGTATTCCAGAGCTTTATTAAACTTATATTCCAGTTCCTGTTCTTCCATCTTATTCCCACTCGATAGTTGAAGGAGGTTTAGAACTTACATCGTAAACAACTCTGTTTATCCCTTTAACATTTCTCGTTATTTTATTTGAAACAGATTCAAGAACTTTGTAATCGAACCTGTACCAGTCGGCAGTCATGCCGTCTGTTGAAGTAACCGCTCTTAAAGCAATAACATTTTCATAAGTGCGGTTATCTCCCATAACCCCTACGGTCTGTACGGGAAGAAGAACTGCAAACGCCTGCCATATCTCGTCATATATGTTAAATTCTTTCAGCTCATTAATAAAAACAGCGTCGGCTTCTCTAAGCACATCAAGCCTCTGTTTTGTAATTTCGCCGAGGAGCCTTACTGCAAGTCCGGGGCCGGGGAAAGGGTGCCTTTTAATAAAATCAGGCGGAAGCCCCAGTTCATAACCGATAGCTCTTACTTCATCCTTAAATAGCTCTCTGAAAGGTTCTATCAGCTTCATATTCATTTTTTCGGGGAGCCCGCCTACATTGTGGTGGGTTTTAATTGTAACGCTTGCCCCCTTAACGGAAACAGATTCAATAACATCAGGATAAAGGGTTCCCTGAATAAGATATTTAATTCCCCCAATTTTTTTCGCTTCCTGCTCGAATATTTCAATGAAAGTGTTCCCGATAATTTTTCTTTTCTTTTCAGGTTCCGAAACCCCTTTAAGCTTAGAAAGAAATATTTCCGAAGCGTCAATGTGAATAAGATGAATATTAAAATTATCTTCGAACATCTTAATAATATCGCGGCTTTCATTTTTCCTCATCATACCGGTATCCACATGAACGCATATAAGATTTCCGCCAATAGCTTTCTGCACGAGTATAGCCGCAACAGAAGAATCGACTCCGCCGCTTAACGCGCAAATGGCTTTACCGGAACCGATTTTAGATTTTATTTCTTTAATTGAATTTTCTATAAAACTTTGAGGCGTCCATTCCCCTTTGCAGCGGCAGATTTTAAATAAGTAATTTGAAAGAATCGCCCTGCCTTCGGATGTATGAGCAACTTCAGGATGGAACTGAAGCGCAAAAATTTTCTTCGCGGTATTCGAGATAGCGCAGATAGGGGAATTTCCGCTCTTGGCGGTAATTAAAAATCCCTCCGGCAACCGGGTTATATAATCGCCGTGACTCATCCATACCTTTGTTTCCCTATTAACCCCTTCGAATATAATGTCATCTTGAATAATCTGTAATTCTGTTTTGCCGTATTCCCTCTCTTTTGCCGCTTCAATTTTTCCTTCAAAATGCTTTGAAATAACCTGAAGGCCGTAACAAATGCCGAGAATCGGTATCCCGAGAGAAAAGACCTCCGGATCTATTTGAGGAGAATCCGGTTCATAAATACTCATCGGCCCCCCGGAAAAGATTATTCCCGAAGGATTGAGTTCCTTGATTTTTTCAACCGGAAAATTATGGGGGTGAATTTCGGAATAGACTTTTAATTCTCTAATCCTGCGCGCTATTAACTGCGTATATTGAGAACCGAAATCAATTATAAGAATATTTTCTGTATGGAGCATTAAACTTATCCTGCGTGAGTTGTTATTAGAAGAAAAATTAAAAACGATATTCTATGGAGTAAAAATAATAATTTTACAGCTTTTATACCAAAAATATGATAAATACGGAGAGGAAAAAAGAAGCCGCGATAAAATTCGCGGCTTTCAGAAGAACTGATTATATATTAGTGCCCGAGCTGAGCTTCGTATGCGGCGGCATCCAATAACGAATTTAATTCGGCAGGATTAGCAACTTCAATTTTTACAATCCAGCCTTCGCCGTAGGGATCGCTGTTTAGAAGCTGAGGTTCATCGGCCAGTTTAGGATTGATTTCCAGAACTTTACCTGAAACGGGAGCATTCATATCGCTAACGGTTTTTACGGCTTCTATTGTTCCGAAGCTGACGCCGGCGGTAATTTCTTCAAGATCGGAAGGAACATCAATAAAAACAACATCTCCTAATTCGCCCTGAGCAAAATCGGTTATACCTATAAAACCGGTATTCCCTTCAACACGAATCCATTCGTGGTCTTTTGTGTACTTTAATTCTTTTGGAATATTCATTTTATCCTCTCTTTGTTAAATATATTTATCTATGAATGATGTATCATATTCATTGCTCTTAAAAATATCATTATTAAGAACTTTTTCGTGAAAAGGAGCCGTCGTTTTTACTCCCTCAATGGACAATTCTTCAAATGCCCTTTTGGCTCTTTTGATTGCATGAGCTCTATCGGTACCCCAGACAATCATTTTTGCCAATAAAGAGTCATAATTTGGTGGTATAATGTAATCATTATAAATATGGGAATCTACTCTTACTCCGAATCCTCCGGGGAAATGAAGATATGAAATTTTTCCCGGCGAAGGCCTGAAATTATTCTCCGGGTCTTCAGCATTAATCCTGAATTCAAAACAATGCCCTATCGGATTGCTTATTTGAGAGCCGATGTTTTCCCCTGCAGCAGCTAAAATCTGTTTCTGAATTAAATCGACATTATTAACCATCTCGGTAATAGGATGTTCAACCTGAATTCTTGTATTCATTTCGATGAAATAAAAATCCTTCTTCTTATCCACAAGAAATTCAATTGTGCCTGCTCCTTCATAATTAACATCTCTGGCTCCTTTAACAGCGGCTTCCGCCATTTTCTTCCGAAGCTCATCCGTAAGTATTGGAGAAGGAGTTTCCTCTATAAGTTTCTGGTGCCTCCTCTGTATTGTGCAGTCTCTTTCACCGTATTGAATTACATTGCCATGCTTATCTCCCATAATCTGAAATTCAACATGGCGCGGATTTTCGATGAATTTTTCTATATAAAGTTCGGGATTTCCGAAAGAAGCCTGAGCTTCGCCTGCGGCGGCAATAAACCCCCTTTCAAGTTCTTTTTCTTCATTTACAATTCTCATCCCCTTGCCCCCTCCGCCTGCCGAAGCTTTGATCATGACGGGATAACCAATTTCAAGAGCAATTTTTTTTGCCGAACTTATATCGGTTACGGCGCCGTCGCTGCCGGGCACAACCGGAACGCCGATATTCTTCATTGTGCTTTTTGCAAACGCTTTATCCCCCATCTTCTTTATCATATCCGCCGATGGGCCGATAAATTTAATGTTTGCAGAAGAGCATATTTCAGAGAACTGGGCATTTTCTGAAAGAAATCCGTATCCCGGATGAATTGCATCGGCTCCGGTAATATGAGCCGCCGAAAGAATATTCGAAATTTTAAGATAACTGTTTATGCTTGGGGCGGGGCCTATGCATACCGCTTCATCAGCAAAGTACACATGGAGCGAATCTCTATCGGCTTCGGAATAAACAGCAACGGTAGGAATACCCATTTCTTTACAAGTTCTTATAACCCTTAATGCTATTTCACCCCGGTTGGCAATTAGAATTTTCTTAAACATAACGTTCGGGCCGCATAAAAGAATTTTTAATCTTTTTCAATTAGAAAGAGAGGCTGATTATACTCAACCGGAGAAGCATTCTCAACAAGAATTTTAACAATCTTTCCGCTGACATCCGATTCAATCTCATTCATCAACTTCATAGCTTCAACAATACACAAAACAGCGCCCGGTTTAACCATGTCCCCTTCTTTTACAAAAGGATCGGCATCGGGGGCTGAAGCCTTATAAAATGTACCGACAATGGGGGATTTAATTTCATAGTATCCATCGTTTGAAACAGGCGCGCCCGCAAGAGGATTATAATTATAAACAGGCGCTGGAGGAGGGGCAGCCATCGAAACCATCTGCCTGCCTGAATTTTTGGAAACAGATATTTTAAGTTCCCCTTCCTGCACAGTAAGTTCCGATATATCGCTCTGTTCAACGATTTTTATAATTTTTTTTACCAGATTAAGGTCCATCAATTATCTCTTAATTTTTTACGCGTTCAACATAACCGCCGGTGCGGGTATCAACCTTAAGCATATCTCCTTCATTAACAAATAACGGCACAGTAATCTGAGCTCCGGTTTCAAGTTTTGCCGGTTTAAATGTATTTGTAGCTGTATCGCCTCTGAAACCGGGTTCCGTTTCAACAACCGTCAAATTGACAAAAACGGGCAATTCAACATTAATAATCTGTTCTTTATCATCCAGAAGGAGTTCAACCTCAATGCCTTCTTTCAGGTAAACACTTCCATCGCCGAAATAATTTTCAGCAACTGTTATCTGGTCATAAGTTTCGTTATCCATTAAAACAAATCCGCCCGATTCTTTATATAGGTACTGATATTTTCTTCTTTCAACGCGTACCATATCAATCGATTCGCCTGAACGGAAAGTATTTTCGAGAACCTTTCCGGTTCTAAGATTTTTCAAAGTAGTTCTAACAAAAGCGCCGCCTTTACCCGGTTTTACGTGAAGAAATTCAACAACTGTATAAAGATCGTTTTTATAACGCATTATTAAACCGTTTCTTAAATCTGATGTATCTGCCATAACTTCCTGCTGTTTATTACTTAATAATGGGACAAAAATTAATTAGAGGAGAGAAAAAAATCAAGCAAATAAAAAAGCCGTGCGCCGCACGGCTTTCCATTAAACCTTTAATTTTTACCCCCCAATTATCGTTAAATACCGGTCGGCCTCTGATACTGCCAGTGAAGTTTTATAATCTTCTTTTACCTTTTGAAATGCTTCTTTTGCATCGTTCATTTGGCTGGCGGCCATATAATTTATGCCTGCTTTTAAGAGATATTCTCCATTCAGGGAATTATTCTTTGAAACAGAAGCAGCTTTTTTGTAATAATCCGCCGCATCTTTAAATTCTTTTTTAGTTTCAACACAGGCGGCAATTCCGGCATAACCGGCAGCAACAAATTCATCGCCGTCTCCGCTGAAATCTTTATAATATTTCAGGGCATTATCAAATTCGCCGAGATAAAAATAGGAATTAGCGAGATATAATTTGGCCATCTCTCCCGAATTTGTGCTTCCGTATTCGTCAGCTATTTTTTTCAAACCTGCAATATTCTCAAGTTTTTTCCCTTCAATAGCTTCCTTATATTGATTAGCTTCATAAAGAGGTATTACTTTTGAAAGAAGAGTGGTTGCTTTAAGATTGTTTTTATCATTATTTTGTCTTATAAGAACAACAGCGGCGACAATTACAACAAGGATGCCGAATCCGATAAAAATCTTAGATTGATATTCTTTAAATAATTCAACTGCCTTGTAATAATAGGTAACCAGTTTATCTTCTTTCATCTCTTTTTTAGAAATCTTTTTACGCTTTGCTAACACAATTACACCCTGTTTTGTTAGTTAATTAAAATTTTAGCTTAGAAATTTAAGAAAATTATTATTCAATTCTAATATGATTTGAAAAAATCCAGGCATTATTATGCAAATAGACCTCAATCCGGTAAATTCCGGCGGCCGGAGGCCTGAAATCGGCCTTTAGACCTTGAATTTCGTCTATTTTCCTTCCATTATGTATAAGTTTGATTAAAGCCTGTTCACGAGGCAAAACTACTTTCAGCATTACTAAAGGGGAAAATTTAACCGTTTCTCCCATCTGATATTCGGCTCCTTCCTCTTCGGCATAAAAACGGAAAGAAGACGCATCGGCTATATTATGATTGGATATAAAACAGCGTCCTTCTTTTAACGCATTATAAATAATTCCCTTTGAAATTTTAACCGAATTATTATCCCCTGCCACAATTTTTTCTTTACTAAGAATATGAGTACGGACTGACTTAAAGAGCACTTTATAAGGAAATACTTCAACTTCAAAAAAGCCTAGAACATTAACTTTGTGGGCATGGGCGTCAACGCCCCCTACCCCTACCACTTTTCTTTTAATACTTACTTCATCCCAGACTTTTAGGGTCTCTTCAGGAGGAGCAATAATAGATTTTAACGGGTGAATAAAATAATTAAACTTATTCTGTTCGGTAAGGCCTTCCATCCATTCCGACATATGGTTCCAGATTTCAATCCCTGTAAATTCATCGCAATCCCATTCTGTCCATGGATATGGCGGATGTTCCGGAATTGAAGACCTTTTTTCGTGCGGATGCGCAATAAACCCAAAACCTTCCAGTTCATTTACTTTTCTTACATATTCTTTTGCGGGCAAACGGGTTGAAACCGTCTTCTCAATTCCTAAAGCAAGATAGTGATTCTGGTTTTTCCTGTCATTGATTTCGCAGCCGATAAGGACAAGTGTATTACCGAACCATTTTTCATATCCTTCTTCCAATCCACGCAAAGTATTATGGTCTGAAATAAGGATAAAATCGAGTCCGCATTCTCCGGCATCTGAGGCAATTCCGGGAATCTCCCCCGAACCATCGGAAAATACTGAATGTATATGTAGTGCTCCAACGTACTCGTACATACCGGACATACCGATTAAATGAATTTAGAAAAAGACAGAGTTAAAGCTTAGTTTTCCACTTCCAAAAGAGTCGAATACTGGGTTGACTGTTCTTTTATCATATCCGAAAGTTTAGTCATAAGAATATCTACTCTTTCATCCTGATTATCGTCAAAATTTTCATATGCTTCTTTGGTGGCAAATAAATATACTTCTTCAAAAGAATTAGCCTTATTTTTCTGTTCGAATACGGAATATGTTTCAAGGCCGTCCGCTTTAACAATGTTTTTTAATTCCCGTATTACATCAAGGTACTCTTTTCTTTTTTCAGGAATGATATTATACTTAATTGTAAAAATTACTTTTCCCATTATTTCCTCTATTTTAAATTGTTATTTCACCTTTAAAAATTATTTCCGCCGGTCCGATAAGAGATAATCCGGTTATGTTTTCTTCAGTTTCAGTAAAATCAACTGCAAGAACAACACCCCCTCTGGTATGCAGATTTATCGGAGGTTTAATATTATTGATACTCGAAATAGAAATTGCCGCGGCGCAGCAGCCTGTTCCGCAGGCAAGGGTTTCATCTTCCACCCCTTTCTCATAAGTTCTTATTTTTACTTTTCCATTACTTATTGATATAAAGTTGATATTGACGCCTTCGGGGGCAAAAGCATCCGAATATCTAATTTCTTTACCAATCTCTTTTACAGGCAGTTCATCAAGCTCGCGGTAAAACGAAGCGGCATTGCCCGGATGTTCTAAAATATCATTAATATTAATTATAAGATGCTTCGCTCCTGTATCAACAAAAGAGGCCTTAATAAGCTGTCCGGCTCCTTGCACATTAAGATTTGTAACCAGTTTACCGGGATCGTTAAAATTGAATTTAATTCCGCCGTTGTTAAGAAGATTTCCCGAATAAACTTTATTATTAAGCATAAATTCCGCGCCGGCATTTTTCATTCTGCCGGAGGATTCAGCATATTTGATAGCGCATCTGGCTCCATTGCCGCAAAGGCTCCCGTTGGAACCATCTGCATTATAATACTCGAGATCAAAATCATATCTGCCGGAATCCGAAATAACAAGTATGCCGTCAGCTCCGATACCGAATCTCCTTGAGCAAATTTTTGAAGCAAAATCAGGAGTAATCCTAATTTCAGGATTTTCTTTCCTGTCAAACAGGATAAAATCGTTTCCCGCGCCTGTCATCTTATAAAAATTAATAGTTTTCATAACAAAATGAAATTTAAGTCAATATTTGCATCAAATCAATAAATTTTAAGCAAATTACCTTAAAAACAGTCATTTTCCATTAAAAGACACTCAATTTTATAAGAATTTCCTTCAATCAATTTAGCTTTCATCATCAGAAATGGATTTATATCTTTCCCAAGGGCAGCGGTAAATATAAAGTAACGATGCAGCCGTACGGCAGTAAGCGGGATAGTATGAATTTCCCCGGAGAATTTGACATAAGAATGGCACAATTTGATATTGGATTATACCGGATTTGTTGTATATTTTAGATTAATAATTATTACTAATTGGAAAGTAAAAGTAATAATGATTAAAAATAATCCAGCCGATATGACCAATAGAATAAATAGGACTATTTATGAAAATGTTCAGGAATACATCAATTGCGGTATTAATTATTTCTGCGGTTGCGATTATAACTCTTTTAATAAATTTATTTTCCAATACTCATCCCATTCTCAATTTTGTCAAATATATGGAAACGACCGAATACTACTGGACTGTTCCATTAACGGTAACAGCCATCTTCGGATTATGGCTATTTGACAGGCAAATGCGAAAAAAAATTATCAGGGAAAGAATTGAAATCTTTAATGCTACTATACATACGCTTCAGGATGTCCTTCAGAACTCCACATCATCTATGCAGCTCCTTATCCTCGATTTGAAAGATGAAGGGATTAACAGTGAATTGATATTGAAACTCGAAAAGAATCAGGAAGAATTAAATTCAGTTATTAATGCGCTGGCTTCAATAGACCCTACAAACATGCAGTTTAAGGAACTGAACAAAAACCTTTCAATTATAAAAATGCAGTAGCATCAAAATCTTCAACAAGCATTTTTAAAGTGTTATATAACCGGAAGGAAAACTCAATATTATCAAAGAATAACCGGCATAAACATTTTGCCGATATATTTTTATTATATCCTGCCGCCGTTTTGCCGGCTGCAGGATATAAATTGTACAATTATATTATTTTGTAAGAACCATTTTTTTAGCCTGGAAAAATTCTCCCGCAGTTATAACATACATGTAAAAACCGGAACTGAGATTACCGGCATTAAAATTGATTTCGTAATATCCGGCTCCGTATTCGCCATCAACAACCTTAGCAACTTCTTCGCCAAGCATATTATATATTGTAACGGTCACTTTGCTTTCTTTCGGCAGCCCGAAACGGATTTTTGTTGAGGGATTGAAAGGATTAGGATAATTCTGGTCGAGTTTAAATGATGTCGGGATACTCATAGATAAGCTTTCAACTCCGGTCGTCGATTGTCCCTGCCTTATTTCCACTTTTTTAGGGCTTCCCGATACTCCTTCGGCGGTTATTGTAATTGTGCCGGTTCTCGCGATACTGTTATTGTTTGAATAACTAATGGATATTGTACCGCTGTTCGTTCCGCTTGCGCCGCTGTTTATTTTAAGCCAGAAAATATCGGAAACAGCAGTCCAGTTCAATGTTCCGCCGCCGGAATTTGATACAGTAATTGTAGCGGTACCGGCTGTAGAACCTACCGAAACATAATCTGAGGAAACTTTTAATACCGGCAGAAGCCTGAAATTTGCAGTTAAGTTTATACTGCTGTTAAGATTAAATGTATAACTGGCTGAAGTGGACAATATATTTGCGCCGTCGGTCCAATTCAGAAATTCATATCCGCTTGCCGGCGTTGCCGCCGCGGTAACTGAACTGCCGAAATCGTAGGAGCCTGCCCCGGATACGGTTCCGCCCGAGGTTGGGCTTACTGTTATTGATAAAACATACTGATTAATCGTGAACATAGCCGTTAATGTTCTATCTACGCTTACAACAAACGAATAACTCGGGGTTGTTGCTATAATTGTTCCGTTTTCACTCCATCCGGCAAATGTATATCCTGTATTAGTTACAGCGGTAACCGTTGCTGTATTTCCCGAATAAATTGATCCGCCTCCGGAAACTGTTCCTCCGGAAGTATTGCTTGCCGTTACTGTAATAGTTCTGGGGACGCTTACTCTTACTGTTCTTGTAAGAGTGTTGCTTGTATTATAACCGTCTGTTACGGTAAAACTGATAATTCTGGCGCCGGCTGTAGGAACGGTTCCGGTATTTTTATAAGTCAAACTCCTCAAAGCCGTTTCGTAATTAGCTACGGAAGAAGGCCACGTCAATTCAATTGTTCCCGTGTTGGCATTCCAGACTGAAACTATCTGGTTCTGGCTTGCACAGACAAGAACATCTTCTCCTTTTACGTAATTACCTGTTATAGCTATAGTTGCGCCGTTCAGCAGAGGCGTACTAGGGCAGTTTATAGACAAACTGCTTGTAACATTTTTTTCACCGTCGGTCTGTTTATACACAAGCGTGTCCGTCTCAATTGAATTTATGGAAAGAGCCTGATAGCCTAAATCGATATTTCTTGTCGCTGTATTGCTGTTTGTTGTTCCGTCATTAACCGTAAAACTGATTGTCCGTATCAGCTTTACAGGAGCAGAACTTGTATTCTGATATTTTATACTTCGCAATGCCGATTGATAATTTGCTACAGAAGAAGATCCGCTTAAAGTAAGTATTCCCGTAGTTGAGTTCCAGCTTCCGGTTATTCCATCAGCATCGGTAAAGCTCAGAACATCATAGCCGGTTTGATAATAAGAGCTGAATTTAACAATTGCACTTGTAAGGCTTGTATTATCATAATCGCTTGTTGTTAATGTACTGGATATAACCGTAGCGGCATCTCCTGTATTGTATGTTAACGATGCCGTTTCTATAGATGCAATGACAGGCGCATTATCGACATTAATATCCCTTGTAACGGCAACACTGCTGTTAGCACCGTCGGTTACTATGAAAGTTATGGTGCGTGTTAAAGCGCTTGCGCTTGATGAAGCCGTCTGGAAATAAATACTTCTTAGCGCGTTTTGATAATATGCTAATGCAGCCGTGCCCGAAAGAGTCATTGTCCCTGTAGAGGAAGACCAGCTTCCTGTAATTCCGTTGTCATTCGTAAAGCTTAGAACATCCTGCCCGGATGAATAATTGCCGGTTATCTGGATTGTAGCGCCTGTTAGGGTTGTATTATCTAAATCGGATACTGCTACAGCGCTTGTTAATTGAGCCGCATTACCGGCAACATTATCAATTGCCGCAGCTTCAAGAGAAGAAAGAACCGGGATATCAGGCACAGAAGTTATGGATATATTTCTGGTTGCTGTATTACTGCTTGTTGTCCCGTCATTAACCGAAAAACTTACTGTCCTTGTCAACGTATTCGGGCTTTCCGATGTATTCTGATATTTAACATTCCGCAGCGCTGTCTGGTAATTGGCATAAGCGGAGGAGCCGCTGAGTGTAAGGGTTCCGGTAGTTGAATTCCAGCTTCCGGTTATTCCGTCCGCGTCGGTAAAACTGAGAACATCCTGATCGCTTTTGTAATTCCCGGTAATTTGAATTACAGCGCCGGCAAGATTTGTTAAACCCAGACAGGCAAGCGCGGTTGTGCTTGTAATTGACGTTGCAGCGTCATTTTCGGTATAGCCTAAAGCTGCTGCTTCTGTTCCGCTTAATACCATAGAAACAGTAGTAATGTTAGTAACTCCTGAATTTGCCCCGGTGCCCAGAGCGCTATACGCCCTTACCCTGTAATAATAAGTTTGACCTTCAGTAAGCCCTGTTAAAGTTGTTGAAGTTACATTGCCCACATCAACATTGTTATAACCGGTAACAAAAGAAGTAAAAGAAGCATCGGTAGCAACATCAAGGTAATAACCGGTGGCGTCGGTTACTGCCCCCCAGTTGGCTTTAAACGTTGTAGATGCAACATTAGAAGCGGCTGAAATAGCAGGAGTGAACATAACATCTGCCCAGGATGTGCTTAGTCTTATACCGTCAATGGCAGTAAGAGGATAATTTCCGCTCGTACCCTGCCGCAGCGCAAAGGCATTAACAATATCTAATCCAGAGGCTGTAGATGTCGCCTCGGGCGTGCCTGCGATGCTTTCACTATAAGGAATACCCGATGAAATAACCCATAAAGAAGCAGTATCCGAACCTGATGTATTAATAGTATATTTAACAACAAGCAAATAAGTAGTATTAGCAGAAAAAGCTGTTGTGCCATAGACAGCCGTTGATGAACTTGCTATACCGAAATAAACCGAACTGGAGGTTATCTTGGCATAGACTCTCGCGCAGAAGCTTGTAAAACTTGTTGCGCTTGAGCGGTTGCCGAGATGTATTATATAATCCCCCGTCCTGGTATTAGTTTCTTTAATATTAACCATGACAGAAAAATAAACCGACGTTCCGTTCGTGCTATATGATCCTACTCCGGGAGTATAGTTGACATCTTCACCTCCGGTGGTGCCTCCCATAATTGCGGCATATCCGATGCCGCTTGCTATGTACCCTGTATATGCCAGCCCTGTCGTTGTAGTGAAAGCATTAGTGCCGCCGCCGCTGTGAGCCGTCCATCCGTTAGAGGTCAAGCTGCCTGAATAGTTAAAGTTATCGATTGTTTGGGCTTTTGTAAAACTGAACGTAAAACATAAAGCCGCTATTACAAAAAGAAATATTTTTTTCATAAACACACCTGTTAAACTCTAATATTTTTATAAATAGACATTTATAGTTTCTCTAATTGTCATTTAATCCCTATTTCATCAAAGTCATTTTTTTAGCAAGCATATAATTTCCGGCTTGAATTTTATATAAATACATTCCGCTCGTTAAATTTTTACCGTTAAATTTAACCTGATGAACGCCGGCGGATTTATTTTCGCTTACAAGTGTGCATATTTCGCATCCGAGCATATCATAAACTTTTATAGTCACATATCCGCTTTCCGGTATCTGGTATTTTATTATTGTAGAGGGGTTGAACGGATTGGGATAATTCTGATATAAATCGTAACTGGTAGGAACTGCCGACAACCCATCCTTAACTCCTGTGACAACCGTTGAAACTGTAATTGTATTGGAATACGGGCTTGAGCCGGCGCTGTTTGACGCACAAACCCTGTAATAATATACTGTGCTTGCGTTTAAACCGGTAACATTGTATGAAGTTACATTGCCTGTGGATTTATTATCATAAGAAGCCAGTATGGTAGAAAAATCGCTTACAGTAGAAACATCAAGCCAGTAGTTTGTCGCTCCGTTGGATGCATTCCATTTGGCTGTAAATCCAGATGAAGTAATACTTGAAGCTTGAATTGCAACAGGAGCGGCAATAAGAGTTGTAACAGTTATAATATTTGAGTTAGCGCTTACTCCGGCGCTTGTAACTGCGCGCAGACGGTAATAATAAACAACGCTGGAACTTAAAGAAGTTATTGCGCAATATGTTGAACCGGTAATCTCTTTAGCTTCGTATCCGGAAACAAATGTAGAAAAATCGGATGCAGCGGAGATATCAAGATAGTAATTTAAAACTTCCCCGGAATAACTCCAGTTTGCGGTAAAGCCGTCTGTAGTAATATTCGTCGGATCGAGCGCAACAGGAGCCGCAACCGCGCTGGTAGTTATTGTTATAATATTAGAACTTGCGCTTGAGCCGTTTGAGTTATATCCGCGCACTCTGTAGTAATAAGTCTGCCCTGCATTTAAAGAAGCAACAGTGTATGAAACTACATTCCCGACATCAAGATTATCGTAGCCCGATACAAAGGTTGAAAAATCGGAAAGAGTAGAAACATCAAGTTTGTAACTTGACGCTCCGGCAACAGTTTCCCAGTTAGCGGTAAAATCAGAGCCTGTAATATTTGTAGCTTCTAATGCATTGGGAGCTAAAACAAGCGTACCGGCGGTAATTGTACCGGAATAAGAACTGATTGTAGTTCCATCTGTTGAACGGACGCGGTAATAATATGTTGTATTTGGAGTAAGCGATGTTACTTCATAACTTGTAACATTGCCTACGTCTTTAGCATTAAAATCCGCAACGAAAGAAGAGAAATCGGATGCGGTTGATACGTCGAGCAGATAACTTGCCGCACTGCTTACACTGCTCCAGTTTGCGGTAAAGGAGGCGGATGTTACATTGGTAGCGGCTGATGCGGTCGGGATATTAGAAGAGGATACCGGTAAAAGCGCCTCCCAAGTAGAAGCGATGCGGATGCCGTCCACAACTGTTTGAACAGAAGTGCTCGAAGAACCCTGCCTTAAAGCAATAGCGTTAATAACATCCTGCCCGGTTGTTGTAGTTGAAGATACTTCCGCTGTACCGGCGCCGGCTTCGCTTGCGGGAACGCCAGAAGGCAATACCCACATATCAACCTCATCGCTTCCGCCTGTATTAATAATATATTTAACAACTATTAAATAAGTAGTATTAGCGGCAAAGTTTGTTGAACCGTATGTAGCTGTCGAAGTATTCGAGATACCGAAATTTACGACCCCCGATGTTACCTTTGCAAACACTCTTGCGGCAAAATAGGAAAAACTTGATTCGCTTGTACGGTTTCCTAAATGAAGGAAATAATCACCTGTCTTAGAGCCGGTTTCGGTAACATTGACCATAAAAGACAGATAGACTACATCGCCGTTGGAACTGTAGGGGCCAACGCCGGCAGTGTAGTTTACGTCTTCGCCTCCGCCGTTTCCTACAAGAGCGGCATTTCCAATTCCGCTATTAACATATCCTGAGAAAGTAAGTCCTGTAGTAGTTGCAATTGAATTTGTGCCAGAACCGCTGTGAGCGCTCCATCCATTTGAAATTAAATAACCAGAATAGTTAAAATCATCGATTGTTTGCGCAGTAATAGAGTTTAAGTTAAAACAAACTCCAATGATTAGTAATAGTAATAATTTTTTCATAACTAATCCTTTAAAATGTTTTGATTAATAAGACCGCAGGCGGCAATCGCTTTATTGACTATACACTTCAAATGCCCGGCGATGTATTTTGCCAATAAATATGATTTTCTCATACTGCCTCAATTTCTTATTTCAACCGGGGTAATAAGATTAGTTTAAAATGGAAACAGATTGGAGACACAGCTCACGCTTATAAAATGCTGTGCATTTTAGTTCCCGCTAAACAATCTTTCCCCTTTGTTTAGATTTTATGATCCAAAGTAAAAAAAGAAAAAACTAAGCACAAGAGTAATATTGTTTCCGAAGATTAATTTTTTGTTATTGTTTCGACATTGAAAAAAATGAATAAAACAAAGATCTGCCGTCAACCGGAAGGGTAAATTTATGCCTTCCATCCCCCTCCATTATAATATCCCCCGCCTGTATTAATATAAGAAAATATTTCTTTTCCAAACCTTCATTAATGGAAAAAATAATGCGCTAAAACATAATTATTAAGGCGGGAAGAAAGCGCCTCCTTTACAATGAATTGGCAGGGAGAATATTCGGAAAAAGGAAGCCCCTTTTCCTGTTACATTTTTTTTGAAGGGGGGGAGCTCGCAACAATTTTTAATGTATAATGATAGAGATTAATTGAACCCGGTCTCATACTATCATAGGTTAGCATTTTAGGATTTTTCACATGTCTTATAAATCGCAATTTTTATCATCTATCGAATCTAATATTATATTTGTTTTACAAACATTTTTTACTATTGCTTAATATTCTAATTATTAGTAACATTATAAAAATTAACTATTGAGCATTTCTTTCACCAACATTGATAATATGCTAATAGAGGCATATTTATTTAATTAATTGCGCAAAAGGCAGAAATTATGACATTGGTTTTAACAGAAATTACAAAAGTCGGAATTGCAATGGCAGCTGATTCCGCAATAACTAAAATTCAGGGTAATAAAATTATCGAAGTTGACGAGCAAGGTTGGCAGAAATTATTGCGAATTCCGAAAATAAATGCTGGCATATCTTATTGGGGTATGATTGGTGCCGTTACTCGACAACAATTTGACAATTGGTTACAGGATAAAATCGCATCTGATCAATATAATGATTTATATTCCTTTGCAAATTATTTAGTATCTGAATTAAATAAAGCTTGCAAAAACGTCCCACTAAAGGATCGCCATGATGTTGGCATTCATTTAGCAGGATATTCCGCTTGGTCTGACAAAGTTATACGTCCGACTTTTTTACACATTCATAATGGGCACGGAAGAATCTTAATGAATCCAAAGTATGACCACAATAAAATTTTAATTTCAATAAACCCTGTCTGGGATTCTGATTCCCGTAAACTATTTGAAATTCATAATGACTTCCCGAATCCAGACATATCACTTATAGGCAACTTAAATACATTGAATAATACTGGCTGGATTACTAGGAATGGCGACTTTTTTCTATATGCAGTCTTACAAGAATACATTAACAAAGCAATATATTTCATAAATCTGTCACAAAACATCAAGATTCCAAAAAAACCGACTTAACTCGCTGCCAGAAAAGGATATTTACATGTCATGCTGGAAACCATTATTAGATTATATCGCTTAAGCAACCAGAGTAAAATCGTTGGAGGTAATGTTTCCAGTTTAGCTATAGGACCCAATGGTTTTATCAATTAGTATTTATTTTGTACTAAATTAATATATATGTTGCCCTGGGTGGGCTCGCATCGGAACTTAAAATGGTACCATCAATTGGAATTAGTAGCACCTGGTGGCGCCTTAATAAATACTACCTTACAAACCTTACAGGTTCTGAATGTATATACAGACTTTATATACAGGTTAGAAAAGCGTAAGAAGTGTAAGGTTGAGTCAATAAAGGATAGCTTTCAAGCGTTTTAGTTATCACTTAAACGTAAGCTATTGATTTAAATAGCATATGACTGCTAAAGTAACAGTTACGTTTAAATTATGGACAAACTAAATAACCTTAAGTTGACAGCTTAAAACATCCCTTGGCTTCATTAGGAGGTCGAGGTAAGACTATCGATGTTAAGTGAGCGTAAAATAAGGAGGTGATGGATTAAACAATGCTTCGTGTGAAGAAATAATTGATATCTTGAGAACTGGGTGTGTAAATAATTTTGTGTAAATGGTTAAAGAAGTATAGGAAGCTAAGCGAAGAGAGGCGTAGCCGAACGTAGCTTAGCTTCTAAAGGCGACCCTTGCAAAAGGGTAAAATAATTA